>JGI12053J15887_10000394_pt1 | contig 17503 bp, 15 predicted proteins | sample MedBloCAOM1_O3_FD_15887 | JGI IMG/M metagenome (IMG submission 15887)
CGCAATATCCATTACGGCTGGGTGATGGTCGGCGTGACCTTTCTCACCGCGCTGATCTCCGCCGGGACGGTCGGCGCGCCTGGCGTCTTCATCGTGCCGCTGCAGAAGGAATTCGGCTGGACCACGGCCGAAATCTCCTCGGCGCTGTCGATACGTTTCATCCTGTTCGGGCTGATGGCGCCGTTTGCGGCGGCGCTGATGAACCGCTACGGCCTGCGCAACGTGACGCTGTCGGCGCTGCTCGTCGTGGTGTCCGGGCTTCTGGCATCGCTCGCCATGACAAAAGTCTGGCACCTGATGCTGCTGTGGGGCGTCGTGATCGGCATCGGCACTGGCATGACCGCGCTGGTGCTGGGCGCCACCATCGCCGCGCGCTGGTTCGTGGCGCGGCGCGGCCTCGTGGTCGGCATTTTGACCGCGAGCGTGGCGACCGGACAATTGCTTTTCCTGCCGGCATTGGCTGCGATTACCGACCGCGTCGGCTGGCGCATCGCATTGGCGCTGGTCTGCGTGATGCTCGGCGTTGCGGCGTTCGCGGTGCTGATGGTGATGCGCGACCGGCCGGCAGATGTCGGGCTGCGCCCGTTCGGCGACGACGGCACCGAGCCGCTGCCAACCCCGCCGCCAAACAACGCGCCGATTATGGCAGCGGCCCTCGGCACGCTGCGCGACGCCTCAAGATCCCAGGTGTTCTGGATCCTGTTCGGCACTTTCTTCATCTGCGGCGCCTCTACCAACGGCCTGGTCCAGGTCCATCTGATCCCGATGTGCCTCGACTTCGGCATCCCGCAGGTACAGGCCGCGAGCCTGCTCGCCGCGATGGGCATCTTCGATTTCTTCGGCACCATCGTCTCGGGCTGGCTGTCCGACCGCTACGACAATCGTTTGCTGCTATTCTGGTATTACGGCCTGCGTGGGCTGTCGCTGGTGTTTTTGCCGTTCACCGATTTCTCGTTCTACGGCCTGTCGCTGTTTGCGATGTTTTATGGCCTCGACTGGATCGCGACCGTGCCGCCGACGGTGCGGCTGACAGCGCAACGCTTCGGGCCAGAGCGCGCCAACATGGTGTTCGGCTGGATTTTTGCCGGCCATCAGCTCGGCGCCGGCGTCGCGGCGTTCGGCGCCGGCCTGTCGCGCACGGTGCTCGCCACCTATCTGCCGGCCTTCTTCATTGCCGGCGCGCTCTGCATCGTCGCGGCGCTGATCGTGCTTGCGATCTCGCGGCCTGTGAAGGTGGTGGCGGCCTGAAGTGGCGAATGGTGAGTAGCGAATAGGCGAACAGGGAAGATTCTACTCGTTATTCGCCATTCGCTATTCGCCCTGTCACGGCCGCGTTGTCATGTTCGCCGGCGGACCGGGCTTGCGGATCGGCTCGGCGAGGCGCGCGAACTCGCAGAGCAGCGAGCGCGTCTTGCGGGGGTCAATGACCTCCTCGACCCAGAACTTTTCGGCCGAGCGGAACGGCGAGCGCAGCTTGTTGAGACGGTCCTCGATCTCTTTCAATTTTTCGGCGGGATCGGCCGCGGCGGCGATGTCGGCGCGATAGGCGGCTTCGATGCCGCCTTCCAGCGGCAGCGAGCCCCAATAGGCCGATGGCCAGGCATAGCGCATCGAGAAGCGGTTGGCCGGCTGATGCACCACGCCGGCAACGCCAAAGGCGTTGCGCACGATGATGGTGCACCAGGGCACGGTCGACTGGTTGACCGCGGCCATCGCGCGCACGCCGTGACGGATGGTAGCCGCCTTCTCGGCCTCCAGCCCGATCATGAAGCCCGGGCAATCCATGAGATAGACCACCGGCAAATGGAAGGTTTCGGCGAAATCGACCCAGCGCACCACCTTCTGGCAGGCTTCCGCGGTCCATGCCCCACCGTAATGCAGGGGATCGCTGGCGAGCAGTAGCACGGCACGGCCTTCCAGCCGCGCAAGACCCGTAACGATCGGCCGGCCGAAATTGGCGCCGACCTCGAAGAACGAACCCTTGTCGACCACGGCGTCGATGATCGGGCGCATCTTGTAAACCTGGCGGCGGCTGCGCGGCACCGCCTTCATCAGCGATTCCTCGGCACGCTCGGGATCGTCGCTGCAGGCAATCGTCGGCGGCAAATCAAAGACCGATGATGGCAGGTAGGAAAGAAAGCGCCGGGCGCATTCGAACGCCTCTTCTTCGGTATCGACCGCATGATCGATGCCGCCGGCGCGGGTCTGGATGTCGGCGCCGCCAAGTTCCTGCTTTGTCAAATCCTGGCCAAGCCGTTTGACGACCGGCGGTCCGGCGACAAACATCGCCGAGTTCTTCGTCATGACCGAATAGTGCGTTGCCGCGAGCCGCGCCGCGCCGAGGCCGGCGACCGAGCCCAACCCGAGGCCGACCACGGGCACGCGCGCCATGTTGGCAATCGTGTACCAATACCAGCGCGTGCCGCCGACGCCGCCGGGCAGATTGGCCGCGCCCTTGGTTTCGATCGTCTTCACCGAACCGCCACCGCCGGACCCTTCGATCACGCGAATGATCGGCAGCCGGAAATCATGCGCCATCTCCTCCGCCATCAGCGGCTTTGCCGAGATCGAGGCGTCGGCGGATCCGCCGCGCACGGTAAAGTCGTCGCCGACCACGACGACGGTGCGGCCATCGATCCGGGCACGGCCGAACACGCAATTCGCCGGCGTCAGAGCCTTAAGTTCGCCGTGTTCGTCATACTCGCCGACGCCGGAGATCGCACCGACCTCGTGGAAGGTTTTTTGGTCGGTCAGCTTGTCGATGCGCTCACGAACCGTGAGCCGGCCCTGGTCGCGCTGTCGCTTGACCTTGTCAACGCCTCCCATCTCGCGCGCGAATGCTTCGCGCCGGGCGAGGTCGTCGAGCTCCGGCTTCCAGTTCATTCGGATCCTCCGTCTTGATGACCTTATTGTTGTTACGCGCAGGGACCGGAAGCGGCTTCCTCTCCAGCCGGCTGGTGAAGAAGTCGCCGTCGCCCTCGAGCAGGCCGGCGACCGCGCCTGCCAGCTCCAGCATATGCGGCGCGACCTCCCTGTGCAGCCGCTTCTCGTCATACATCGCCGACAGAAGACCGATCGTGACCACGACAAAGGTTTGATACTGCGGCGACCACAGCGGCACCGCGCAGCCGTTGATGTGCGGGCTCCATGTGCCGCAGGCAACCACATAGCCATGCTCGCGCAAATGGCGGCGGTTGGCCTCGACGCGCGGCCGAAGCAGCTTTGCCGCGTCCGGAATTTCGCGCTCCATTTCCGTGATCAGGGCGTCGCCGACATCGATATCGAGCGCCGCCATATAGGCATGGCCTGCCGCCGTACTGGTGATCGCGATGCGGCTGCCGGTGCCCTCATGCAGGCCCAGCGCGTTCGCCGCGCGGGCGAATTCGAGGTAGACCAGATGAAAGCGATCCGGGATGACGAAGCCGACCGTGCCCGGCAACTGCTCAGCGACGTCCTGCAGCCGCAGCCGGATCAGGTTGCGAAGCTGAAGCCCCTTCATCATCGAGGCGCTCATCGCCACCGCACTCGGGCCGATGCGGTATTTCTGGTCACGCGGCAGGTAAACCAGCTGTCCCATCCGCGTCAGCGTGTGCGTCAGCCGCGACACCGTGGAGCGCGGCAGTCCGCAGCGATTGGAAATCTCGAGATTGCCGAGCCGCGCCTCGTGTCCCTCGAAGCAGCGCAACACGTCGAACGCGCGCGACACCACCTGAATAACGTCGCCCTCGCCTGCAAGATCGCCGGCGAGCATTCCCTGCTTGCTGAGCCGCTCCGAGCGCCGTCCCATGACATGGTCCCCATTCCGTCGTACGGAATAAAATTCCACTTGCGGAACAAGCTATCTCAGGCAGTCTGCGGCCACAACAAAAAGCCGTTCGCGAGGGCAATCTCCGTAGACGGTCGCGGAGAGTGGGATGCCAGATATCAAGATCGTGACCGAGGTGGCGGGGCGTGTCTGCGCGCTTCAGGTCGAGGTGGGCGGCAACATCGGTGACGGCGACGACGTGGCATTCGTCGAGGCCATGAAAATGGAAATTCCGGTCGCATCGACCGCCGCCGGAAAAATCAAATCGATCCTCGTGAAACTCGACGACCTCGTTGCGGAGGGACAGGCGATCGCGATCGTCGAAACCTAAGCGTGTGACACGAGCGACGCCATAGACTTTTGTCCGATGCAATTCCGCGACAATCTGTCTCTTGTCGCAAACGGCCACATACCTTCGTTCGATAGGTGGGACGTTGCCATCGCCGACGCACGATGACATGATCCGGCCAACAAGAAAATGCTTCGCTCAGCGAAGATATTGGAGGGGAAAATGCTTCATCGATTGCTGGCGCTTGCGCCGGTCGTTTTCATGACCGTGTCGTTGCTGACGATGCCGGCGGCGCAGGCCGAAGACGTCAAGCTGCCGCCGACCATGACATTCACCGCCTACGACACCGGCACCGCGGGATTCAACATCGCGGTCGCCGTCGGCAAGATGATGAAGGACAAATACGGCAGCGACTTGCGGGTATTGCCCGCCGGCAATGACGTGGCGCGGCTCGCACCGCTGCGCGCCGGCCGCGCGGTGTCTTCGGCGATGGGTTCGGGCACCTATTTCGCGCAGGAAGGCGTTTTCGAATTCGGCGCCAAGGAATGGGGACCTCAGGCGTTGCAATTGATGCTGTCGTCGGTTGACTGCAATGCCGGTTCGCTTGGCGTGGCACGCGACACTGGGGTAACGGAGCTCAAGGATCTCAGGGGCAAGCGCGTCGGATTCGTCGTCGGCTCGCCGGCCTTGAACCAGAATTCGCTCGCGGTTCTGGCGTTCGCTGGTCTCACGCAAAGCGACGTCAAGGTGGTCGAGTTCTCGAGCTACGGCGCAATGTGGAAGGGCCTGATCAACAACGATGTCGATGCCGCCTTCGCCACCACGATCACCGGTCCGGCCAAGGAAGCCGAGACATCGCCACGCGGCATCATCTGGCCGCCGCTCCCGCACAACGACAACGCCGGATGGGACCGCATGCAGAAAGTCGGATCGTTCTTCTTCAGGCATGTCGCCACCTGCGGCGCCGGCATTTCCAAGGACAAGCCGATCGAACTCGGAAATTATCCGTATCCGATTTTTGTGGTTTACGGAACGCAACCGGCCGATCAGGTCTATGCCGTCACCAAGGCGATGATCACGGGCTATGACCTCTACAAGGATGCCGCCGCAGGTGCAGGCGGNCTCGCNGCCGACCGGCAAACGAAAAAATGGGCGGTGCCGGTTCACCCCGGCGCGGTGAAGGCGCTGAAGGAAGCCGGNCANTGGACCGACGACCAGGAAGCCCACAACAACCAGCTGTTCAAGCGCCAGGACGTTCTGGCGGCNGCATGGGCGGGATACACCAAGGGCAGCCCGCCTTCCGACGACAAGGAATTCCTCGCGGGNTGGATGAAGGCCCGGGCCNCGGCGCTGTCGAAAGCCAACATGCCGAACGGCTTCGAATGACGACCGCGCTNTCCCNTTGAAGGCGAGCACCATCCCGGGGATNCCATGATGNCAACNTCCTTGTCCGATAGCGCGGCGGTCCCGATGCCGAAAAGGATCGAGTTCGAAGATCCCCANGCCGGCATCAGCAATCTGCAGGAAGCGGAAGTCACCCGGGTGCGGACCTTGCGCGGTGCCTGGCGATGGGCGCTGATCGTCGCCACCGCGGCCACCATCCTGCTGTGCATCAACCAGCANTTNTCGCTGCGGTTCTTNATCGGATANACGCANCTCAACACCGAGTATTTCTANCTGCTGATCGCGCTGATGCTGCCGTTTACGTTCCTGATCTTTCCGGGAACCGAGACGGCGCCCCTCGACCGCGTTCCCTGGTACGATGCGCTGTTCTTTCTCGTGACCTTCGGTTCCGCCATCGTGCTGATGCGCAGCGTCCGCAAGGCCGCGGAAGCCGGCTGGGAATTCGGCGGCGCGCCGACCACGGTCATCGTGGCGGGCCTCATCATGTGGTTCGTGCTGATGGAAGCGCTGCGCCGCACCGGTGGCTGGAGCCTTCTGCTCAGCGTGTTGCCGTTCACCGTCTATCCGCTGTTTGCGGACGCCAAATGGCTCGGCCCATTTCGCGGCACGCAGTCGACCCTCGAGCAGGCCACTTCGTACCACGTGCTGTCGGGCGAGAGCCTGCTCGGAATTCCGATCCAGGCCTTTGCCGACACCGTGATCGGTTTTTTGGTGTTCGGCACCGCGCTGATGATGACTGGCGCCGGGAAATTCTTCATCAACCTTGCCTTTGCGATGTGCGGCACCTTCCGGGGCGGGGCCGCGAAGGTCTGCATCTTCGCCAGCGGCCTGCTCGGCATGATGTCCGGCTCGATCATTTCCAACGTGCTGACCGCCGGCACGATGACCATTCCCGTGATGAAGAAGAGCGGCTTTCGCGCCTCCTATGCCGGCGCGATCGAGGCCTGCGCCTCGACCGGCGCGGTGCTGGCGCCGCCGGTGATGGGCGCAACCGCCTTTGTGATCGCGCAGTTCCTCAACGTCAGCTACGCCGACGTCGCGGTCGCCGCGATCATCCCGGCGATCCTGTATTACGTCGGCCTGTTCATGCAGGTGGATTCCTATGCCGCCCGCCATGGCCTCAAGGGCATTCCGCGGTCCGAATTGCCGAAGGTCATGGATACCATCAAGGACGGCTGGTACTACGTCTTCGTCATCGCGTTGCTGATTGTGATGCTGCTGTATTTCAAGCGCGAGAGCCACGCGCCGTTCTATGCCACCGCCCTGCTTCTGGTGCTGAATCAATTCTTCTCGAAAGAGACGCGCTGGACGTTCTCGACGATCAACAAATTCCTGGAGGTCAATGGCCGCACCTTCGTCGAACTGGTCGGCATTCTCGCCGGTTGCGGCCTCCTGATCGGCGCGTTTTCGATGACCGGCGTGGTCTCCAGCCTCGCCAACGACCTGTTGCGCATCGCCGGCGACAACGCGTTTCTGTTGCTCGGCATGTGCGCGTTCACCAGCCTCGTTCTCGGCCTCGGGCTGACAACGACGGCCTGCTACATCTTCCTCGCCATCCTGGTGGCGCCGGCGCTGGAAAAGCTCGGGCTGAACCGCATGGCCGTGCACATGTTCATCTTCTATTGGGGCATGCTGTCGTCGATCACGCCCCCGGTCGCCATCGCGTCCTTTGCCGCGGCAGGGATCGCCGGTTCGCCGGCGATGAAGACCGGCTGGGAATCGATGTGGGTCGGCAGCATCATCTACTTCATTCCGTTTTTCTTCGTGCTGAACCCGGCGCTGGTGCTGCAGGGCGACAGCCCCTATCTGGCCGGGCTCGGCCTGATGGCGCTGGCAGCCTTCGGCACACTGTTCATCTGCGGCGGCATTCAGGGCTATCAAGCCTTTGTCGGCGACCTCCGAGGTGCCGGTGCGCTGGAGTGGCCGCTGCGGGTGCTGCTGGTGATCGGCGGTTTTGTCATCGCCACGCCCGGCGGCGGTATCATGCCGCTGTCGCAATGGCAGATCACGCTTNTGGGCGCCACGATCCTCGCTCCCACTGTATTGATNGCGCTGGTCCTGGTGCGCCGCCANGCCCTGATGCTGAGCCAGTTGCGCGCGCCGTGATTGCGTTGCACAAAAGGAGGCGATGAAAGCCTCTACCGCCAGCGCCACGGACTGGGCCAGTTCGAAACCGCCACTGCTGCGGTTTCTCGACCGCTGCCACGCGGATTTCTCCGCCGAGAATGACGGCGCGGTCGCCGATTACATCCCCGAACTCGGCAAGGCCGACCCTGCCCATTTCGGCATCAGTCTCGCGACGCTCGACGGCCATGTCTACGAGGTCGGCGACACCAAGATCCCCTTCACTATCCAGTCGATGTCGAAGCCTTTTGTGTTCGCGCTGGCGCTGGATACGCTCGGCGCATCCAAGGTGGAAAGCTCAATCGGCGTCGAACCCTCGGGCGATCCCTTCAATTCGATCCGGCTCAACGCCGAGAACCATCCGTTCAACCCGATGGTCAATGCCGGCGCCATCGCCTGCACCGGCCTGCTCCACGAGGCCAAGGGCGATGACACCTTCGAATATATCCGTCAGGCGCTTGGACGTTTCGCCGGCCGCGAACTCGTTGTCGATGAGGCCGTTTATGCGTCCGAAAGTGCGACCGGCGACCGCAACCGCGCGATCGGATATCTGCTGCGGACCAACGCCATTCTCAGGGACCGGGTCGATCTGGTGCTGGACGTCTATTTCCGGCAATGCGCGGTTCTGGTGACGGCGCGCGATAGCGCCGTGATGGCGGCGACGCTTGCCAATCGCGGCATTAATCCGGTGACCGGCGAACAGGTCATGACGCCGTACGCGATCTCGCGCACGCTTTCGGTGATGACGTCTTCCGGGATGTACGACTATGCCGGCGAATGGATCTATCGCGTCGGCATTCCGGCAAAAAGCGGCGTCGGCGGCGGCATCCTGGCGGCGCTGCCGGCGCGGCTCGGGCTTGGCAGCTATTCGCCAAGACTCGACAAGCACGGCAACAGCGTGCGCGGCATAAAGGTATGTGAGGCGCTATCCTCCCATTACGACCTGCACATGCTCAACCGCAGCGACGATGCTCGCAACAGCATCATCGCCGACTACAACATCGGCAAAAACCCCTCGCGGCGGAGCCGCCGCCCGCATGAACGCAAGATCCTCGCCGCGCATCAGCAGGACGTCCGCGTCATCGAGCTCGTCGGCACCTTGTCGTTTTCCAATGTCGACTACGTCTCCCGCCAGTTGGCATCAAGATCGCGGCCGCAGTTCGTGATTTTTGACCTGCGCCGCGTGACGTCGCTGACCCGCGCCGGCGCCCGCCTGGTCGCCGAGGAATTCCGCGAACTGGCGGCGCATCACGTCACGGTGATCCTTTCCGGCGTCAAACGCGATTCGCGAGAGTGGAAGATTATCCGCGAGTGGACCGGCAGTCTCTCGAATGTACGCGACTTTTATCTGCTCGACGCGGCGACCGAATGGGCAGAAGACCAGGTGGTCTATCGCTATGGCGGCGCGATCGACTTTCACGAGACGACCGAACTATCGGAGCAGCCGCTGCTGGCGGGGCTGACGGCGGAGGAGCTGACCGATCTTGCGTCGATCGGCACGGTCAGGCATTACCGGCGTGGCGAGAAGATCGTCTCAGCCGGCGATGCCGCGACCTCGGTGTTTTTCCTGCGCAGCGGTGCCGTTCACGTCACCCTGCCCGACGGCATCCGGCTCGCCACGCTCACAGCCGGCATGGCGTTCGGCGAAATGGCGCTGCTGGAACCCCATCGCTCCGCCGACGTGACGGCCGATATGTCGGCAACCGCCTTCGAAGTCCGGCTGCGGGATTTCGAACGCTTTCGCAAACAGCATCCCCGGGCCGCCGAATGCATCATGCGCAACCTCGCGCAACTGCTCGCCGACCGCCTGATCGTCGCCAACACCAAGGTGGATTTGCTGACGTCGGGCTAAGCTACTTCAGTCACCGGCTCCGGATCGATGGCAAACGTTTCCAGGAATTTTGACGTCATAATGTAGAAGCCGACCGAGAGCTGCAATTCGACCAGCGCAGCCGGCGTCAGTTTTGAGGCAATGGCATTGAAGGTCGCGTCCGTCGGCTTGCGCAGCCTGACGATCTCGTCGGCAAAGGCGAGCGCGGCGCTTTGGACCTCGTTGAAGCATTTGGCGGACTGCCAGTTCTCCAGCGCCGCGTTCTGCTCGTCGGTAACCCCGACCGCTTTGCCGATCCGCTTGTGCGCGACGATCTCGTAGGGCGCCTCGCACAAAATGCCGGTGCGCGTAATCGCCAGCTCCCGCACGATCGGATCGAGTTCGCCCCTGCTGCGGATTGCGCCGCCGAGCCGGCAGTATTGCTCAAGATGGCTCGGCGAATGCGCCATCATCCGGAAAATGTTGGCGTTGCGGTTCTTGCCGAGCAACTCACGGGTGCGATCGTTGGATTTCGAAGTATCGCAATAGTCGATGCGGGCCATGCTTCACCTTGTTTTTTCGACTTTATATTGTTTTGTGGAATGGGCGGTCACGAGAGTATCCGGCGGTTGACCCAACAGCAACACAGCCGAGTCAAAATGCCGCCGCAATACTGTTCGACCTTGGCACGGTCGATATTCGCTGAGTGGGGACTCGTCAAAGCGAATACTCGTCGCGGGGTGTTCCGAGTAAAAACCATCTGAGCCGTCGAGCCTTCGCGGGCGACGATGACTCATGCCCGAGTCTAGGGAGACACGCATGAAGCAAGCCACCAAGCGGGCGGCCTCGGAGGCGCTTGCGCAAATGCTGGCGGTGACAGCGATGCTGGTCATCGCCAGCGTGGTGTTTTACGTGCGGTAACGGTTCACCCTCCCCTGAACGAGAAGAATCTCACTTCTGCTTCTCAAAATATGGCACCAGCCGCCCGGCGAATTGCCTGAACTGCGCGACCACCCTGTCACCGATGGCGAGATCGTTGTCGCCGTGGGCCATCATGCGAAAGCCCTCCGACGTATCGACCAGAACGATGTTGTAAGGCACGTGCGCGCGGGTCTCCGGCGTCGCGGCGCGGCAGACCAGCGAGGCGGCGTAGACGATCCCCTCACCGCTGGCGCGTTTTTGCACCGGATCGACTGCGCCGCAGACGGCGCAAAAGCCGCGGCGGAAATATTGCCGCGCGCCGCAGGCAGCGCAGTGTTGGTAGACAATGGCCTCAGCGCCGATAGTCCAGTCCGCAAGCTTTTCGCTCATCGCACCCGCTCCAGAAACATGCTGACGTGCGAAGACAGCACGCCGCCGTCGCCATGCAGCAGCGCTAGCGAGGCGTCGCGGACCTGGCGGTTGCCGGCGCGGCCGGTCATCTGCAAATGGGTTTCGACCAGATGCGCCATCGCACCGCCGACGCCGCAGTGGCCGTAGCTCAAGAGCCCGCCGTGGGTATTGAGCGGCATCTCGCCGTCGCGGCCGAAATAGCCTGATCGCACCTGCGCCGCCGCCTCGCCGCGCCTGGCAAGGCCGAGGTCTTCCAGCAGCATCGCCAGTGTAATGGTAAAGCTGTCGTAGACCGCGGCGTAGCGCACATCCGAGATCGCCACTCCGGATGCGGCCTTTGCCTTGGCGATGGAAATTTCGGCACCGAGTTCGCTCAAGCGCGGCGCCGCCGTGACGTGCTGATGGGTATGCGCCTGCGCGCAGCCGCGCACGCGAATGCCGATCTCGCCGGTTCGCTCACGGCTGACCACGAAGGCCGCGCCTCCGTCGGAGACCGGGCAGCAATCCAGAAGCTTTAGCGGCATCGCCACGGGCCTGGAGGCCATCACGTCGGCCACCATGATCGGTTCGCGGAATTGCGCGCCGGGATGGGTGCATGCGTGCGCGCGCATCAACACCGCGAATTCGGCGAGGTCTTCCTGCGTCACGCCATACTCGTGCATGTAGCGCGACGCGATCAGGCCGTAATAGGCCGGGATGGTCGGCCCTAACGGCACTTCATAGTCGGGATGGCCGACCTGGGCGAGCGCCTGAATCGAGGCGTCGCGGCTTTGCCCGGTCAACCGGTTCTCGCCACTCACCACCAGCACGTGCCTCGCGACACCGGCGTCGACGAGATGATGCGCCAGCATGGTCATGGCGAGGCCCGTGGCGCCACCGACTTGTACGGCGTGGGCATAGGACGGGCGAATACCAAAATGCTCGGCGAATACGGTCGCGAGCATGATGTGCGGCGCAACAGTATTGTAACCGCACAAGACGCCATCGACATCGGCGCGTTGCAGCCCGGCATCGGCAATCGCCATCGCGGCCGCCTGGCTCATCAGGTCGAGCGAGGAATAGCCCTCGTGCTTGCCGTAAGACGTGAGGCCGACGCCGGTGATGAAGCTCATGGCAGGGCGCACTCTCTCCCCTCGTCATTCCGGGGCGCGCCCCTTGGCGCGAGCTTTGATGTGCAATTGCACATCTGAGAATCCATACTCACGATGGTGGTTATGGATTCCGGGCCCGCGCTACGCGCGTCCCGGAATGACGAACTGAGAGAGTGTGCGCTCATCACGAGACAACGCCTCAATACGACTTTGGCAAGCCCAGCACCTTCTCCGCAATAAAACTGAGAATGAGCTGCGGACTGATCGGGGCGATGCGCGGGATCAGGGATTCCCGCAAGTAACGCTCGACGTGATATTCCTTGGCATAGCCGAAACCGCCATGCGTCATCACCGCCTGCTCGCAGGCCTGAAAACCGGCCTCGGCGGCGAGATATTTTGCGGCATTGGCGGCGGGGCCGCACGGCAAGCCCTGGTCGTATTGCCAGCCGGCGCGCAGCACCATCAGCCACGCCGCCTCCAGTTCCATCCAGTTTTTCGCAAGCGGATGCTGGATCGCCTGGTTCATCCCGATCGGCCGGTTGAACACGATCCGGCTCTTGCCGTAGGCCGCCGCGCGCGACAGCGCGATGCTGCCGAGGCCGACTGCTTCGGCCGCGATCAAGATGCGCTCGGGGTTCATGCCGTGCAAGATGTACTCAAAACCGCGGCCCTCCTCGCCGAGGCGATCTTCCAGCGGGATTTCAAAATTCTCAAAAAACAATTCGTTGGAATCGACGGGCTTTCTGCCCATTTTTTCGATCTCATGCATCGCGACGCGTTTCTTGTCGAAGTCGGTGTAGAAAAGGCTCAGCCCTTGTGTCGGCGTCTTCACCTCTTCCGGCGGCGTGGTGCGCGCCAGCAGCAAGATCTTGTTGGCGACCTGCGCGGTCGAGATCCAGACTTTTTGGCCGTTGACGATGTATTTGTCGCCCTTGCGCACCGCGCGGGTCTTCAACTGCGTGGTGTTGAGCCCGGTGTTCGGTTCGGTCACAGCGAAGCAGGATTTATCCCTGCCGTCGACGATTCCCGGCAGCATGCGCTGGCATTGTTCCTTCGTGCCGAACACGACCACGGGGTTGAGCCCGAACACATTCATGTGCACGGCCGAGGCGCCGGACATGCCGGCGCCGGATTCCGCAATCGCGCGCATCATGATCGCGGCGTCGGTGATGCCGAGCGCCGAGCCGCCATATTCTTCGGGGATGCAGATGCCGAGCCAGCCGGCATCGGCCAGCGCCTTGTGGAAGTCGGAAGGGTATCCGCCCTCCTTGTCCTTCTTCAGCCAATAGGCGTCGTCGAACCGCGAACAGATTTTTGCGACGGCGTCGCGGATCGATTCCTGGTTGGCTGAAAGCGCAAAATCCATGGGCCTGATCCTATGTCGTGCCGGGCGCGGCCTTGGTGACGCCGTCGCGCACCAGCGCTGCAATCTCTTCGCTCGAGAAGCCGGCTTCCAGCAAAACTTCCGCGCTGTGCTCGCTCAGTCGAGGCGCCAGCCGCACCGTCTCTACTTGCGTCTCCGACCAGCGCGCGGAAACCTTCATGTTGCGGATCCGTCCCTCGGTCGGATGATCGATCACCGGAAAGAAATCGGTCGCGACGACATGCGGATCCCCCAGCAGGCTTTCGAGGTCGTGCATCGGCATCACGGGCACATCGGCCTTGTTCAGGATATCGGTCCACTCGGCGGTGGTTTTCGCTTCGAGAATGCGTGCCAGCTCGGCGTAGACCGTATCGATATTGGTCGCGCGTCCGGCAAAAGTCGCGAATTTCGGATTGCTGCGCAGATCGTCGCGGCCGGTGGCGGTGAAGAAATTGTCCCACTGCTTGTCGTTATACACGATCACGCAGATATAGCCGTCCGAGGTCTTGTAAGGCCGGCGGTCCGGCGAGAGGTGGCGCGCGTAGCCGCCCTTGTCGAGCGGCGGCTCGTAGGTGAGGCCGCCCATGTGATCGCCCATGACAAAGCTCGCCATCGTCTCGAACATCGGAATATCGATGCGCTGCCCTTGCCCGGTCCTGTCGCGATGCACGAGGCTGGCGCAGATCGCACCCACCGCCGTCAGTCCTACGATGCGATCGACGAGTGCGTTCGGCACATAGCGCGGAACGCCATCGCTGGTCTGCGCCATCAGGGCCGGCAGCGCGGTCGCGCCCTGGATGAGGTCGTCGTAAGCCGGTTTTGCCGCATAAGGCCCATCCTGGCCAAAGCCGAACACGCCGGCNTAGATCAGCCGCGGATTGAGCTTTGAGACGATGTCATAGCCGAGTTGTAGCCGCGCCATCGCCTGCGGGCGAACATTATAGACCAGCACGTCCGCGGTCTTGATCAGCCGCAACACCGCGTCGCGTCCGGCGGGCCTCTTCAGATCGAGGCAGATCGATCGCTTGCTGCGGTTGGTGTTGAGGAACACCGGCCCCATGCCGGGATGGCGCGTCGGCCCGATCTGCCGCGTTACGTCGCCGTCGAGCGATTCCACCTTGATGACATCGGCGCCGTAGTCGCCGAGCATCTGGGTGGCATAAGGCCCCATCAGCACGGTCGTCATGTCGATGACCTTGATGCCTTTTAGCGGTCCCATGGTGCCGTTCGCTCCCGAATGCGGCGGTGCGTCCGCCCTGATCTTGTGTCTCGCGCCAAGTAACGGCACGGCGCCGCAGAGATCAAGGGCATGGTGCGTATGGGCGTATGCGCGGGGGGCCAACGGCGCGCTTTCGCCAGCGGCATTGGCAGTGCCGTGTCGCCGCTATTTATTCAACCGGGCGTCCCGCTCTTTGGTCAGCCTTTCGAGCTCTTCATTCTGCTGACTGATGCGGTCGGCGATCCGCGCTTCGTTCCGTTCACCTGAGGCGCCTGCAGCCTGTTCAACCAGCTGCCTGATGTTGTCCTGAAGGATCGCGATCCGACGGTTGAGTTCGGACAGTGATAATGAGCCTTCGTTGCTCATGATGCGTCCTTCCGGCAATGGCCGATCGTGGAGCTAACCGAAGCTAGCCTTCTTTGTCTTGGCCCGTCTCTGCCCGCCAAAGCTTTCTTGCCGGCTACTTTACAGGCTCCAGCAGCGAGACATAGTTCGCGACCGCGGCGCCACCCATGTTGAAGATGCCCGCAAGCTGCGGGTTCTTGAGCTGCATGCCCTCAGGTGCCTGACCGACAAGCTGCATCGCGCTCATCACATGCATGGAAACGCCGGTGGCGCCGATCGGATGGCCTTTTGCCTTAAGGCCGCCGGAAGGGTTGATCGGCAGCTTGCCGTCCTTCTGGGTCCAGCCCTCCTTGATGGCGCGGGCGCCCTGCCCCTTCGGCGTCAGCCCCATCGCCTCATATTCGATCAGTTCGGCGACAGTGAAGCAGTCATGGGTTTCGACAAAGGAGAGATCGTTCAGCGTGACGCCGCCCTTCTGCAGCGCGCGCTGCCATGCCGCGGTGCAGCCCTCGAACTGCAAGATGTCGCGCTTGGACATCGGCAAAAAGTCCTGGGCATGCGCGGTGGCGCGGAAATTGACGGCCTTGCCCATGGTTTTCGCGGTCTCGGAGTCGGTCAGCACCAGCGCTGCGGCGCCGTCGGACACCAGCGAGCAATCGGTGCGCTTCAACGGCCCGGCCACGAACGGGTTCTTTTCGCTCTCCGAGCGGCAGAATTCGTAGCCGTAATCCTTGCGCATCTGCGCATAAGGATTGGCGACGCCGTTCTTGTGATTCTTGGCAGCAATCATCGCCAGCGCGTCGGACTGGTCGCCATATTTCTGGAAATAGGCCTGCGCGATCTTGCCGAACACGCCGGCAAAGCCGCCGGGGGTGTCGCCATCCTCAGGCAGATAGGACGCGCGCAACAGGTTGCGGCCGATTTCCGGCCCGGGCGTCCGCGTCATTTGCTCGACGCCGACCACCAGCACGATTTTTGCCGCGCCCGCCTCGATCGCGCGGATGCCCTGATGCACCGCCGCCGAACCGGTGGCGCAGGCGTTCTCGACGCGGGTGGCGGGCTTGAAGCGCAATTGCGGATCGGCCTGCAGCACCAGCGAAGCGGTAAAATCCTGCGGCGAGAAGCCGGCGTTGAAATGCCCGAGCACGATTTCATCGACATCGGCGGCGGAAATACCGGCGTCCGCCAGCGCATCGGTCGCGACCTTCACAACCAGGCTTTCGACGGTCTCAGTGTCGAATTTTCCAAATGGCGTGTGCGCCCACCCTACGATGCTGGCAGTCATGGTCATTCTCCTCAATTGGTCGGATGGCGTTGTAGCTTATATCGAGGCTGGTTTCAGCGATTTCATGGCCCGATCGCACATGGCGGTTATGCCGGCCCAGTTGCCGGACCTGATATCCGCCGCCGGGCAAAGCCAGGAGCCGCCAACTGCCACCACATTGGATTCGGCCAGCCACGCCGCCGCATTGGCTTCCCCGATGCCGCCGGTCGGGCAGACCAGCGCATTCGGAAACGGTCCGGCCAGCGCGCGAAGTGCCTTGATACCGCCGGACTGCTCGGCCGGAAAGAATTTGACGAGGTCAAAACCCGCGGCCAGCGCTGCCATCAGTTCCGATGCCGTGGCGATGCCCGGCGCGAACGGCAGGTCGCTCGCAGCCGCCGCTTTCAGAAGTTCGGGCGTGGCGCCCGGGCTGATGCCGAACTTGGCGCCCAGCGATTTGGTGCGCGCAAGATCGTCGGCATTGAGGATGGTGCCGATGCCGACAATGGCGTCCGGCACCTCAATCATGATCGCCTTGGCGGCCTCGATTGCGACCGGCGTGCGCAGCGTGACCTCCAGCGTCCGGACGCCGCCCGCCACCAATGCTTTCGCCAGCGGCACGGCGTGTTCAAGACGTTCGATGGTCAGCACCGGGATGATAGTCGCGTGTCGAAACAGCGCGGCGAGCTTTTCCTGTCTTGGTGTCGCGGTCATTTCGTAGCCCTTGCCGGCATGGCCGAACGTGGAATGATCGCACCGGGATAGCACACGACGACGCCGGCGAGACGATGTCCGGCACGAGCGGCTTCGACCGGATCGACGCCGCCGAGCCGCGCGGCAATATAGGCCGCAGCAAAGCTGTCGCCCGCTGCCGTGGTATCGACCACGGCATTTGTCACGGGTTCGGGCGTCACCTCGTGCAAGACGCCTTCGAAACGGACGATGCTGCCGGGATCGAGCAGTTTCAGGATCGCCTCCGTGCTGCCGACGTGCTGGATCAGTTGCTCGTCCGTCTCGTCGGGATAGACCGGCAACATATCTTCCGTGGAGGCCAGCACGATGTCGGAGGTTGCAAAGGCTCCCTCAAAGGCGGCCCGCACCTCATCGTGATCGCGCCAGCCGCGGGCGCGGAAGTTGGTATCGAAAACAATGCGAGCGCCCTGTCCGCGCGCAAGCCGAATCGCACCCAGCAACTTTTCCCGCCCCTCGGGGCTGAAGATCGAGAGCGTGATTGCTGAAAAATAGACGACCTCGTAGTTGGCGAGCGACTGCAGGATGTCGTCAGTCTCCGGCAAATCCATCAGCTGGCGCGCGGCTGCACTGTCGCGCCAATGAAAGAAGCGACGCTCGCCCCCCTCGCTGGTCTCGATCATGTAGATGCCAGGCAGCTTGCCTTTGAGGCGCGCCACCTTTGTGGTGCCGATGCCCTCGGCTCGCCATACCTCGACCATCTCATC
>JGI12053J15887_10000395_pt1 | contig 17500 bp, 15 predicted proteins | sample MedBloCAOM1_O3_FD_15887 | JGI IMG/M metagenome (IMG submission 15887)
CTTTCATACAAGCCGACCGCACCGACGTTTTCCGGTCGCACATGAAGGAACGGAACCTCGCCGCCGTCCAGCGCCAGTCGCATCAGTGCCAGTGTGAGCGTCATCCCANGGCCGCGACCGCGTGCGTCAGGATGCACGCAGATGGCGCTCAACTCGACGTGCCCCGGCAGGCGCAGGCGCTCCCCCGCCATCGCCACGAGGCGCCCGTCCCGATGCACGCCGAGATACCGCCCCAACTCCGGCGTGCGCGGCCCGAACGGCCCCGGCTTGGCGATGGCTACCAAGTCCATCATGGCAGGCAAGTCGGCTGGGGAGAGTGTCGTGGCGATCGTGTCGCTCGACGACGGTACGCTCGTGGCGACCATCTGCAGCATCGGGAATGCATCGAGCTGCTCCCACCTGTGCGGCAAAGCCTCCTCGCTCGGCCGGAACAGGCGCGCTTCGGTTTGCGGCAGCAGATCGGCCGCGAGGTCGGCATAGGCCGGCGCACTCGGCTCGGCGATGGCCGAGAAGGGTGCCATGTCGCGCGGATAGTGCAACGCCAATCCGCGGCCGATGGCGTGAGCGCGATGCGGCCCGGCCAGCGCGTACCAAACGGGGTTGTCGAGGGGGTTGATCGTCATGGAGCGCGACGTACCTGAGCGATGACGCCGAACGAGATGTGGTCGAACATGTTTGCCTTCTGTATAACTATATAACTGGTTATCCAGTTATAAAAAGGAGGCGAGCTTGTCAACCGGTCGACTGAAAAACGGGCTCGCCGGATTCAGACTCCATCGTCGCGCTTGACCAGCTCGAGTGCGAACGTGCTCGGATGAGACGCGACCGCCGCTATGACGGGCGCTTCTTTACCGGCGTGCGTACCACTCGCATCTATTGCCGGCCCGTCTGCCCGGTTCATCCGGCGCAAGGCAGGAATGTCGGCTTCTTTCCGACCGCCGCCGCGGCCGAAGCTGCCGGATATCGGCCCTGCCTGCGCTGCCGGCCGGAGACCGCGCCTTTCTCGCCAGCCTGGCAAGGATCGCGCGCTACCGTGCACCGTGCCATGCGCCTGATCCGCTGCGGCGCCCTCGATGATGCTGGTATCGACGACCTCGCGGCGCGCCTCGGCATCGGTAGCCGTCATCTCGATCGACTCTTCCAGAAACACATTGGTGCGAGCCCGCTGCAGGTGGCGCGCACCATGCGCGTATAGCGCGCCAAGCGATTGCTCGACCAGACGCCGCTGCCGATGACCGAGGTCGCCTCGCGCGCGGGCTTTTCCAGCCTGCGCCGCTTCAATGCCGTATTCGCCGAAGTCTACAAGCGGTCGCCTAGCGCAATCCGGCGAGTCCGCTTTAAGCCGCCGCAATAGGTGCGCAAATGTCCGCTTCGGGTCAGACTCGGAAGTGACAGTCAGTCCGCGTCATGTCCGCTTTCCCCCAGAAGCGGACACATCTCCATGCCCAGATGACGTCGGCTTTGTGCCAATAGCCGACATTCAAGGGTCCAGGTCGCGGTTCCTAAAGGAAGTCTGGTAGTATTCCGTTCGCAGCCACAGGGAGAGCGCGATAACCGTCATTCGTCCCCTTGAAGAGCGCGACGTGCCAGAGGCACAGCGCATCATCCGTATCGCCTTCGGGACGTTTCTGGGCGCACCCGATCCGGAGAAATTCTGGAGCGACCTCGACTATGCTAAGGGCCGCTTCGGTGCCGAGCACGTCAAGGCGTTCGCGGCCGAGGACAAGGGACAACTCGTCGGATCGAACTTCGCGACACGCTGGGGCAGCGTGGGCTTCTTCGGGCCCATCACCATCCGGCCCGACATCTGGGACGGTGGCATCGGCCAACGCCTCGTCCGCGAAGCCTGCGATGCGTTCGATGCATGGGGCGTGAGCCACGCCGGCCTGTTCACCTTTCCGCACAGTGCCAAGCACGTCTGGACTTACGGCAAGTTCGGTTTCCATCCGCGCTTCCTGACACCCGTCATGGCAATTCCCGCGGCGACTGGCTCGACGCGCCGCTGGCTGCGCTACGGCGAGCTGCCGGAAGGGCAGCGTCGCGAGGTCGAAGCATCTGTCCGCGCACTGACCGAGCAACTCTATCCCGGCCTGGATCTCGGCGCCGAGATCCGCACGGTCTTTGCGCGCAAACTTGGCGACACGCTGCTGCTGATGGAGGGCGAGAGCCGCGTCGCAGGGTTCGCCGTTTGCCATTTCGGTCCGGCGACCGAAGCGGGTGAAGGCAATCTCTTCGTGAAGTTTGGCGCCGTGAAGCCTGGTCCGGGCGGCGCCCAGCGATTTGCGGCGCTCCTCGATGCGTGCATCGACTTTGGCGCCACCGTCGGAATGGCCAATGTCGTGGCCGGCGTGAACACGGGCCGCGAGGCGGCCTATCGCGCCATGCAACAGCGCGGGTTCCGGACGCAGCTCCAGGGCGTCACGATGCACCGCCCCAATGAGCCGGGTTACAGCCGGCCGGACATGTTCGTGCTCGACGACTGGCGGTAGTCGCCCGCGCCGATGAGGTGATCGGATTAGCGGGTCCGCCGTGTCCGGTTTGGGTCAAAAGCGGTAAACCTAAGATAGAGCATATGTTTTCCGCTTTACCCTCGAAGCCGACATCGCCCGGCGACCCTGGCATCGTTAATGAATCCACGCCCTAGCTTGGCCGCGGAGACGCCGACGCTGCACATGATTTGCGGCAAGATCGCCGCCGGCAAGTCGAACGCTGGCCCGGCGCCTGGCCGACGCGCCCGCCACGATCCTGATCAGCGAGGACGTCTGGCTGGCCGCGCTTTACCGCGACGAACAGCGCGCGGTGGCCGAGTACGCCCGCAATGCCCGCCGTCTGCGCGAGGTTATGGGCGGCCATATCGAGGACCTTCTGCGCGCCGGCCTGTCGGTCGTGCTCGACTTTCACGCCAACACGGTCGCCAACCGGCAGTGGATGCGCGGCCTTTTCGAGAAGGCGGGTGCTGGGCACCGGCTGCACGTCATCGACGTGCCGGACACCGTCTGCAAGGCGCGCCTGCGGCAGCGCAACGCTGCCGGCACGCACGAGTTCACGGTAAGCGATGCGGAGTTCGACGAGATCACCGGCTACCTCGTGCCGCCTTCGGCCGACGAGGGCTTCGAGACGATCGTCTACCGCGACGCGTGATCGCGCTCGTAGACGATGCCGTCGATCAGGTTCTCCTCGTAGAGCCGCACGAGGTCGATGCCGCCCGGCGGACGCGCGGCTGTGAAGCCGGAGAGGGCGCGCTGGATCCGCGCCTCCTGGTCGCGGCGCAACTGCTCCGCCTCTTCGACCGTGACGGCGGCGAAGCGCACCGTCTGACCCGGCAGCAGGCGGCCCAGCCTCGGCAGGTCGACCGAGGCCACGGTGGCGATCTTCGGGTAGCCGCCCACGGTCTGTCGGTCGGCCAAAAGCACGATCGGCAGGCCGGCGCCCGGCACCTGGATGGCGCCGGGACCGATGCCGTCGGAGATGATGTCTGCGCCACCCTTGCCGACGCTGACGGCGTGCTCGATCGTCGGGCCCTCGAAGCGGATGCCCATGCGATCGGCTTCCTTGGAGACGCGGTAGTCCGATTCGGTGAAGGTGCGCCGGCCGCGCTCGCTGAAATGGTCGTCCTGCGGTCCCCAGACGACGCGGACCGGCCCGCTGCCATAGTCGAACGGCTGGCCGAGCTTCCTTTCATTGCCGGGCGGCGCCTGTTCGCGGGTGAGCGGCAGGGCATCGCCCGGGGCGAGCTTGCGGCCCTGGAAACCGCCGACGCCGGCCCGCGCATAGGTCGACAGGCTGCCCATGAAAGGTGGCAGCGCGAAGCCGCCGGCGACGGCGAGGTAGGCCGTGCTCGAGCCTTCGACCATGCCGACCTTCAGCACCTGGCCGCGCTTCAGGAGATGCGTGCGATCGGAATCCAGCGGCTTGGGCGGCGCGCCTTGCGACCTATCCGGCGCTTCGATCAGGGCGGGCGAGAGCGGACCGACCAGCGCGATCCGCACGCTGTCGGCCTCGACCAGCAGGTCGGGCCCCATAACACCGATCTCGAGGCCCGCCGTGCCGGCCGGGTTGTCGCAAAGCGCATTGGCGAGCCGAAGTGCGACGCGGTCCATGGCGCCTGCGGTCGGCATGCCGAGCGCCATGAAGCCGATGCGGCCCAGGTCCTGCAGCGTGTCGAACAGACCTGGCCGAACCACCTTCAGTGCAGCGCTCATGTCGCGCGCACCAGAGTCGCCCAGTCGAACGTACCGGCCTCGACGGCGCGGGCGATGCGATCGAAGCTCTTGCGGTCGATGCGCTGGAAGTTGAGCGAATCGCCCGGCGCCAGGAAGACCGGCTGCTCGCGGCGCTGGTCGAACATCCAAAGTGGCGTGCGGCCGATCAGGTGCCAGCCGCCCGGGCTTTCGAACGGATAGATGGTGGTCATGTCCATGGCGATCGCTACCGACGACCGCGGCACGCGCACGCGCGGCTGCGAGCGCCGCGGCAGGTAGAGGGTCTGGTCGAGTCCCGCGATGTAGGCGAGGCCCGGCATGAAGCCCAGCACATAGACCTTGAACGGCGAGGCGAGGTGGTTCGCGATCACCTGTTCCGTCGTCTTCTTCGTGCGTTTGGCGACATCGGCGAGGTCGGGCGCGAAGTCGGGATCGTCGTAGCAGCAGGGAATCGACACGCGGCGCGTGGCCATGCCGGTCGGCAGGCCGCGGGCGATCAGCGCCTCGATCTCGGGCTCGAGCTGGCGGCGGGACGTTGCGAGGGGATCATAGCTCACCATCAGCGAACGCATGGTCGGCACGGTCTCGACCACGCCCGCGAGGCTGCCGGCGGCCTTGGCGCGGCCGATCTCGGCGTGCAGCGCCATCACCTTGCCGTTAATCTCGGGCGAGATTTCGTTGCCGAACTCGACGGTAAAGGCAGTATCGCCACAAGACAGGTATCGGACGCTCACGTCTGCTAGGATAGCCGCTTCGTTTGAGGGAGTCTAAAAATGGCCGCGACCAACTCCGGATTCGTCAATATCAACTCCGACCTGGGCGAGAGCTTCGGCCCCTGGGTGATGGGCAATGACGCCGAGGTCCTGAAGATCGTGAAGTCGGCCAACGTCGCCTGTGGCTTCCACGCCAGCGACCCTACCGTGATGGTCGACACGGTGAAGCTCTGCCAGCAGAACGGCGTCTCGATCGGCGCCCATCCCGGCTTTGCCGACCTGCAGGGTTTTGGCCGGCGCGTCATCAACCTCACCATCAAGGAGCTCGAGGCCAACATCGCCTACCAGATCGGTGCGCTGCAGGCGATCGCGGCCCTGCATGGCGCCAAGGTCACGCACATGAAGCCGCACGGCATGATGGCCAACATGTCGGCCGAGAGCGCCGAGATGTCCGACGCGATCTGCCGCGCCACGAAGGCGGCCGACCGCGACCTGATCTTCCTCGCCCAGGCCAACACCGAGCAGGGCAAGGCGGCGCGCAAGGCTGGCCTGCGCGTGGCCGAGGAGGTGTTCGCCGATCGCACCTACACGGATGCAGGCTTCCTGACGCCGCGCAAGGAAGCCAACTCGATGATCAAGGATGCGGCGCAGGCGGTCGCGCACGTCCGGCGCATGGTCGACGAGCAGGCGATCTACTCGACCTCGGGCAAGCGCATTCCCTGCCAGGTCGATTCGATCTGCGTGCATGGCGACGGCCCGACCGCCGTCACGGTCTCCAAGGCAGTGCGCGAGGGGCTGGAGGCCGCCGGCATCCGCATCGTGCCGCTGCCGGAGATGCCCAATCTCAAGCACTGACTCGCGCCTAGCGCTGTACCTTGTGCCGATGTCGGTGGGCGGCTTGCTTCGCGCGATTGCCGCAGATGGCCATGCTGCACCACCTGCGCGCGCGGCCTCGCGTATGGTCAACGAAGATCAGCGTGCAGGTCGGACCCTCACACGCTTTCACGTTTGAGAAATCCTCCTCGCACACAAATCTCGCCAATGCTTCCCCGATCGGCAGGAGCAGTGATTCGGGTGACCGCCATCGTCGCATCATCCGAAGCTCCAGGCCGATGGCATTTCCATCGTCATGGGCCACGATCCGCCCGAACCCCTCATCGCGTTCGAGCAGCCGGTTCAGCGGTTTCAACTCGTCCAGGTCCTCAGCCGTCAGTGGCCTGCCTGCATGGCGGCGGATGAACGTCCTGAACCATTCCCGCAGGCTTCGTGCCTGAGCTGCCACGCTATCCAATTCTTCCGGCAAAGCCTGCGCCCGCAACGCTTTGAGCGCCTTTACAGGCACAAGGCGAGCCTGCGCCAGCCAGTCCAATAGACCATCGCCATTTCCGATCCAGTCGATCGGCGTGTCCGTCGGGGTGGCGATCGAATTCAGGAAATCCAGACCGGGCGCGTCGGCGATGAATATGGCCGGCGGCCGGCGACGCGCTGCTTGAGCAACTTTGCGGCGAGATATCTTACTCATTAACCAACCACTAGTAACCTCTCTACAGGAACTTGACAAGTTACCAACGAGGCCTAACCTTTCCAAGGCCTCTAGTCAGGTTATTCAATGCGCCCCGCTGGTGCATTCTCGAGCGACGCCATTCTGCGAGAGGAGGACGAAATGTCCGGCAAGGATGCGAGCGTGGTGCTTGTCCATGGTGCCTGGGCCGATGGATCGAGCTGGAGCAAGGTGATCGGGCTGCTGAAGGCCGAGGGCATCAAGGTGTTCGCGGCTCCGCTGCCGCTTACCTCTCTGGCGGACGACAAGGCGGCGCTCGAGCGTACGCTGGAGCGCATCGACGGTGCCGTCGTGCTGGCAGGCCATGCCTATGCCGGCGCGGTCATTGCTGCGACCCGCTGCGAGAAGGTCAAGGCGCTGGCCTATATCGCCGCGCTCGCACCGGACGAAGGCGAAACGGTCTCCGACGTGTTCTATCGCGCCAAGCCGCACCCGCAGGCGCCGGTGTTGGCGCCCGACAGCCACAACTTGATCTGGCTTCCTGAGGACGCATTCGCGACAGCGTTCGCACCGCACGCTTCCACCGGGGAACAAGCGCTGCTGGCGGCCGTTCAGCGGCCGATCGCCGTGTCCTGCATCAGCGCCAAGGTCGAGCGACCGCTGTGGAAAGACAGGCCGAGCTGGTTCCTGGTGGCCGAGGAGGATCGCATGATCGTTCCCGACACGCAGCGCTTCATGGCGAAGAGGATGATGGCGCGGGTGCGGTCATGCCCGGTCGATCATTCTCCGATCGTCACCGCGCCCAGCGTTGTCGTCGATGTTGTCGTCGCTGCCATGCGTGGAGTGGCAACTGGCCAAAATGCAGGTCGGTCGGATGGTTTGTGAACCTTGCGATAAGGAGCAGGCCATGCATGAACAGAAGGCCACCCCCGATCGACTGGGCGCTTTCTCCGATGCCGTGCTCGCGGTGATCATCACCATCATGGTGCTGGAGCTCAAGGCGCCCGAAGAAGCGACATTCCCGACGCTCTTGCCCCTGTGGCCGACGGCGATCAGCTACGCCGTAAGCTACCTGTTCATCGCCATCATCTGGCTGAATCATCACCATCTGCTGCGCTTCGTCAGTCATACGACGCCGGCCCTGATCTGGGTGAATTTCGCCGACACCCCACAGATCCCGGAACGCGCCCGTCGCATGGCGAGGCGTCGATCCTTCGCGACGCTGACGATCTTCACGAGCGCCATGCTGGTGGTCCTTTTTGCGCCGGGCGTCGGCTTCGCTCTGATTTGTTGCGCCCTGATTCCCTACCTGACGCCGGAGGCGCCGTGGCTGCGGGCGTTGGTACGCCCATCGTCACGTCGCAGCTCATCCCCTGGCCACGGCAGGTAATCCCTATCGACAGGCCAGGGACGCCACCGACAGCGTCACCAAGGAGAAACGCCATGACCGCGATCAAATATCGTTCTGCCGACGTGGACGGTCTAAAGGTCTTCTATCGCGAGGCCGGGGCCGCCGACGCGCCGGCGTTGCTGTTGCTGCATGGCTTCCCAAGCGCGAGCCATATGTTCCGCGATCTCATCCCACTCCTGGCCGATCGTTTCCACGTCGTGGCGCCCGATCTGCCGGGCTTCGGCCAGTCGGACATGCCGGCGAGAAGCACGTTTACTTATACATTCGACCATGTTGCCGACGTCATCGACCGGTTTACGGAAGTGGTCGGCCTCGAGCGCTTCGCGGTCTACGTCTTCGACTATGGTGCGCCGACCGGCTTTCGGATCGCCGTGAAACATCCGGATCGCATCACCGCGATCATCTCGCAAAATGGCAACGCCTATGAGGAGGGCCTGAGCGAGGGCTGGAACCCGATCCGCGCTTATTGGCAAGAGCCGTCGCAAGCCAATCGGGACGCGCTCCGCACCTTCCTCGCTCCCGACACGACGCGTTGGCAATACACCCACGGCGTGTCCGACGAGACGACGGTTGCCCCGGATGGTCTGTCGCTCGACAACTTCTATCTGGCGCGCCCCGGCGCCGATGAAGTCCAATTGGACCTGTTCGGAGACTACAAGAGCAACGTCGCGCTCTATCCGACTTTCCAGAAATACTTCCGCACGCACAAACCACCGCTCCTTGCCGTGTGGGGCCGGAACGATCCGTTCTTTCTGCCGCCCGGTGCGGAGGCGTTCAAGCGCGATATTCCCGGTGCGGTCGTCCGCTTCTTCGACACTGGCCACTTCGCGCTCGAGACGCACGCCAGCGAGATCGCGGCGGCAATCCGCGGTTTCCTGGTTCCCTGAACCTGCAATCCGGCGGCCCGTGGCTTCTGCGTTCGCAAAACGCGGAGAGATGACATGCGGAACTCGGTAGCGATCGTCACGGGCGCCAGCCAGGGCATCGGCCATTCCACGGCGATCCGTCTGGCCCGTGATTTCTCTTCGATCGTGCTCGTTGCCACATTCGGCCGCATCGACGGGCTGCTCAACATCGCGGGCGCGGTGCCGCAGATCGACCTTTTGGAGATGACCGACGCGCAATGGGAGAGCGGCCTCGCGCTCAAGCTCCACGGTGCGCGGCGGCTGATGATCGCGGCCTGGCCGGCCCTGAAGGAAGCCAGGGGCTCGGTCGTACTTATGTCGGGAAATTCGGCGCTTTTCCCGAAAGCGCCTTACGCAGCCGTGGGCACGATCAACGCGGCGATCGTAGCGCTCGCCAAGGCCTTTGCGGATCGCGGCATTACCGACGGCATCCAGGTCAACAGCGTCTTGCCGGGCCCAGTGATGCCCGGACGGCGCCGCTCTTACCTCGCCCATTGGGCACCACTCCACAGTATGACCGCGGAGGAAGCGACCTCGAAATTCCCGCAGGAAGTCGGCATCGCCCGCTATGGCGAGCCGGAGGAGATCGCCGAGCTGATGGCGTTCCTCGTGTCGCCGGGCGCCCGCTGGATGACGGGCTCGACGCCGAGGATGGACGGTGGCGAGGTCAAGTCGATCTGAGGCCTAAAACGGCGCTGTGCGGGACGGCGCATCGCGGCGTTCAAGTGGCGCGGCCGCGTGAAATAGCGAGGAGGCTTCCCCTTGCCGGCCATCCGAATTCGGCACCGATGCACAAGCTGATTGCATGCAGTGACAGCACTCAAAAAAATTCGCGAACAGCGCTCACGACCACTTGACAGAACTGAGCAATGTTGTGGCGTATCTCTGCCGACACTCACGAAGAGGTTCGGCCGCATGGCTCATCAACACCTGATCGACGACACGTCTGACGTCGGCGCGTTTCCCGCGCCGAGCTTTCCCGTCTATCGCAACGAGGGATCCGACAGAAGCTGGCCCGAGATCGACGCCAGCCTGCTGGAGGACAAGCGCGGCCCGGTGCCGGCCTTCCCGATCGACCTGCTGCCCCAGCCCTGGCGCGGCTGGGTCGCCGAGACGGCGCGGGCAGCGGGCGCCCCGGCCGATTACGTGGCGCAGTCCGTGCTGGCAACCGTGGCGGGCCTCTGCGGCGGAGCCTCGGTGCGCGTCACGCCCGCGTGGTCGGAGCCGCTGGTGCTTCGCCAGGCGTTGGTCGGCGGCCCGGCCAGCGGCAAGTCCCCGGCGCTCGCCCCGATGCGCGCCATGCTGGCCACGATCGAGGCCGACGAACCGGATGAGCCGGCAAAGGCGGCACTGCAGTGGCACGACGAGTCCGCGCACTGGCTGAGGGACGGCGGCAGCCAAGCGCTCGAAGCCTGGGGCGAGACGTGTCCGCCCAGCGTTCTGGGCACGCTCATGCCGGACGAGGTGCAGCAAGCGCTGCAGGACGGCGGAGCCGGACTTGCCACCCGCTTCCTTTACGCCTGGCCCGAGTTGCCGCCCTACTGTCCGCTGGGCGAGCGCAAGACACCGGACGATGAGCACGTGTTGACGATGTTGCGACGCCTCCATCGCACCGCTCGCAAGCTCAATGCGCCGCTGGTGCTTTGTTTCGACGAGCAGGGCCAGAAGGCCCTCGATCGCTTCCTCGCGCGGCTGCATGCGGAGCGCCCCAGAGCCGAGGGACCGGAAGCCGCCTGGCTGGGCAAGGGCGCCGGAACGGCAGCGCGGCTTGCCGGCGTGCTGGCATTGCTGACCTGGTCCGGCGTCGGCGGATCGGCCGTGCCCGGGCCGATCGGCCGCGAGCCGGTGGAAGCCGCCGTCGGCCTGTGGGAAGGCTACTTCCGGCCGCACGCCCAAGCGCTGTTCGACCGTGCGGTACCGACAGGGCTCGAGCAGCGGGTGCGCCGCATAGCACGCTGGCTGAAGCACGGCCGGAAGACCGAGGTGTCGCGCGAAGACATAAGGCGCGATGCACTCGCCCAATCGGTAACGGCCGTCGAGACGGACATCGTGCTTTATCGGCTCGAGGAAGTCGGCATCCTGCGCCTCATCGACAGCGGGTCCTCGCCGCGTGGCGGGCCGCGGGCCAGGCGCTGGCAGGTCAATCCGGCGCTGGCGGCTGCGTGATGGGCTGCGCTAACTGCGCTAACTGCGCTAACTGCGCTAACCCCGGCATGCACTGCCGGCGCCGTTCGCGGCACGGGCAATTGCCTTATTTCAGGCCTTTTGTCGCTCGCCTGGCGGGCGAGACCTTCCGCCGCGCTGGCTTGTCGGATGCCACCTCGCCGTTATAGTCCGCCCGTTCTCGCGATGGGCGGGACGATAGGAGTAGCGTATGGCGGTATTCGGCAAGGCTCAGTACATCAAGCGTGTCGAGGACGACCGGCTTCTGACCGGCACTGGCGGCTTTACCGACAATCTCGCGCGGCCCAACCAGGCACATGTCGTGCTGGTGCGTTCGCCGCACGCCCACGCCAGGATCGTCAAGATCGATACCGCAGCCGCTGCCAAGGCGCCGGGCGTGGTCGCCGTCTTCACCTGGGAGGACATGGCCAAGGAAGGCTGCGGCGACTTCTCCTTTCCCGCGATGTTCCCCAATGCCGATGGCAGCAAGCCTGTGATGACGCCGCGCCGCCCGCTGGCGCACGAGGCCGTGCGCTATGTCGGCGAAGCGGTCGCCGCGGTGGTCGCCGAGAGCCGCGGCCAGGCGCAGGACGCGGCCGAGCTGGTCGAGGTCGAGTACGATCCCCTGCCGTCGGTTACCGAGATGGAGGATGCGCTGAAGCCAGGCGCGCCGCAGGTCTGGAAGGGCGCGCCCGGCAACAGGGTCGGCTTCAACCGCTTCGGCGATGCCGACAAGGCCGACGCCGCCTTCAAGGCTGCGGCCCACGTCGTGTCGATCGACATCGTGCACCAGCGGCTGATCGTGAATGCCATGGAGCCGCGCGCGATCATGGCCGAGTGGGAAGGCGACCGCCTGACCGTCCATATCGGCAGCCAGAACCCGTCGGGCACGCGCGACGCACTGGCCGACGTCGTCCTCAAGATGCCCAAGGACAAGGTGCGGGTGCTGGTGCGCGACATCGGCGGCGGGTTCGGCATGAGGACCGGGATCCAGCCCGACGAGTCGGTCGCGGTGTGGGTGGCCAAGGTGCTGAAGCGCCCCGTGAAATGGCGTGCCGAGCGCAGCGAGGAATTCGCCGCCGCCACGGCCGGCCGCGACCAGCTCCACAAGAATTCGATGGCGCTCGACAAGGACGGCAAGATCCTGGCGCTGCGCATGGAAGCCTTCGCCAATGTCGGCGCCTATCCGTCGGGCGCAGGCGTCGCCATCCCCCTGTTCGTGGGGCCCAAGGTCACGACCGGCACCTACGACATCCCGGTCGTCGATTTGAAGATCACCTGCGTCCTCACCAACTCGGCCACGATCGGCGCCTATCGCGGCGCTGGGCGGCCCGAGTGCCTGCTCAACCTCGAGCGCCTGATGGACTCGGCGGCGCGCCAGATGGGCATGGATCCCGCCGAGCTGCGCCGGCGCAACTTCGTGAAGCCCTCGCAAATGCCGTACACCACCGCGGTGGGTGAGACGTACGATACCGGCGACTTCAATCTCTTCCTCACCAAGACGCTCGAGGCCGCCGACTGGAACGGCTTCGCCGCGCGCAAGGCCGAGGCGGAGAAGCGCGGCAAGCTCTACGGTCGCGGGCTGGCGTCCTACGTCGAGTGGACCAGCGCGATGGTGATGAACGAGATGGCCCATTACGAGGTGAAGGCCGACGGCAAGGTCGTCATCTGGATGGGCACCCAGGGCATGGGCCAGGGGCTGCAGACCAGCTTTACCCAGCTCGCCTCCGAGCTGCTCGGCATCGATGCCTCGCAGATCGAGATCGCCATGGGCGATTCCGACCGCGTGGGCGGCGTCGGCTCGATGGGCTCGCGCTCGGCCTATATCGGCGGCTCGGCCGTGCTGACCGGCAGCGAAAAGCTCGTGAACAAGGGCAAGGAGCTGGCGGCCGACGCGCTGGAGGCCAGTGCCGCCGACATCGTCTATGCCGCCGGCCGATTCACCATCACCGGCACCGACCGCGCCATCGGCCTGGGCGAGCTTGCCGCCCGGCAGCCTGACAAGCGCATCTACATCGAGAACGTCAACTCGGTCGCGGGCATCGCCTGGCCGAACGGCGCGCATGTCGGCGAGGTCGAGATCGATCCCGACACCGGCTTCGTCGAGCTCAAGCGCTACACCACAGTCGACGACGTGGGCAGGCCGCTGCACCGACCGATCGTGTTCGGCCAGATCCAGGGCGGCTGCGCCCAGGGCATCGGCCAGGCCCTGCTCGAGGAGAATGTCTACGATCGCGAGACGGGCCAGCTCATCACCGGCTCGTTCATGGATTACGCCATGCCGCGCGCCACGACCTTCCCGACCTTCTCCAATGCGCTCGACGACAGCGTGCCGGCCAAGACCAATCCGCTGGGCGCCAAGGGCGTCGGCGAATCGGGCGCGGTCGGTTCGACTCCGACGGTGATGAACGCGATCATGGATGCGCTGTGGCCGCTCGGCGTGCGCAACGTCCAGATGCCGGCGACGCCGCTCCGCGTCTGGCAGGCCATCCGCAACGCCGGGGCCTGAAGATGTCGCGGTTCGACGCTTTTCTTTCCCGCGAGACGGCGACACCGTCATCTCATTTGCCTCCCCCGTCTTACGGGGGAGGTGGCCCGCAGGGCCGGAGGGGGAAAGCCTCAGTCAAGGTATCTGCAAGTTTCAGATCTGAAATTTCGAGGAACGGCTGTGTGGCCTTCCCCCTCCGCCCCCCTTCGGGGGCACCTCCCCCGTAAGACGGGGGAGGCATGACTCCCGAGTTGTCGTTTCAGGAATGGTGATGAAGCAGCGGATCTTCGGCTGGATTTCGATCCTCATCGGCGTCGTGCTGGCGCTGGCCACGGTCGAGGTCGCTGCCATCGCCTGGCTGTATATCGAGGACGGCCACTACACGCCGGCGGCCGAGCTCTTCGAGCGCACGCAAAACACCTACGTGCGCGACGCGACGAAGGGCACGGCCTGCCGCTACGTCGATACGCTCTATCCGCACCCCTACGTGGCCTTCGTCCACCACGCCAATCCGCCGTGCGGCCAATCCTGGGTCAACAATGTCGGGCTGTACGGTCCGGACTTTCCCGTCATCAAGAATCCGAACTACTACACCGTCATCCTGACCGGCGGCTCGGTCGCCTCGCAGCTCGGCCAGAACCAGGGGCCGCCGGCGCCGCGCTATCTCGAGGAGGAGCTGAACAAGAAATATGTCAGCCCCACCGGCAAGCCCTGGCTGATCCTGAACGGCGCCGACGGCGCGTGGAAGGAGCCGCAACCCTTCATCCTGTTCTCGCTGTATGCCAGTTCGGTCGACGCCGTCGTCAGCCTGGGTGGCTTCAACGAGCATTATTTCTTCTGGCCGATGGCGTCGGAGCGGCTTGAACGGCCGCTCAGCAACTTCATCGAGGTCAATCCGTTCGCGGCCGACGAGAATTTCGGCGACGCGGCGATCGGCTGGGTGATGGGTCGGCTGGCCGGCACGCTGGCCCTCAACCCCGTCCTCGGTCATTCGCACGCCGCCTACATGATCATTCGCGGCATCGAGCAGGTCGCCAAGGGCCAGGACGTCTTCAACTCGACCAAGAAAACGACGCTCAACAGCATTTTCAACATGCCCATGGAGCTGCGCAAGGACACCGAGCTGGCGTTCAATATCCAGCTCGGCCTCTATCAGAAGTACCTGCGGGCAACGGAAGCCGTGGCGCACGACTACAACGTGAAGTCGGCCTACTTCATGCAGCCGGCGCCGGCCTACGGCAAGGTGTTGACCGACGTGGAGAAGCGCAACGCTGGCGACCTGGACTACCGCGACCTCTACCGCAGGGTCGTCGCCGGCATGATGACGCTGCGCGAGCGCGGCCTGCCGATCTACGATCTCGCCGACATCTTCGCCAACGAGAAGGGCACGATCTACGCCGATCACATCCATTACCTGCGCGACGCCAGCGGCGAAAGCCGCGGCAATCGGCTGATGGCGGCCCGCATTGGCGAATTGCTGGCCGAGACCTGGGGGCTGCAGAAGAAGCCCTGACGCGGCGCGGCGGAAACAATTGAAACCATTTGCGGCCGCTGCGGACATGCACGTTACGGTCGAGCCGGATATAAGGCGCCGCTGCACGCGGGAGGGGTCCCGGGTGCGGCAGCGTGGGAAGTGATTTTTGATCTCAGTGGGTATGGCTCTCGTCCTGTCGGGCGAAGCCAAGGATGCTGGCCCATAGGGCGACGGGGTTCGCCCTGGGCCGGCGGGGTTCGAAACGTNGGGATTCACATGAAGANCGTTGTTGCGCTNCTGAGGGACAAGGCTGGCGTTTCTTCGACCAAGCTCGCACTCATGATTGGCCTGTCGTCGTCGGCCGTGCTGATCCTGGTCCGCGTCGGCGTGGCCGTCGCCGGCCAGTAGCCGCTCCGCGTGGCAGTCTGCGTCCCATTGATCGACGGGCCGGGCTGAGCCAAGCTAGCGTAATGACCGTGTCGCGTGCCGACCGCGCCGAGGGGAGCGCTCCCATTCCCCATCCCCCTTCGATCGATCGCATGGCCGGTTGGCCCGCGCTGGCGCCGCTGATCGGGCGCGCCGGCCGACCGCTGGTGGTCGAGGCTCTGCGGGCATGGGCCGACGCCAAGCGAGGCACCGCAGAAGTCGACGACGAGCAAGCTTGCGCCCGCTGGTGCGAGGCCCGGCTGGCCGGCCTCATCCAGCCATCGCAGCGGCGCGTCTTCAACCTCACCGGCACGGTGCTGCATACCAACCTCGGCCGCGCACAGCTCGCGGAGGAGGCCATACAGGCCGCGGTCGAGGCCATGCGCTCGCCCACGACGCTGGAGTACGACCTCTCGGGCGGCGCGCGCGGCGAGCGTGACGAGCATATCGCCCCCTGGTTGCTGCGGCTGACCGGCGCGGAAGCCGCCACCGCCGTCAACAACAACGCCGCCGCGGTGCTGCTGGTGCTGAACGCGCTGGCCGAGGGCCGCGAGGTGATCGTCTCGCGCGGCGAGCTGATCGAGATCGGCGGCGCCTTCCGCATTCCCGACATCATGGCCCGTGCCGGTTGTCGCCTGGTCGAGGTCGGCACCACCAACCGCACGCATCTCAAGGACTATGCCGCCGCGATCGGCCCGGACACCGCGGCGATCATGAAGGTCCATCCCTCGAACTACGCCATCGCAGGCTTCACCAAGTCGGTGCCGGCGGCCGAGCTCGTGCCTCTCGCCCGCGAGAAGGGCCTGCCGCTGATCGAGGATCTCGGCAGCGGCACGCTTGTCGACCTCGAGACCTGGGGCCTGCCGCACGAGCCCACGGCGCGCGAGGCGATCGAAGCGGGCGTCGATGTCGTCACCTTCTCCGGCGACAAGCTTTTAGGCGGCCCGCAGGCCGGCCTCATCGTCGGGCGCCGGCCTCTGGTCGAGCGCATCGCGCGCAACCCGATGAAGCGCGCGCTGCGCCTCGACAAGGTGCGGCTGGCCGCGCTGGAAGCGACTTTGCGCCTCTACGCCGATCCCGCGCGCCTGGCCGAGCGGCTGCCGACGATCCGTGCGCTCGCCCGCCCGGCGGCGGAGATCCGCGCGCTCGCCGAACGCGTCCTGCCGGCGCTGGCCGCTGCGCTGGGCCCCCCTGTGCTGAACCAGGACGCCGAGGTCGCCATCGAGCCGGTGCGCGGCCAGATCGGCTCCGGCGCATTGCCCGTCGACCTGCTGCCGTCGTTTGCACTGGCGATCCGGGCCAAGGGGCTCGACCGCTTGGCCGACGCCTTTCGCGGCCTGCCGATCCCGGTGATCGGCCGCATCGGCGCGGGCAAGCTTTACTTCGACCTGCGCACCCTCGACGACGAGGCGGCGTTCGTCGCGCAACTGGACAAGCTCGGGGCCGCATGATCGTCGGCACCGCGGGCCATATCGACCACGGCAAGACCGCGCTCGTCAAAGCGCTGACCGGCGTCGACGCCGATCGCCTGAAGGAAGAGAAGGCACGCGGCATCACCATCGATCTCGGCTACGCCTACAGCGACCTGGGCGACGGCCGGCAGCTGGGTTTCGTCGACGTGCCGGGCCACGAGCGCTTCGTGCACAACATGCTGGCTGGCGCCACCGGCATCGATGCCGCCCTGCTGGTGGTGTCGGTGGCGGAGGGCATCAAGCCGCAGACGATCGAGCATCTGCAGATCGTCGATCTGCTGGGCATCGATCGCGGCATCGTGGCGCTGACCAAGGCCGATCTGGCCGACGACGACCAGATCCTCGAGCGCATGGCCGAGATCGAGACGCTGCTCGCAGCGACCTCGCTCAAGGGCGCGGAGATCGTGCCGGTCTCGGCGCTGACCGGACAGGGCGTCGACGAGCTCAAGACCAAGCTGCTGGCGCTGGGCGAAAGCGGCAAGGGCGCCACGGGCTTTGCGCGTCTGGCGGTCGATCGCTGCTTCGTCCTGACGGGCGCGGGCGTCGTCGTCACCGGCACCGTCCATGCCGGCGAGATCAGGGTCGACGACCGGCTGNTGCTGACGCCATCGGGGCTGGAGGCGCGCGTGCGCTCGCTGCACGCGCAGAACCGCGCGGCTGCGGTCGGCCGCGCGGGCGAGCGCTGCGCGCTCAACTTGACCGGGCCGCGGCTCTCGAAAGATGCCATCCGCCGCGGCGACTGGGT
>JGI12053J15887_10000396_pt1 | contig 17468 bp, 13 predicted proteins | sample MedBloCAOM1_O3_FD_15887 | JGI IMG/M metagenome (IMG submission 15887)
TGCTGGCGCTCGGCGCCGGCGGGGCGGGCGGCAGCATCCTGGGCGACGTGACGTTCTGCTCCGACGCGGGCGACGCGTCATGCAACGCCAGCACCAACAAGTTCCTGGTGTTCAATCGGTCCGACAGCTACGCATTCGGCGGCGCCATCACGGGACCGGGTCAGGTGGTACAGGCCGGCAGCGGGCAGACGATCTTGAGCGGCGCCAGCAGCTATACCGGGCCTACCACGGTGCTTGCCGGCCTGCTCACGGTGAACGGCTCGATCACCTCCAGCGTGCTGGTCAATGCCGGCGGCGCGCTTGGCGGCAACGGCACGGTGGGCCCAACCACGATTTTTGCCGGCGGCACGCTGTCGCCGGGCAATTCGGTCGGCACCCTGACGGTCAACGGCAACCTGATCTTCGCGGCGGCGAGCTTGTACATGGTTGAGCTGCAGGGAAACACCGCCGACCGCACCAACGCCAGCGGGACGGCGACGCTCGCGGGGACCGTGGGAGTAGTGAACCTGGGCGGCACCCTGGCGCGCAGCTACACCATTCTGTCGGCGGCTGCAGGACGAAGCGGTACGTTCGACTCGATTGCAACGGTTAACCTGCCGGCGTTCCTCACCGCGAGTCTCGCCTATACGCCGACCGACGTGCAACTGAACCTGGCGTCGGGCATCGGCCAGATCAGCGGCCTCACGCGCAACCAGTCGGCAGTCGCCGCGGCGCTCGACACCTCGTTCAACAATGGCGGTAGCACCTTGCCGGGTTTGTTCGGCCTCAGCCGGGCCCAGCTTCCGGCAGCCATGGACGCGCTTTCCGGCGAAGGGGTGAGCGGAACGCAGGAAACCGCGTTCGGCGCCACCGGCATGTTCACGTCGATCATGATGGACCAGGGCGCGTTCTGGCGTAACCGAGAAACGGTCGACGTCAACGGCGTCGCCTTCGCCGGCGAGCCGTTGCAATACGCCCCGTCCAAGAAGTCCAAGACGGCGGACCACCCGGTCTTCAAGGAGCTTGCTCCGCCCGCGCCGTACCAACCGCGTTGGCGGGCATGGCTTACCGGCTTTGACGGCAGTGCGAAGCTCGCCGGCGAAGCCGGAATCGGCAGCGCCGATCTCTCGCATAATACTGGCGGCCTCGCGGGCGGGCTCGATTATCAATTCGCCCCCGATCTGCTGGCCGGCCTCGCCATCGGCGGCAGCAGCTCGAATTTCTCGGTCCGCGATCGCATCACCAGCGGCCATCTGGAGGCGGCGCACTTCGGCGGCTACGGGGTCAAGACGTGGGGTTCGCTCTATGCGGCGGGGACGCTCAGCTTCAGCACGTTCCGCAACGACACCACGCGCAGCATTGCAGGCATCGGCCCGACCGAGACGGCGACGGGCAGGTTCGGAAGCAATCTCTTGAGCGGGCGCGTTGAAGTGGGGTCGAAGCGGGTATTCGGCCGGTTCGCAGTCACCCCGTTTGCGGCCGTCCAGTTCGCCGAGCTTTGGCAAAACGGCTTCACCGAGGCGAATCCTGTGCCGGCAGGGGCCGCTGGCCCGCTCGGCCTGACCTATGGCTCCATCAGCGTGTCCTCGCTGCCGACCTTCGTGGGCGCTCAATTCGATACCCGTTTCGCCCTTGGCAATGGAATGGCGTTGTCGCCTTACGCGCGGTTGTCATGGGTGCACGAGTTCCATCCCAATCGAGCGATCAACGCCGCCTTCATCGCGCTGCCGGGTGCCGCGTTCACGGTCGATGGCCCGCGCGGCCCGCGCGACGCCGCGCGCATCGACGCGGGTGCCAAGCTCGCCATCAGGCCGAACGCCTGGCTGTTCGCCAGCTTCGACGGCGAGTTCTCAAGCCGCAGCCAGAGCTATGCCGGCAAGGGCGGAGCCAGGATCAGTTGGTAATCCGGAAGGTAGCATCAATACCGAGCTTCCGGAGGTCAGGGCTGCGGGGCGAAGATTTGAAATTTGCTCAACCCCGCATGCAGGGCGCCAAGACCGACAGCGATTTCCGCCCTCGTCACGCGCAAAGCGAGCTGACGGGCCGCTGCCGGTGCCCGTCTTTTCCCGCGCACTTGAAGCTGCCGAACGACAGGCGCAGGCGCTTGAATTCAGATCGCCTTTGATTCAGATCAAACCTGGCACGCGCCGACGGGAGCAAGGAGGTGCCTCATGACGCGTTCCATCACATGTTGAACAATGTTACTTGTATGGGGCCTTATGGCCTTCACAGCTTGACCCGGGAAAAACACGATGAGCAACGGCAACTCGCCTTCTCTCTCCGAACTCGAAGCGCGCATCGCCATCGTTCGCGACAACATCCGGCAGCTGATCGAACAAGCCGCTGGATATTCCGGCGCCGAGGATGAAGAGCGAAACGCGGACCGGATTGCGCAGCAGACGGAAGAGCTCGAACAACTGAACAAGCAACGCGATGCGCTGCTGAAGAAATAGCGCCTCCGACATACACCCGCCCTGCGCGCTCGTGCCGCCGAGGATCGTCCGATGAGCCGCCCGCCGCTTCCGCCCTTCACCGCCGAGACCGCCGCGCAAAAGGCGCGCATGGCCGAAGACGCGTGGAACACGCGCGATCCCGCGCGCGTCGCGCTCGCCTACACGACCGACAGCCACTGGCGCAATCGCTCGGAGTTTCTGCAGGGCCGCGACGCCATCGAAGCCTTCCTGACGCGCAAGTGGCAACCGCGAGCTCGACTACCGCCTGATCAAGGAACTGTGGACGTTCCGCGACAACCGCATCGCGGTACGCTTCGCCTACGAATGGCATGACGACAGCGGCAACTGGTTCCGCAGCTACGGCAACGAGAACTGGGAATTCGACGAGCACGGCCTGATGCGGCTGCGCATCGCCAGCATCAACGACCTCCCCATCGACGTGAGCGAGCGCAAGTATCACTGGCCGCTCGGCCGTCGGCCCGACGATCACCCGTCCCTGAGCGAGCTCGGGCTGTAGCGCGTGTTCCGAGACGACACCGCATGCGGCAACAATGCGTCGGCCCGTATTTGTCGGAGAGCATGGCGCTGAACTGTGCTGCCCCCGGCGCTGACTCTCATCTCATCTAACTTCACAATTCCCCGCGCACTGGAAATGTGTCGAACACGACGGTCAAATTCCGAACGCGGTCATCGCGATCAAAATCGAAGATCAAAACGATATCGTTCTTGAACTCCGTTCCGTCGGCACTCCTCCACTCATCGAAGAAAAGAACCGCCGCCGTGGCGGGATTGTCCGAACAATGGAAAATCGTCTTGACCGTCAGCTTGTCGGCCGTGGTCTTTGCAAACAGGCTTTGAAAAAAGCTGGCGGCAGGCTGTCTGCCAAAAATCGGATGGACGACGACGGCATCTTCAGCAAAGCAGGCAATCACCTCACCGTAATCATGCTGTTGGACGGCCCGGAGATAGCGCTGAATCGTCGTTGATGCTGACACGCCGACCTCTCGGGGTTTGCCGTTTGCACACGCTTAGCGAATCGGCGCTTAAAAAGTTAAGGTCCACAGCTAGCTACTGGTTTTGCTGGTGCTCCGTAGATCGTCTACGGGTTGAGCTTGATGCCGGTGCGGTCAACAAATGTCTTCCATTTCTTATCTTCCGCATCCACGAATCGCGCGAACGTGGCGGCATCGCTTCCCACCGGCTCGATTCCTGTTGCCCGGATGCGATCTTGAAGCTCTGGAATGCTCCCGATCTTCACCAGCGCGTCGCTGAGCTTCCGGCGGATGTCGGCTGGAAGCCCGGCAGGGCCGAAAATTCCCATCCAGCTCGACAGGACGAAATCAGGAAAGCCGCTCTCGGCCATGGTCGGAATCGCGGGCAACTCCTTCAGGCGTTCCGCGCTCAAGACGGCGAGCATCTTCAGGCGCGGGCTGTCCACATACGTCCTGACCGCGGGCATGCTTTGAAAGTTGACGTCCAGGTTTCCCCCGAGCAGATCGTTCAGCGCGGCCGGGGAGCTTCGATACGGTACATGCACCAGCCGGGACTGGGTCACCAGGCTCAGGAATTCTCCGGCGATGTGGGCCTGGGTCCCGACCCCGGACGATCCGAAGGACAGCTTGCCGGGATTGGCCCTGAGATAATCGACGAGCTCCTTGACCGAAGCGACCGGCAAATCCTTCTTCACGATCAAAGTGTGCTGGAATTGGCCGGATAGCGAAATCGGAACGAACTCTTTCGATACGTCCAACGGAAATTTGCCGTCCAGAAGCGGGAGCAGGATGTGGTTGCTCTCGCTGGATAGAATGATGGTGTAGCCGTCCGGCGCTGCACCCGCCACCAGCCGCATGGCAAGCAGCCCGCTCGCACCCGGCTTGTTATCGACAAGGACCGTTTGCCCAAGCTCGTTTCGCAACCCGTCCGCGAGCACGCGCGCGATCAGATCAAGTGCGCCGCCTGCCCCGAACGGCACCACCATGGTGATGGGTTTCGACGGAAAACCGTTTTGCGCCGATACCGGAGTTACCGCCGAACAGGCAAGCGAGACAAGCGCGACTAGAATTCGGAGTTGATGCATAGGTCCCATTCCGACACGCCGGCCGATTCATTCTGACATGACTTGGCGGGATGTCATACGCTCCGTGCGTTGGCAAGGGACGGTGAAGTGGCCAAGACGCATAAGATCGAGCTTTCCCCCGACGTCGTCGCCCGCGTCACAAAACGGCGCGGCGGCAAGCTGCATGCGTTCGACCGGTTGGATCCGGCGAAGACGGCGTTGATCGTCATCGACATGCAGAACGTCTGGGTCAAGGAGGGGATGCCCGCCTACACGCCGTATTGCGAGGCCATCGTGCCCAATATCAACCTCCTGGCGAGGGCGATGCGCGACGCCGGCGGCTCGGTGTGGTGGATCCGCGCAATCTACGGCGACGATGCGCCACGCACCTGGTCGGCCTACATGGAATTCCTATCGCCGGAATTTCTTGGCGACATGCTGAGAGCGCTGACGGAAGGTGAAGAAGGCGCCATGCTCTGGCACGCGCTCGACGTGCAGTCGGGCGACGAGCATGTCATCAAGCGACGTTTCAGCGCGTTGATCCAAGGCTCGAGCGATCTGCTCGAACGGCTGCAAGCGGCGGGCATCGATACGGTCATCATCACCGGCACTGCCACCAACATCTGCTGCGAATCGACCGCGCGCGACGCCTTCATGCTGAACTATCGGACGCTGGTCGTCTCCGATGCCAACGCCACGGTCTCGGACGAGGCGCACAATGCGTCCTTGAATGCGCTGTTCATGCGGTTCGCCGACGTTTTCACGACCGAAGAGGTCGTCAGCCTATTGACGCAACCCGCTCACAATGCGCGTCGGCGCGCGCATTCCTGAATTGTCTCACCACCAAGGGGCCGGACGGCGCTCTCTGGGCCAACGTTCCGCGACCGCACCCATGGCGCTCCCCCTGGAGGCGCAACTCGTCTTCTTCCCCTGCGGCGCCCCTTTACTCCCCCAGCCCCACTGCAGGGCGGGGCGTGCCCGGCTTGGGCGTGGTGAGGCGAAATCCCAAGCAGGCCGGATCTGGTTTGGGGAGCAATCCGGGCTGCGGTCCCGAATCCCGTCAAGCCCCCTTTGAACCTTTCCCACCCCCATTGCGACTAACTGTCTGAAGGCCCTTGCCGGGGATCAGGTGGCAAGAGGCGGATCGAATGGGGGGCATCATGCACGCAAAACGTGTACACATCCTCGACTGCGATCTCGGTGCACTCACGGTGCTGCTGATCGGGATCAGCGCCGTTTCGTTGCTGGCATTCACCTTCTGAAGGCGTCCGGCTCGCGGTTTCGCGAGCTAGCGGACACGACCCTTCGAGGCCGCATGCCCGAAGCTTGGGGAGATATTCCTATGTCTAATCCACGTAACCGCATCCTGGCGAGCACCGCCCTGGCGCTGGTCCTTGCCGCCCCGCTTGGCTACTTCGCCAAGGGTCACCTCGCCGCGATGGCCGCGACCTCGGCCGAGCCGGCTGCCACCCAGTTCGCCCCGGCGACCGTCGCCCCGGCCGCCGCCCCGGCGGCGGCGACGCCTGCCAACGAGCCGGTGGCGACCCCCGCGAGCGCGCCGGCGACCGTGACCGAGCCGTCCGCCCAGCCGGCGGCCGCTACCGAGCAGACCGCAATCGAGCCGGCCGTCGCGCCGGACCCGCTGGCGGCGCTCGACCCCGCCGACCGTGCCGTCGCCGAGAACATCCGCGACCTCCTGGCCACCAGAGGCGACAAGCTCTTTACCGCCAAGAAGGAGCGCGCGGCGGTCGAGGCGTTCTACCAGAACCGCAACCTCGCGCCGCTCTGGCTCGACAAGGGCATCCAGAACGCGCGCGCCGAAGCGGTCATCGCCCGCATGAAGAACGCCGATGCCGACGGCCTCGACCCCGGCGACTACAAGGCGCCGAGCTTCGCCGGCCTTGCCCCCGAGGCGCTGGCCGAAGCCGAGCTCAGGCTCACCCGCGCCGTGCTCACCTATGCCCGCCATGTGCAGGCCGGGCGCTTCCCCTACACCCGCGTGAGCAAGAACATCGAACTGCCGCAGGCCGCGCCCGAACCGGCGGACGTGCTGAGCAGCGTCGCGGATGCCGCCAACGCGGGCAAGGCACTCGACCTCTACAGCCCGCAGAACGAGCACTATCGCAAGCTCAGGTCCGCGCTCGCCGACCTGCGCGGCAAGCCGGGCGCGTCGAAGGGCCAGATCGACACTATCACCGCCAACATGGAACGCTGGCGCTGGTATCCGCGCGACCTCGGTAACGCGTACTCGCTGGTCAACCTGCCCGACTTTACGTTGAGGGTGATGCACAACGGCGGGCAGGTCTGGACCACGCGCATCGTGATCGGCAAGCCCAGCATGCCGACGCCGCTGCTGAGCGAGACGATGAAGTACCTCACGGTCAACCCGACCTGGACCGTGCCGCAGTCGATCGTGCGCAACGAATACCTGCCGGCGCTGGCGCAGGATCCGACCGTGCTCGACCGCATGGGCCTGCGCGTGAGCTACAACGGCGGCGGCGTCACGATCACGCAGCCCCCGGGCGACGGCAATGCGCTCGGCCGGGTCCGGTTCAGCTTCAACAACCGCTTCTCGGTGTTCCAGCACGACACGCCGGACAAGGGCTTGTTCGGTGACACGGTGCGCGCCTACAGCCACGGCTGCATGCGCGTGCAGGACCCGCCGAAATACGCCGAGGTTCTGCTCAACATTGCGCGCCCGAGCGAGCATTGGACGGCGGAGAAGATCCGGCGGATGTACGGCGGCGGCGAGCGCGACCTCCCGCTGCAGGCAACGCCGATCTGGGTGCACCTGACCTATCAGACCGCCTTCGTCGACAACGCCGGCAAGCTGGAAATGCGCCGCGACATCTACGGCCTCGACGGCCGCACCATCGCCGCGATCAAGAGCGAACGCGGCAACCTGGAGCCTGCGCTCGAGCGCAAGCGCGAGGAGATCGCGACCGCCCCACGCAAGCCGGCGGCCCCCGCCGCACGGACCGGCGCGCTCTCGCAGTCGACCTACACGACGCCAGGCTACGCCAGGCAGCTCCCGCCGCAACCGATCTATCGCTAAGCACTTTGGTCTCAGACCAGCAGCGGACCCCCGGGCGTCGCCCGGGGGTTTTCGTTTTTGCGAGACGTGTTCGCGTAGCGTGGGCCATTAGGGCGTTCACGCCCGTCTTCGAGGTTCACAGGCGTTTGCGACTTCGGAACAAGGGCGCCCACATGATTCTCTCATCCTCGTGCTAAGAGCGCCTGCAAGGCGCGTCTCGAAGCGCGAGGCGGAACGCTCGCCCGCCCCCCATGACGAGGGCGGGATAACCGGTCGCGAGGGCCGGCAATTAAGTCTGCTCCGACCCCGATCATCATATCGCTGCAACATCGCGGCCCGATGATGTCCGGTCACGGCCGTTACGTTCTCCGCGGTCCCAGGCCGGCCGGCCATCGCGGGGAGCGCTCAAACGTAGCGTCCGGAGGAAAGCCGATCGGGATTCAGGGAGAGCATCATGGACGAGGCAACCAACGTCGTCGCCGGCGCGGAACTTCCAGAGCATTATGGCCGCGATCCCGTGCAATTTTCCGGGCACCCCGCCGCGCTGCTCGAACGTCATCTCCTGTTCAACGACCTCATCGACCCGAGCACCGCCGGCGCGCGCCAGACGTTTGAAGCCGCGGCGCGGTCGGTGCGGGACGTCCTTTCGCAACGTTGGGCGCTAACCCAACGCACCTATCACCGGGAGAACCCGAAGCGCATCTATTACCTGTCGATGGAATTCCTGATCGGCCGTTCACTGACCAACAACATCACCAATCTGATGCTGGACCGCTATGTCGAAGGCGCAGCGCGCGAGGCCAGCCTCGACTGGCTCGGGCTCATCGAGCAGGAACCCGATGCCGGCCTCGGCAACGGCGGCCTCGGACGGCTCGCCGCCTGCTTCCTCGATTCGATGGCGACGATGCAGCTCCCGGCGACCGGCTATGGCCTGCGCTACGAGTACGGCATGTTCCGGCAAGAGATCGAAAACGGTTGGCAGCGCGAATATCCGGACAATTGGCTGCACTGCCAGGATCCGTGGGAGGTGGCTCGCCCCAGCGAAGTCGTGGAGGTCAAGCTCGGCTGTTCGTTCGAGATGCACCGGGGCCGGCTGGAGCTGATCGCCGGCCGCCCCTCGACGTTGATCGGCATCCCGTTCGACCGGCCCGTCGTCGGCTTCGGCGGCAAGACCATCAACAGCCTGCGGTTATGGAGAGCCGCGGCCCATGACTACTTCGACTTTCAGGAGTTCAGCGGCGGGGATTTTGTCGGAGCGCTGGTCGGCCGCATTGCGGCCAGCACCCTGACCCGCGTCCTCTACCCCGACGACACCACCGAGATGGGACAGGAGCTGCGGTTCGCGCAGGAATATTTCCTGGTGGCCTGCTCGCTGGCAGACCTCGTGCGGCGGTTCCGCCGCGATAATTCCGACTGGAGAGCATTTCCCGACAAGACCGCGATCCAGCTCAACGATACCCACCCGACCCTGGCGGTGCCCGAGCTCATGCGCATCCTGCTCGACGACGCGCAGCTCGACTGGGACACGGCCTGGGACCTCACCCAGCGGACCCTGGCCTACACGAATCACACGCTGCTGCCCGAGGCGCTGGAGAAATGGCCGCTGCATTACTTCCAGCAGATTGTTCCGCGGCAGCTGGAGATCATCTTCGAGATCAACCGGCGTTTCCTGGAAGACGTCCGGCGCCGCTATCCCAACGACGAAGCGCGCGTCGCCCGTCTCAGCCTGATCGAGGAAGGGCCGGAAGACAAGGTGCGGATGGCGAACCTGGCGATCGTGGGCTCGCACAGCACCAACGGCGTCGCCGCGATCCATTCGCAGCTGCTGCGCACGACGACGGTGAAAGAGCTGGCGGAAATGTTCCCCGACCGGTTCAGCAACAAGACCAACGGCGTGACGCCGCGGCGCTGGCTGCTGATGGCTAACCCGGTGCTGTCCGGCGTCATATCCGACGCGATCGGCGATGGCTGGACCACCGATTTCAGCGAGATCGCGGGACTGAAGTGGCTTGCGAGCGACGCCGCCTTCCGCGCGGACTTTCGGCGGGCCAAGCGCGAAGCCAAGTCGCAATTTTGCAACTGGTTGCAGGCGACGTCAGGGCAGACCGTCGACCCCGACAGCATCTTCGACTGCCAGGTCAAGCGCATCCATGAATACAAGCGCCAGATGCTCAATGCGCTGCGGATCGTCGTGCTCTACAATCGCGTGAAGGCACAGCCGGATCTCGACATGACGCCTCGAACGTTCTTTTTCGCGGGAAAGGCGGCGCCGGCGTATCGTCTCGCCAAGCTCATCATCAAGTTCCTCAACAACATCGCGGACACGATCGCGCACGACCCCATGATGCGCGACCGGCTGAAGGTCGTCTTTCTCCCCGAGTACTGCGTCTCACTGGCCGAGCGCCTGATACCGGCGGCCGATGTGTCCAACCAGATTTCGACGGCCGGGTACGAAGCCAGCGGCACCAGCAACATGAAGTTCATGATGAACGGGGCGTTGACCATCGGCACGCGCGACGGCGCCACGATCGAGATGGCGGAAGAGGCGGGCGAGGACAACTTCTTCCTGTTCGGCCTGAGTGCGCAAGAAGTGGTCGACAGCCGCGGCTGGTACAGTCCTTATTGGCACTACGAGCACGAGCCCGAGACCAAGGCCGCGCTCGACATGATTTCCAGCGATAGCTTCAGCCGGGGCGAGCCGGGGATTTTCGCCCCGCTGCGGGACGCATTGCTGGCGCATGGCGACCACTACATGCACCTTGCCGATCTGAAATCCTATCTGGACGCGGATCAGGCGGTTTGCGCGCTCTACCGGGATCGCGACGAATGGGCCCGCAAGGCGATCCTCAACGTCGCCGGCTCGGGCAAATTCTCGAGCGACCGGACAATCGCCCAATACGCGGCGGAGATCTGGCACGCAAAGCCTTGCCCGGTGCGGTAGACGGAGACGGAATGGCGCTCTCACCACTCGCGGGCAAGCCGGCCGCGCAGGAGTTGCTGGTCGACCTCGCCCGGCTGGAACGCGAATATCTGGAATGCCGGCCGGATCCGGATGATCCCGCCCAGCAGGTCAGCTTCGGGACCAGCGGGCACCGCGGATCATCCTTGCGCGGCTCGTTCACCCAGGCGCACATCCTGGCGATCACCCAGGCCATCTGCGACTATCGACACGCGCAGGCCGTCACGGGTCCGCTCTACATGGGGAAGGACACGCACGCGCTCTCGGGGCCGGCGCAGCGGACCGCGCTCGAGGTGCTGGCGGCAAACGGCGTGGCGACCATCATCCAGCGCGATGACGGCTTCACGCCGACGCCGGCGATCTCGCACGCCATCCTTGTCCATAACCGCGGGCGCGTTGACCGTCTGGCCGACGGTATCGTCATCACGCCCTCGCACAATCCGCCGGAGGACGGCGGCTTCAAGTACAATCCGACCAACGGCGGGCCGGCCGACACCGACGTCACGAAGTGGATCGAGGCGCGCGCCAACGCGCTGCTGCGGTCCGGCAACGCGGGCGTGAAGCGGCTGCCGCTGCAGGCCGCGATGGCGAAAGAAACCACGCATCAGCGTGACCTCATGCGGCCCTATGTCGAGGACCTGCGCAACGTCATCGACATGGATGCGATCCGCGGCGCGCGGCTTGCGCTTGCAGTCGACCCGCTCGGCGGCGCTGCCGTAGACTACTGGGACCTGATCAACGCGACCTATGGCCTCGACATCGCCGTCACCAATCGACAGGTCGATCCAACCTTCGCGTTCATGACCGTCGACCACGACGGCGTCATCCGCATGGACTGCTCCAGCCCCTATGCGATGGCGCGGCTGGTCGAGCTCAAGGACCGGTATCGGGTGGCGTTCGCCAACGACCCGGACGCCGATCGGCACGGCATCGTCACGCCCACCGCCGGGTTGATGAATCCCAACCACTACCTGGCGGTGGCGATCGAGTACCTGCTGACCCATCGACCCGACTGGCCGGCGGCCGCCGCGGTGGGCAAGACCCTGGTCAGCAGCGGCATGATCGACCGGATCGTGAACCAGCTGGGACGCCGGCTGTCCGAGGTGCCGGTGGGCTTCAAGTGGTTTGCGCCGGGTCTGTTCGACAGCTCGTACTGCTTTGGCGGCGAGGAGAGTGCCGGCGCCAGCTTCCTGCGCCGCAACGGCAGCGTCTGGACGACCGACAAGGACGGACCGATCATGAACCTGCTGGCCGCCGAGATCACCGCTCGCACCGGCAGGGACCCGGGCGAGCGCTACGCCGCGCTCAGGGCGCAATTCGGCGAGGCCCACTACACCCGCATCGACGCCCCGGCGACGCCGGAGCAGAAGGCGAAGCTGGCGCGGCTGTCCCCCGAATCGGTCAAGGCGTCAGACGCGGCCGGCGAACCGATCATCCAGAAACTCACCCGCGCTCCGGGAAACAACGCTCCCATCGGCGGTCTGAAGGTCGTCACCGCGAGCGGCTGGTTCGCCGCGCGCCCGTCCGGCACGGAGGCCGTGTACAAGATCTACGCCGAGAGCTTCCGCGACGAGCGGCATCTGCAAATGCTGGTGAGCGACGCGCAACGGATCGTGCAAGAGACCTGACGGGCCGCGGCGACAAAGGCTTGAACGGCCTGCGGCCTTGCCGGCCGCGCCAGGGATAGAGCCTCGCGTCAGGTGAAAAGTCGGCCGCAAAAGCCTCCCAATCGGCCGGGCTTGCGCGCGTCCAGTCCAGACTTGCGAACTGGCGGGAGATGATCGCTCGATGGCCGCGCCCTCATCCGCGTCGTCGTGCATGTCCATCTGCTCACCAATTATCTGCTCAATTATCTGGGGCTTCTTTCGTCCGCGGTTCGCCGTCGTCCAAAACTTTGCAAACATGATGCCCCACATTGCGCCAATGCCCGCGCCCCGCGCGTGAGCAAGATAAACGTCCGTTCATCCAGAAAGATTTTGCCGTGCGCGGAAACCGCGCGACCGCTACCGGATTGTTTGTCGGGGAGTTGACGATGTCCCATTAGGAGGACCAGATGAGAATACTTACACTTATCGTCGGGGCCACAGCGGCGGTCGGCATCGCTGGGGCCGTATCGGCCAATCAGGCTCCCGATCGGACCCACCTGGCGCAAGCGCAGGATTCCGGCGCGCAATCGGGTGCGGGCCAGCGGAGCAGCACCGGCAATCGTGAAAGCGGCGGTGCAGCAACGCGTGGTTCGGAAGGCCGCGGCGCGACTGCGCCCGATTCCGGCGGCGGGCGGGCCGCGGTGCGCGACGGAACGACAGCCACGAGCCGCACCGTGGTTCGCGAGCGCTCTGGAGGCACTCGTGTCTCGGTTCGAGGCGGCAGTCGCGCGGCAGTCGGCGTGCGCACCGCCGCGACCGACGACGCTATCGTGATCAAGCGGAAGAAGGCGCGCCGTTACGTTTACAGCGAGCCCTCCATGACGGTGATCAAGAAAAAGCGCTACACAACGTACAGGGAGCCATCGAGCGCCGTCATCGTCAAGAAGCGGCGGCCGGGCATCGCGGTCGAGAGCGGAGTATCGACGCGAACCAGCGTGCGCAGCCGGACCTCCACCGGCGTCACCGTGAGTGGCTCCAGGACAACTCGCGAGAGCGTCGGAACGGGTGCGAGCGTTCGCCAGCGCTCATCCGGCCAAGGCAGTGTCGGCGCGGGCTCATCGACCGAGGGCCGTGGCGGCCAAACGGGCCGCGCGCCCGGCGGCGGTCGATCGGGTGGCGAGAGCGGCCAATCGGCGCCTTCAGGCAGCGGCGGGGGCGAGTTGCGGCAGTAGAGCGTCGGTCCGATCGGCGCTACTTGCGCGGCGGGGGCCACCGCCGCGCAAGTTCTCTTCGATCAGCTCGAGGGCGAACCCATCGTGTCTCCCCGATCCAAGCGAACCAGATGGCGTTCCAGCATCAAAGAAGTACTTGTCGACTTTCCCTGCTCATCAGGCCGTTTGGTGTCGACGCATCGGCAACGGCGCAAGGCTCTGGATCGGCAGGTATCCGACCAGAGCCGGCGCGGCCTCGACCTGACAAACTTCTTCCTCGCCGATGTCCAGGTGAGCTTTGGCTCTTTCTTGGCCTTTTACTTGGGAGATCTGGGTTGGTCGAAACAGGATGTCGGACTGGTGCTGACGGTTGGTGGACTGGCCGGCGTGGCGGCCCAAATTCCCGGCGGCGCGCTTGCCGATGCGGTTTGGTGGAAGCGAGGGCTGGCAGCGCTGGGCATCCTGCTGATCACAGCGTCGGCGTTGATCCTAGCACTGTGGCCGAGCTGGCCGCTGGTATTGACGGCCGAGATCCTGCATGGAGCAAGCGGAGGCATTGTGGGGACAGCAATCGCGGCGATCAGCCTTGGTCTGGCTGGCCGGCAAGGAATGGCATTACGTGTCGGGCGAAACTTTCGTTTCGCTGCACTCGGCAACGCGCTGACCGCCGCGGCGATGGGCGCGCTGGGGGCTTACATATCAAACAGCGCAATTTTCATCGCCACCGCGATCTTGTGCATCCCCGCTTTGATGGCGCTGAGCCAAATCAGACCAGACGAAATCGACTACGCCCGTGCACGCAATGCCACCAAACGTGACGATGCACTCGATCTCCAGCGCATCATGGATTTGCGAAAGAATCGAAACCTGCTCATATTCGCAGGCTGCATGGTTTTGTTTCAATTTTCCAACGCGGCATTGCTCCCTCTGGTTGGGCAAAACTTGGGACATAGCAAAGCCGCGCTCGGCCCGCTCGTCATGGCCGGCCTGATCGTTGTCCCCCAAATCATTGTTGCGATCCTCGCGCCGTGGATCGGCTATTGGTCCGAACTCTTTGGGCGCAAACCGCTGTTGCTGATCGGATTCGGCGCCCAAGCGGTGCGCGCGTTGCTGTTCACCGTGAGCAGCGACCCGCTGTTCATGGCCCTCGTTCAGCTGCTGGACGGGATCACGGGCGCGACCATAACGGTGTTGACGATCCTGGTCGTTACCGACCTCACGAGCGGCACAGGTCGATTCAATCTGGCCCAGGGCGTGCTTGGCACTTTGACCGGCATTTCAGCTGCCGCCAGCGTCGGGGTGATGGGCATAGTGGCGCAGCGTTTCGGCGACGTAACCGGACTTCTCGCCATGGCGGGCGGGACGATCGCAGGCATGGCTCTTTTGTGGGCTTGCCTGCCCGAAACGAAGCCCGCGAAATATTGATTTAACTGCCCAGAGGGGATTGCTTCGCCGGCCCGCAGCAATCGATCCCCCCAACGGCTCAAATGACGTTGCGATGCGCCTAAGCACAATTCCGCCTGCGCTCCACTGATCGCTCCGAACAGAATAGCGAAGAACGCGACGCGCAGCTCGCGTCGAATTTGAAAAGGCGCTTCGGCTCGTTGTGCTACTGCCCTGCAAGGGCGCTGAGCATCAACATTCCGAAGCCGATGCTGCCTAGGATCAGTCCGACGACGTGAGCAATCTGGCGTTCCACAATCAATCTCCTCCGTAACCGGGGGTAAACACCGATCGGGAGTGAGATGTTCCTTGACGTCGCCGTCCGCACCGCCGGCTCTCGCGGCGGCGAAGGCGACAAGCACGGGCAACCGCAAATCGCATCCGCTAAGGCCGCAGCACACCCGACCCCGAGCAAAGACGGCGCGGTACTCTTCCTGGACGCAAATGAAGCCGGGGAACTTTCGTGCCGGGCTTGGCGTTTGACTTCGTTATCATTCCAAAGGAGGCGCAGTTATGCGCTTGGGGCTGCTCGCTCTCGCTGCTGTTCTCCTGTTGGAATGGACTGGCGGAGCCACGGCTTCTCCCCTGATCCCGACGCTGGCAGGCGTTTCTCTCAAGTCGCAAAACGATATCGAAGCCGCCCGGTGGCGTCACCGCCATCGGGGACAGTCTTGGGGCGACCGCGGCGACGGTGATCGCTATGCCACAGATGGCTCCGCCCGTAGTTCTAATGGTGAAAACCGTTCCTCCACCCCCGAAGTTGCGCCGCCCGACTTTGGTCGGCGCTACCATCGAGGTCGTTTCTGGGGCGGGCGGCGCGACGCAAACCGCAATGAGACCGGTGGCCTCGCGCTTGGTTTTGCAAATCGTTTCACCCCTTCCGAGGTTATCCGGCCCGACCCCCGCCGTCGCCGCGGATGGGTAGACCCGCCGCCCGCTCAATAGGGGGAACTTCATGAGCACGGCACCGCGGGTCGGATCGCAATCCGGGCATGACTGGCTCGTTGTTGGTACGACCAGCCCTCCTTCCCCCGATGTTGAGAGCTGCCGGGCGCCAAACAAGTCGTGGCAGCATTGGTTCAGTGCCTTAACGGAGCTGCTGCGGAAATTCCGGGAAAGTTTAACCAATATCCTTCGTGCCGCGCGCGTCGCGAGCGGAGAGGCTGCCGTCCCTTTGCTTCATAAGGTTCGGGAGCAATCTTTCCCGAATTCTTTAGCTGCCCTTGGCCGCCTGCTGCCTCCAATCGGCAATCAAGCTCATAGTACTTGGCGCTGGCTGCGCGCGCGAAGGCTGGACCTGCTCCGTGCACACCCGATCGCGACTGCGTCCGCTTCCGTCCTGATCGTTTTCCTCGGATATCTCGCCTACTGCATTGCTACTGTGCCGTCTGATGGAGGGCTGGTAATCGAACCAACGCCGAGCGCGCTCGTCGTGGAGACGGATGGCGGACAAGTCTTCGCTACCCGCGGAGTCTTCAAAGGTGACAAGCTGTCGCCGCAAGATCTGCCGCTCAACCTTTCGCAGGCCATTATCGCCATCGAAGACCGCCACTTTTACGAGCACACTGGCTTCTATCTGCCATCACTGATGCGGGCGGCGTATCGGAATTTTCTATCGGGGAGCGCGCGTGAGGGAGGTAGCACGATTACGCAGCAGCTCGCTCGCATGACGTATCTGTCCCAGGAACGCACAATCAAGCGCAAGGTCCAGGAAGCGTTCCTCACTTACTGGATCGAGCACCAGCTCTCAAAGCAGGAGATTCTCACTCGCTATCTGAATACGGCGTATTTCGGTGCGGGCGTTTACGGAGTGGATGCAGCCGCGAAACGTTACTTCGGCAAGACTGCAAAGGAACTTTCACTCAGTGAAGCGGCGATGGTGGCGGGACTTGTCAGGGCACCATCGGCGCTTGCTCCCACTCGCAATTTGGAAGGAGCACGGCAGCGGGCCGGTCTAGTGCTCGATGCCATGGTTGAGACCGGCGCCATTTCGCGCGAGCAGGCAGATGTAGCTCGCCGGCAGCCCGCCACTTTACGCGTGCCGCCGGACAACCCGCCGGGAACAAATTACTTCGTGGACATGCTCCAGGGGGATGTGAAGCGGCTCGTGGGTTCCGTATCCGAAGATTTGACGCTGCGCTCGACCCTCGATCTCAATCTGCAGAGCATTGCCGAAGGCGTCATTGCGCGCCGGCTCAGGGCCGAGGGGCACGCCAAGAAAGTCAGTCAGGCCGCGCTCGTTGCCATGGCTCCGGACGGCGCCATCCTCGCGATGGTGGGAGGACGCGATTACAACGAAAGTCAATTCAATCGCGTTACGCAAGCAAGACGGCAGCCCGGCTCGCTGTTCAAGCTGTTTGTCTATCTCGCCGCTTTCCAGAAGGGGCTCAGTCCCCAGATGACGATGGTTGATCGACCGGTTCAGATCGGTAATTGGGAGCCCGAGAACTATGGAGGCGGCTTCCGCGGCCAAGTCACGCTGCGTACTGCCTTTGCAAGCTCTATCAACTCAGTTGCGGTTCAGCTTGCCGATGCGGTCGGCATCCAATCCGTCATCGACACGGCACGAAAACTGGGCGTGCAATCCGAATTGCCGGCTGTGCCCAGTCTGGCGCTCGGTTCAGGTGAGGTAACCCTACTGGAGATGACGCGCGCCTTCGCCGCTATTGCGGCCAACGCCGAAAGTATCGAGCCGTACGCCGTCCGTGCCATTCGCAAGGGTGATCTAGCTCTGTTCACACGGCCCA
>JGI12053J15887_10000397_pt1 | contig 17436 bp, 17 predicted proteins | sample MedBloCAOM1_O3_FD_15887 | JGI IMG/M metagenome (IMG submission 15887)
CGCTTACGGTCGAGAACCAGTTCTCGTTCGTCCATGGAATGGCAATGGTGGCGCTCTAAGGGCGCGCCTCAACCCAGCGGGCAAGATCCGTTCGTTGGCACGTAGGGAGATTGGCGTCATGTCTGGAAGCACCAACACCTTCTTAGCTGCGATGAACAGCACCGCCCATGCGATGGGCGACCTGACGGCGACCAAAACGGAGACCGCTGCCGCTGTCCTCCCCGGAGCCTCGATCGGCTTTGCCGCGGCGGTCGCGGTCGCCCAGGACACGAGCCCGGGCATGCCCCATACGAGCGCGACGACGGGAGGCCTGGTCAGCGGCGGATCCATCACGAGCTCGCACACCGACCATGTGTCCATCGATTTCCCCTTTGGCCCGAATCCGGTTTCGGCGGATTTCTCCATCACCACCATGTCGTCGCATGGCGACAGCGATTTCCTGTCCGGCTACTCGCTGTCCGGTCTGATGGGGCCGTCGGTCCACGGACTGTTCTGATCGCCGCCATCCATCCTGCTTTTCACGCCTGGCACGGAACCACGGCGGGCGCGCCGTCGAATCGCGCGAGTGCGCGATCCTTTACCTGCACGAACTGCAAAATCGGGTCGACTGGAGGCCGCCGGTCGCGACGGAGCGACAGCCGATCGCCGCGGTCCGGATTCGGCACCGATTGTCCGCTCGTCTTCGATCTTCTAAACCGGAAGAGCATACACCCTGCGGTTGCTACACCCAAAGGTGAGTATCCCGATGAACCTTTGATGCGATGAACCGCGGCCCGTAGCCTGCATCCTTGCGGTTGGCGCACTCATGCGTCCGCCGCTGATCAACATCACAGCAGGAGAGACGAAATGACTACGCCATTCGACGTCAGCTTCAACAAGTATGTGAACGTCAACGAGAACGTCGACATCGACAAGTCGATCGACGTCCGTGCTTTCGTTCACGGCAACTCGGCGATCGCCAACGCCACCGCCGACGCGCTCGGATACAACTCCCACAGCGAGACGTTGACCCAGACGACGAGCGTCCAGAACTACGGGTCGAGCTCTGTTTCGGAGTCGGTCTCCGCGAGCACCGGCTCCTTCTTCCACTGGTAAGCGTCTCTGAATCGAATGGAGCCGGCAGCGGTCTGACCGCTGCCGGCTTCTATCGCGCAGCCCGGGCCGCGTCGCGTCTACAGGGAGCCGGTTCGGGAGTCGCTGCAACACTTGCGAGGACGTGGCCATGCGCACGCGCTATCGGGTTGACGGCCGGAAGGTTCGTCTTGAAGCCAGTGACGGCTCGGCGTCGATTGTGCTTGAGGTGTCGCGGACAGGGTCGGGGCAAGGCCCCGCCGACGGTCCTGGTTCCATCTGCAGCAGCGGCGCACGCGCTGTTTGCGTGGGCCAAGGCCGCTCTTTGAGTTGGTCGCGCGCCAGGAGCGCGGTGGCTGGGCACTCGGAGGTGCAAGCCGAGGTAGCCGGAAACCGTCGGCACAGGTTCAAGCTGTCCGACTAGTCCCACTCGAGAGAGCCGGTCGGCGTGCCGCCGCTTGTCAGTCAACCCCCGCGAAGGTGAAACATGCCGCAAAGACCGTCCGAGGGCGCCCGTTCATCGGCTCACTCATCGAGCGGCCCGACCGAACTCGAGCGGGCCATCAAGGCCTGCCGTTCGGCTTTCGCCACTTGTGCCGTTTTCAGCCTCGTCATCAACGTGCTGATGCTCGCGTCGCCGGTCTACATGCTGCAGGTCTACGACCGCGTGCTCACCACCGGTCGGGTCGAGACGCTGGTGATGCTTACGCTGATGGCGACCGCGGCGCTTGCGGTGATGTGCGCCCTCGATGCGCTGCGGACATCGATAACCATCCGCATCGGCTGCTGGCTGAACGAGCAGCTCGGCCCCGCCTACCTCGCCTGCGCCGTGCGCGGGCGCCTGAAAGGGGAAGCCTCGGGCGCCGAGTCCCTGCGCGACATCTCCCAGATCCAGAACTTCATTGCGACGCAGGGGTTGACGGCGTTCTTCGACGCGCCGTGGGTGCCAATTTTTGTCGGCCTGATCTGGATTCTCCATCCCATGCTGGGGGCGGTTGCGGTCGCCTCGGCCGTGGTGCTGTTCCTGTTGAGCGTCGCCAACGAATTCGCCACGCGCAAGGCGAACGAGACGGCAAACCGAAAGCAGATCGAGGCGATGCTGCTGGCCGATGCGACGATCCGCAATGCCGAAATCGTGCAGGCGATGCACATGCTGCCCGCCTTGACCGAACGGTGGGCGGCCGTCAACAGAACGGTTCTCGAGGGTCTGCGCCGGTCCGGGGACGTCGGCGGCTTCGTGCTCGCGACGACGAAGTTCGTCCGTTTCTTCGTCCAGGTAGCGATCCTGGGCGTCGGCGCCTGGCTGGTGGTCAACTCAGCCCTGACCGCCGGCGCGATGATTGCGGGATCGATCCTGCTCGGACGCGCGCTCGCCCCGGTGGAGCTTGTCATATCGATGTGGCGCAACTTCATGGGTGCGCGCTTTTCCTATGATCGCCTGAAGAACGCCATCGAAGACCACCCGCCGCCGTTCCAGCGGACCAGGCTGCCGACTCCGGACGGAAGGGTGGTGGTCGAATCGGTGAGTTACCTCACGCCGAACACCGCCCAGCTGATCATCAGCGACGTATCCTGCGCGGTTGATCCAGGCGAAGCGCTCGCCGTCATCGGCCCGTCGGGCGCCGGCAAGAGCACGCTGTGCCGGATGCTGGTCGGCCTTGCCATTCCAAATGCCGGCGAGATCCGGATCGACGGATCGCAGATCCACCATTGGGACGGCGAGCAGATCGGGCGGCACGTCGGCTTCCTGCCGCAGGACGTCGAATTGTTCGCGGGCTCGGTGCGCGACAACATCGCCCGCATGCAGGTCGTGGATGACGAGGCGATCGTGAAGGCGGCGAAGCTCGCCTATGCCCACGAGATGATCCAGCATTTCCCCCAGGGCTACGATACGCGCATCGGGGACGGCGGCGTGCGGCTGTCGGGCGGCCAGCGTCAGCGCATAGGGCTGGCGCGCGCCGTGTTCGGCAGCCCGCGCTTCATTGTTCTCGACGAGCCCAACGCCAATCTCGACCAGGCGGGAGAGGCAGCGCTTGCCGAGGCGATCGAAGAGCTGAAGCGGAAGGGGGTCGCCCTCATCATCGTCGGGCATAGGCCTTCGACCCTGTCGGTTGCGGACAAGGTGCTTTTCCTGAAGGAAGGGCGAGCCGCCATGTTCGGTGAACGCGACCACGTTCTCGAAGCGCTGAAGGAGCGCGCGGCGGAGCCGCTGCCGCAAGGCGACGGCAGCCAAGGGAGACGTCGCCTCGCGTCGGGCAACGGTTCGACAAACGGTTATAGCCGCAACGCCACGGCCATGACAGGTGCACCATGAGCCATCTCGGAAGGATCGTACCGTCGCGGTCGCTTTTGTCCTCTACCGGCACGGTATCGGGCTCGTGGCATCCTAGCNTTCACGTTCCGGCGCGTTGGGGCAACATGTTGATTTTGGCGTTCCTGCTTGTATTCGGCGGATGGGGCTATTTTGTCCCGCTCGACGGCGGCGCGGTGGCGCCGGGCGTGATCAACCCCGACAGTGGCAAGAAGACCATCCAGCACCTCGAGGGCGGCATCATCGCCGATCTGCCCGTTCGCGAAGGTCAAGTGGTGAAAATGGGACAGCCGCTCGTCGTCCTCGAGAGCACGCAAGCGCGCGCCGCGCACGAGGCGCTGGTGCAGCAGCGCCTGTCGCTTCTGGCCAGGAAGGCGCGCCTCGACGCCGAAAAGGCCAACCAGAACCGGATCGACCTGCCGCCGGAGCTGCGCGTGGCGGATCCGCAAGTCAGGAGCATCGTCGAGGCGCAGCAGGAGGTCTTCGACACGCGGCGCACCACGCACGCGTCGCGGCGGGACATCCTGGGCCAACGCATCGAGCAGCTCGTGCAGCAGATCAAGGGCTACGAAGCCCAGGTCGAAAGCGCCTCCAAGCAACTCGGCTTCGTTACCGAGGAGCTGACCGCGAAGGAATACCTGGTCAACCGCGGCCTTATCCCCAAACCGGACGCGCTGCGGCTGAAGCGCACCGATGCCGAGATCTCCGGCAAGCGCGGCGAGTACGAGGCCGAGATCGCGCGGGCCCGCCAGCAGATCGGCGAAAGCCGGATGCAGATCCTCGGAGTCGATGCGGAGCGGGCCGATCAGATCGCCGCCGATGCCGAGAAGGTCCGCGGTGAGCTCACGGACGTGAACGAGAAGTTGCAGGGCAGTGCCGACGTCGTCAAGCGCACGGTCGTGGTCGCTCCCGTGAACGGCACCGTGGTCGACGTCAAGTTCAAGACGATCGGCGGGGTCGTCCAGCGAGGTGAGCCGATCATGAGCATCGTGCCGGTGGGCGATGAGCTGATCATCGAGGCGCGGTTGACGCCGCTCGACGTTAAAGCGGTACATAGCGGTCTGGAGGCCAAGATCCACCTGTCCGCCTATTCGAGCCGGATCGTGCCGAAAATTCCCGGCACTGTTCGCACGGTCTCGGCGGATCGCCTGATGGATGACGCAACTCATCAACCCTACTATCTCGCCCGCGTCGCCGTCGACCGGCAGACGCTTCACAGGCTGGCGCCCAGCGTCGATCTCATTCCGGGCATGCCCGTGGAAGTGCTCGTCGTGACCGAGCGGCGGACCATGATGGAATATCTCGCCAAGCCCTTCCGCGAAGCGCTTTGGCGAAGCTTCCGTGAGATTTGACGTTGGCTGTGACCACCATGACCGGGCCAAGCCACGAGGAGGTTGGAGCGGCTCGCCGCCTCCTGTCCCAGGCGGTTCCCCTCGTCGGCGAATCGCACGCCCTGGGCTACGCTCTCGTCATGGCGCTGGCGTCGACCTCGCACGAGGAGTTTTCGCGCGAAGAAATAGATGCGCTGTGCCAGGTGGCCTATGANCTGCTGAACAAGCTCACCAAGGCGCTCGAGCTCTTCGGCGAGATCGACAAGGTCTCCGACACTTAGGCTCCGCTAGTAATCGCGTTCTCTCCTGACAAGACGCTGTCAGGAGGAAAGGCGCAGGCTGCCGCAACGGATCGCTCCAAGTCGGCTGAGCCTGGAGGCGGCGGTGCAGTCAGCTCACTCAACCTATCTGAAGGGAGCCATGTTCGGCCTCACTGCCGCGTCGATCTGGGCAGGCTGGAGCGTGATCACCCGGCTGGCCGTAACGACCAGCCTGGACGCTTGGGACATCGCGGCGCTGCGCTTCGGTGTGGCCGGTCTTCTGTTGTCGCCGGTCGTCATGCGGCGAGGTCTTGCCCTCGATCGTCTTGGATGGCTGGGATTGGCCGCGATCATTGCCGGGTTGGGCGTGCCCTATGCGCTGGCCGCGGCGGGCGGGCTGCACTTTTCGCCGGCCTCCGACCAGGGCGCGCTCAATCCGGGTTGCATGCCGCTGTTCGTCGCCCTGATCGCCGCGATCGTATTGCGAGAGAGGTTTTCGCGCGCGCGGAAGCTGGGGCTTTCTCTGATAATCGCTGGCGCTCTCGTCATCGTCGGCGGGCGCGCCTGGAGTACCGCCTGGAGCGCCTCGCGTACGCTGGGCGATGTGCTCTTTCTCGTCGCGGCCTTCTTGTCGGCAGGTTTCACCGTGCTGATGCTGCAGGCGAAGCTCGATCCGCTTCACGCGGCAGCCCTCGTCTCCACCGGATCGTTGGTGATCTACCTGCCCATCTATCTCGCCTTTTTCGGAAACCGCCTCGCGCGGCTACCGTTCCCCGACCTTGCGGTTCAGGCGCTCTTCCAGGGCGTTGTCGTGACCATCGTTTCGCTTCTTCTGTATGGCCGTGCCGTTGCCATTCTGGGCGCGTCGAGCGGCTCCGCCTTTGGCGCTTTGGTGCCGGTGCTATCGGCGCTGCTTGCGATTCCGATTCTTGGCGAGTGGCCGAATGAAACGGATTGGCTGGGTATCGTCCTCATCTCCGCCGGCGTCTATCTGGCAAGCGGAGGACGATGGCCGCACCGGAACGCAGAATAGAATAAGAGGGCTGCCAAATGCTGCCACAGGGTCTTCATGCGACATTTGTCAGTCTGCGGAATCCCAATTTTCGGCTCTATCTCGCAGCACAGATCGGATCCAATATTGGCGCCTGGATCCAGATCACGGCCGAGAATTGGCTGATCCTGCGGTTGACTGGTTCCGGCCTGGCGCTTGGAATCACGAACGCACTTCAATTCGGGCCACTGGTGTTTTTCGGCCTTTATGGCGGCGTCGTTGCCGACCGGGTCGACCGCCGTCGTTTGCTGATTGTGACGCAAAGCGCCCTGGCGTTGCTGGCTGGCGCGGTCGGGTTGTTGGTCGCCACCAACCTGATCGAGCTCTGGATGATCTGGCTGGCCGCTCTGTTGTTCGGCATGGTCATGTCCATCGACAGACCCGCGCTGCTCAGCTTCGTCAAGGACCTTGTCGGCGAAGCGGATTTGCCCAACGCAGTTGCCTTGAACAATGCGGTGGTTTCGTCGGGACGGATGATCGGTCCGGTGATCAGTGGGCTCCTGATTGCGTCCCTCGGCATGGCCCCGAGCTTTTTCATCAATGCCATCAGTTTCGGTCTTGTCGTGCTCGTTCTGCTGATACTTGACGTCACCCGTCTTCATGTGCCGGCGCCTGCGGAACGAAAGCCGGGCCAGGTGCGCGAAGGCCTGTCCTACATTCGGCAAGACCGTGTTCTGGCGCTGGTCGTGACGGTCATGTCTGTGGTCTTCGTCGCGGCTTACAACTTCCAGGTTCTGGTGCCGCTCTTCACGTTCCGGATGCTGGGCGGGTCGAGCGAACGGTATGGCGTTGTGATGTCGTTCCTGGGCCTGGGTGCCGTGGCCGGTTCCTTGCTGATTGCTTCATGGGTGAAACCGGGCGTGATGATGATCGCCGCATGGTGCGGACTGCTGAGCATCGTTCATATTTGGCTGACTTTGCCGTTCGGGGTTCATTTCGCGTTGGCCGGCATGTTTTTGCTGGGTGTTTCGAGCGGTTTTTTCAACGTTACGGTCGCCAGCACCTTGCAACTCAGGGCGCGCGATGATGTGCGCGGCCGCGTCATGGCCATGTACAGTATCGGTATCCTGGGCAGTGGCCTGATCGGTGCCCCTTTGGTCGGGATATTGGCGGATACGGTTGGCGTGTCGGGCACGTTCCTGATCATCGCGGCCGTTTGCGCCGCCACCGCAGCCACGACGGCGTGGACTTGGTTGAAGGGCGAAAATCGCAAGAGTTGATCGCGAGGTTATTGTGAGACCGCGCACATCACCTGCAGCATTCGCCTGTTGCCCGAAATGATCTGTGGAACGATTGATTTGCTCCGCCATGGCGCTACCCTGTTGCCATGAAGCGCACCGTTCTCATCGCCCTTCTTGTGGCCGGGTGTTCGGGAAGCAATCTCAACACGTCGCACGGTCCCAACGGAGAGACCATCGTCGGAAACGACGTGTCGGTCCAGATCACCAATGCCGCCAACCCTTCTGCAGGGTTCTCGATGGCAGAAGACTACTGTCGCAAGAACGAGCGCTCCGCCCGCTTCGTGGCCCAGAATGGCGCTACCGCCGCTTTCGACTGCGTGAAGGCCAAATAGACGGGTACGACGTCACCGAAGTGCCGCAACGAGTTTGCCACTCGCCCTTAGCCCAGCTTCTTCGGCGGACCGCGGGCAAGCCGTCGCTAGGCTCGGGACGACGAAATTCGCGATTGGATATGCTATCAGCGCAGCATGTTTGATGCTCTGGTCGTCGGCGGAGGGGCGATGGGCTCGTCCATCGCCTGGCATCTGGCGAGCGACCCCGGCTTCACCGGCAGCGTGGTCGTCATCGAGCGCGATCCGACCTACGCGCGCGCCTCGTCGGCGCTGTCGGCCAGCTCGATCCGCCAGCAATTCTCCACGCCGCTCAACATTCACCTGTCGCGTTACGGCATCGGCTTTTTGCGCCGCGCGTCCGAGCTTCTGGGCGTCGATCTCGGCTTGAAGGAGCCGGGCTACCTGTTTCTGGCAAGCGGCGCCGGCGCGGCCGTGCTGCGCGCCAACCACGCCATCCAGATGGGGGAGGGCTGCGCGGTCGAGCTACTCGATCCCGCGGCGCTCCGGCGGCGCTTCCCCTGGATCTCCGCCGAAGGCGTCGCGCTGGCCTCTCACGGCACTGCCAACGAAGGCTGGTTCGACGGTCCAGCGCTGATGCAGGCCTTCCGCCGCAAGGCGCGCGAGCGGGGCGTCCAGTACATCGCCGACGAGGTCGTGGGGCTGGCGCCCAACGCGGTCACATTGCGCTCGGGCAGCCGCCTCGAAGCGCGCAGCATCGTGCTGGCCGCCGGCCCGTGGTCGGGCGAGGTGGCAGCGCTGGCCGGCATCCCGCTGCCGGTCGAGCCGCGCCGCCGCTCGGTCTTCGTCTTCGACGTCCGCGAGCCGCCGGGCCCGACACCGCTCGTCATCGACCCCTCGGGCACCTGGTTCCGGCCGGAAGGCCGCTTCTATGTCAGCGGCACGACGCCGGCCGCCGGCAACGACCCGCCCGGCGCGCCGCTGGAGGTCCAGCACCAGGAATGGGACGACATGGTATGGCCGGTGCTGGCCGCGCGCGTGCCGGCCTTCGAGGCGGCGAAGGTGGTGAATTCCTGGGCGGGCTATTACGAGTACAACACCTTCGACCAGAACGGCATCGTCGGCCGCCACCCGGAGATCGACAGCTTGATCTTCGCCACCGGCTTCTCCGGCCACGGCATCCAGCAGTCGCCGGCCGTCGGCCGGGCCGTCGCCGAACTGATCGTGCATGGCAGCTATCGCACGATCGACCTCTCGCCGTTCGGTTATGAACGGATATCCGCAGGCCGGCCTATCCGGGAGCTGAACGTGGTGTGATAGTGTCTCGGTCGTCGTCGAGTTCCTCCCCAGCTCCGCTGGGGAGGTGCCCCGAAGGGGCGGAGGGGTCATGGCTCTTCGGCGAAGGACCATGACCCCTCCGCCCGCTGCGCGGGCACCTCCCCGCGCTTTGCGCAGGGAGGGATCTTTCGTCCAAGGAGTACTGGCCGTGCCCGATCAAGCCCTGGTCAATTCAGACCTGCAATCCGCCCTCGCCGAGGTGCGCCAGGCCTATATCGCGGCCAATCCCAAAAGCTTCGCCCGCCACCAGGAGGCCTGCGAGGCCATGCCGGGCGGCAACACCCGCACCACGCTACACAATGCGCCGTTCCCGCTCACCGTCGTGCGCGGCGAGGGCTGCCGCCTGTGGGATGCCGACGGCCACGAGTACATCGACGTACTGGGCGAATATACCGCCGGCATCTACGGCCATTCCCATCCGGTGATCCGCGCCGCCATCGACCGCGCGCTGAACCACGGCTGGAACTATGGCGGCCGCAACGCCAACGAGGCGAGGCTCGCCAAGCTGATCGCCGAACGCATGCCGTCGATCGACCTGGTGCGCTTCACCAATTCCGGCACCGAGGCCAATGTCATGGCGCTGGCCGGCGCCCGCGTCTTTGCGCAACGCGAAGGTCGCGCTGCCGCCACCAAGGTCATGGTGTTCCACGGCGGCTACCATGGCGGCGTGCTCTATTTCGTGAACGGGGGCAGCCCCGTGAACATGCCCTACGAATATATCGTGGCGCCCTACAACGACATCGAGGGCACGCGCCGGATCTTCTCCACGCACGCCGAGGAGCTGTTTGCCGTCCTGCTCGAGCCGATGCAGGGCAGCCACGGTTGCCTGCCGGGCGATATCGACTTCCTGCGCATGGTGCACGACCAGACCCGCGAGCACAGCATCACCATGATCTTCGATGAGGTCATGACCTCGCGGCTGGCCCCGGGCGGCCTGCAGGAGAAGACCGGCATCATCCCCGACATGACGACTCTCGGCAAATATATCGGCGGTGGCATGTCGTTCGGCGCCTTCGGCGGCCGGCGCGACATCATGGAGCTGTTCGACCCGACCAAGCCGGACCACCTGCCGCACGCCGGCACCTTCAACAACAACGCGCTGACCATGGCGGCGGGCGCTGCGGGCTACGGCGAGGTCTATACACCGGCGGCGGCCAAGGAGCTGAACGAGCGCGGCGAGAAGATCCGCCAGCGGCTGAACGCGATCTGCGCCAAGGAGAAGGTGGCTTTCCAGTTCTCCGGCATCGGCTCGATGATGACGGCGCATGCCACGGCGCGGCCGATCAGGACGGCGGCCGACATCGCCAGCGGCAGCCAGGACGCCAAGGAGCTGTTCTACTTCGACATGATGGCTGCCGGCATCTGGATCGCCCGCCGCGGCTTCGTGGCGCTCAACATCATGATCGGCGATGGCGAAGGTGACCGCTTTGTGGCGGCGGTCGAGGAATTCGTCACCGCACGAAAGGCTCTTTTGCAGCCGCAATAAATACCTAGATAGGCCGCATGAACGAAATCCAGAAGAACTTCCCCCAGCCGGTCTCCGGCACGGTGACTCCGCGCTTCGGCGACATCGCCACTTTCATGCGATTGCCGCTGTTCCGCGACCCGGCCGACGTCGAGATCGGCATGGTCGGCGTGCCGTGGGACGGCGGCACGACCAACCGGCCGGGCGCCCGCCACGGCCCGCGCCAGATGCGCGACCTCTCGACCATGATGCGCCGCATCCATCACGTCACGCGTGTGGCGCCCTATGAACTGGCCAAGTGCGGCGACCTGGGCGACGCGCCGGTCAACCCGGCCAGCCTCGAGGATTCGCTCGAGCGCATCGAGAAGTTCTATGCCCGACTCCATGCCGCCGGCGCCGTGCCGCTGTCGGCCGGTGGCGACCATCTGGTCACTTTGCCGATCATGCGCGGCATCTCCCCCAAGGATGGGAAGGGCGGCCGGGTGCCGCTCGGCATGGTGCATTTCGACGCCCACAGCGACACCTGGGACACCTATTTCGGCGGCTACAAATACACCCACGGCACGCCGTTCCGCCGCGCCGTCGAGGAGGGGCTTCTGGACCCCAAGCGCGTCGTCCAGATCGGCATCCGCGGCTCGCTCTACAAGCGCGACGACAACGACTGGGCGGTCGAGCAGGGCATGCGGGTGATCACCATCGAGGAGTATTTCGACCTGGGAGTCGACAAGGTGATCGCCGAGGCCCGCCGCGTCGTCGGCGACGGCCCGACCTATGTCAGCTTCGACGTCGACGGCCTCGATCCGGCCTACGCGCCGGGCACCGGCACGCCCGAGATCGGCGGCTACACCCCGCACGAGGCGCAACGCATGCTGCGCGGCCTGCGCGGGCTCGACCTGGTGGGCGGTGATGTGGTCGAGGTCTCGCCGCCATTCGACATGAGCGGCAACACCGCGCTCGTGGGCGTCACCATGATGTGGGAGATCCTCTGCCTGCTGGCGGAGTCGGTGGCGAGGCGCAAGGGGCGGATCTGAAGGGAGCGCGCGCTGCGCCCGTCGCACCGCTCAGGAATGGGCGGCTCTGGCAGGCTCCTTCCTTGCAGTGTGTACCGTAGAGTGGTACATATACGCATCTTGGGACGACCGCATGATCGTGAGCTTTCGGGACGTGTGGCTGCGCGCTTTTTTGTCGAGGATATCCGATCGCGTAGCATTCCGTCCGATCTCGAAAGCCGTCTCTTTCGGAAGCTCCAGATGATCGACGACGCGACGGCCGACCAGGACTTGCGCGTGCCGCCCAGCAATCATTTCGAGAAACTGCGCGGCAATCTCGCGGGTTTTTATTCGATCCGCGTCAACAGGCAATGGCGGCTGGTCTTTCGGTGGGATGGTAGCCGTGGCGAAGCGACCGGCCTCTATCTGGACGACCATAGCTATAGGTGAAGGTGACCATGCTGACGACGAAGCGCAAGCCGGCCACGGTTGGCGAGGTTCTTACCGAGGAATTCATGCAGCCGCTGGGGCTGACCCAGGGTGCGCTGGCGGAAGCCATGGGCGTTCAGCGCAAGCACGTCAATGAATTGTGCAACGGCCGAAGGAACGTGACGGCAGCCACGGCGCTCATCCTGGCGCGCGTGTTCGGCAACAGTCCGGACTTCTGGTTGAACGTGCAGCGGCGCACCGATCTGTGGGAGGCGATGCACAGCCCCCGTGCCCGCAAGCGGATCGAGCGTGCCCGCCCGTTGGCGGACGCGCCATGATCCCGTTCAAGCGGCCGTCCTTGACTGTTCAACCGGCAGCCCGTCGCGAAACGCGCGAGGCCGCATGAAGCTCGCGCGCTGGGTGCCCGGCCTGGCGACTCTGAAATCCTACAAGGCATCGTTCCTGCCGCACGACCTGGCGGCGGGCCTGACCTTGGGGGCGGTGATGGTGCCGGTGGGCCTGGCCTATGGCGAGCTGGCCGGCCTGCCGCTGGCCGGCCTCTATGGCAGCATGCTGCCGCTGATCGCCTACGCCCTGTTCGGCAGTTCGCGCCTGCTCATCGTCGGCCCCGACACCGCGATGGCGGCCATCGTCGCCGTCGCGGTGGCGCCGCTGGCGCTGGGCGATGCCGGGCGGCTGGCGTTGCTCGCGGCGGGGCTCGGCATCATGACGGGCGTGCTGTGCCTGCTGGCCGGCCTGCTGCGGCTGGGCTTCGTCGCCAACTTCCTCAGCAAGCCGGTCATCGTGGGCTTCATGCACGGGCTCGCCGTCGTGGTGGCGGTCGCGCAATTGCCCAAGGTGCTGGGCATCAAGGCTGCCGGCGAGACCGCGCTCGAGCAGCTTCTGAACGCGCTGCCCCAGCTCGGCGGCACCAACCCCGTCACCCTGGCGATCGGCGGCGCGACCTTCGCCGTCATCCTGCTCTGCCGCCGCTTCCTGCCGCGCGTGCCGGGCGCGGTCGTGGCGCTGGTCGGCTCGGGCTTGGCCGTGGTGCTGCTCGACCTCGAGAGCCATGGCGTCGCCGTGATCGGCCGCATCCCGACCGGCCTGCCCGGCTTCTCGCTGCCGCTGCTGTCGCTCGACGACTTCGACAGCCTGCTGCCGGTCGCCCTGGTGGCGGCGCTGCTGTCCTTCTCCGATACGGTGGTCACGGCCCGCGGCTTCGCCGCGCGCATCGGCGAGCGCATCGACGCCGACCAGGAGCTTTTAGCCATCGGCGTGGCCAACCTCGCCTCGGGTCTCAGCCACGGCCTGCCGATCAGCGCCAGCGATTCGCGCACCGCCGTCGCCGAGGCGGCCGGCAGCCGCACGCAGGTGACGTCGGCCGTCGCCGCCCTGGTCGTGGCCGCGGTCATGCTGTGGTTCGCCGGCCTTCTTTATCATCTGCCGCTGGCGGCGCTGGGCGGCATCCTGATGGTCTCGGCCTGGACGCTCTGCGACATCGGCGAATTCGTCCGGCTCTGGCGCTTCCGCGGCATCAGCCTGGCCGCGGCGCTGGTGACGCTGGCGGGCGTGCTGGCGCTGGGCATCATGGAGGGTATTCTGATCGGCGTCGTCTTCTCGCTGATCCTGCTGCTGCGCGCGCTCGCCTTTCCGCCCACCGCCGTGCTCGGCCGTACGCCGGACGGCAGCTGGCATGACACCGCCCATCGCACCGATGCGGTGCCGGTGCCCGGGCTGCTGGTCTATCGCTTCTCCGCGCCGCTCTTCTTCGCCAATTGCAGCCTCTTCCGCGACCGTATCGAGGCGCTGATCGACATGGCCCCGCAGCCGGTGAGGGGAGTCGTGGTGGATGGCGGCGCCATCCACGACGTCGACCTGATGGCGTGCGAGATGCTGGTCGAGCTCGACCGCGAGCTGGGCGAACGCGGCATCGCGCTCGCCTTCGGCAATCTGCGCGACCGCGTGCGACGCGATATCGAGCGCGGCCTGTCGCTGGCGCCGGACGCCGACGCTCCGTCCTATCCGAGCGTGGCGGAGGCCGCCCAGGCGGTGAGGGCGCGCGCCGCTTCCTGACGAAGCGTCCGTCCGATCGCGCCGGCGTGCCGTCGTGGGACTGCCGGAAAGCCCGTCCGAGGCCGTCCGGCGGGCCGATTCAGGGCTTTACCAGGCCAAGCGATCGGGCAGGGACAAGGTTTGCGTGGCGGATGCTGCATAGGGCAAGATCGTTTCCGATCGAAACAGCATCTGAACCAGGACCAGCCGTCTGCTGAGCCGGGCAGGGCAAGGGCCTGTCACACAAGGATTTTCGGGCTCGATCTGCGTTTTGCCTCCAACCGATTTGGTTCCTCGATCGTCATGAATACCCCGAACACGCCTCGACGACGCCTTTCCGCGATCCTTCACGCCGACCTTGCCGGCTTCGTCCGTCTGACCGAAGGCGAGGAAGAACTCACCTTCAGGAATCTCAAGTCGGTGAAAAGCGATGTCTGGCGGCCAGCCGTCGAAATCGCCGGCGGCTCGATTGTCCACGGCACGGGCGATGCGATGCTGGCCGAATTCGGCTCGGCCCTGGCCGCGGTCACGGCAGCGATCGACATCCAGGAGCGCATGGTGCGCTTCAACGAGCTGCTGGCCGAGGAGCAGAAGCTGCTGTTCCGCATCGGCGTGCATCTGGGCGAGGTCATGGTGGACGAGGACAACCACGATCTGTTCGGCGACGGCGTCAATCTATCGGAGCGCATACAATCCATGGCCGAGCCGGGCGGCATCGCCGTGTCGCGCGCCGTGCGCGACGTCACCGAGCTGCAGGTCGACTACGCCTTCGTCGACGGCGGCGAGCATCGCGCCAAGAATGTCAGCCGGCCCCTCCACATCTACCACGTGCGCGCCCGCATGGGCGCTTCGCGGCGGACCACGACATCCGTCGTGCCGCGCGCGACGCTGCGGTTCCACGGCACCGACCTGGCGGGTCGCAAGTTCGGTTTCGACCTGGCGCTCGACAGGCTGGTGGAGAGAAAGGCGGAAGGCTTCGTGATCGGCCGCGATTTCGACCATTGCGACGCGGTCCTGTCGCATCCGACGGTGTCGCGACGCCATGCGCGGCTGGTGCTNGTNGACAACACGCTGCAGATCGAGGACCTGGGCTCGACCAACGGCACNTCGGTCGACGGCCTTGCCGTGGCTGCCGGCGCGCTGCGGCGNTTTCAGGCCGGCGCGAGGGTCAGGATCGGCGATATCGAACTTGCCGTCCGCCACGACTAGGGCGGGTCCCGACAAGACAGACTCATTCTTGCCGGACCGCGGGCCTCCAGGCCCGCTCATCTCATATTTGTGCCCATATCAGGCACATAAGGCGGGTCGAGTTTCTGCGCGATATGGTGCGCAAAAACTCGGGCGCTTAAGTATAGTATTACTTGACATCAACTCCAGCATTACTTATCTCCGATTCAACCTCAAAACCGAGAAGCATCGCCGTGCATCCGCCTACAGTCACGCAAGGCCATGGTCGACCATGCCGGCAACGGCTGGGCGGCATTGGGTTGGGACGTCAACCCGATGCTGATTGGCATAGCGCTTGCGGGAATTGCGGAAATTGCCGGCGACGTCGACTCCGCGTTGCGCTGGGACGCCGACCCGATGCTGATTGCCGTAACGCTTGCGGAAACTGCGGAAACCCCTGCCAACCGGGTGATGCGAAAAAGGGTCAGCTCGCGCCAGGAGGTGACAGCACTGCAGTCACCATGTTTCTAGGCCGCCAGTTCCAGGATCTCCCGCACGTCCGCGGGGCCATCGATGCGTCGCGGATTGCGCGGCACCCAGGGCGTGCCCATCGCCTGGCTGGCGATGCGCTCGAAATGCTCGCGGCCGACCTTCACCTCGCCCAGGCTTCGGGGCATGCCGAGCCCGCGGATGAAGTCGTCAAGCACGTCGCCCGCATCCTTGCCGGGATGGCCCATGGCGCTGGCGATCAGCGCCTGGCGGTCGGCGTTGGCCGGCTTGTTCCAGCGCATCACCGCGGGCAGCATGATGCACGACGTGTGGCCGTGCGGGACGTCGAACACAGCGCCCAGCACATAGCCGATGCCATGACTGGCGCCCATCGGCACGCCGGCCGCCAGGCCGCCCATCGACAGCCACGAGCCGGTCTGGCACTCGAGCCGGGCCTTCATGTCCTTCGGATCGGCCTTCACCCGCGGCAGGCCGCGCGCCAGCAGCGACAGGCCGTGCAGCGCCGAGGCGTTGGTGAACTCGGTCGATTCGTTGGAGCACACGCCCTCGACGCAATGGTCGACGGCGCGGATGCCGGTCGAGAGGAACAGCCACATCGGCGTATGCCGCGTTACCTCGGGATCGAGGATCACCGCCTGCGGGATGGTCAGCGGATGGCGGAACATCTCCTTCACCTTGGTTGCTTCGTTGGTGACGCCGGCGAGACCGGAGAACTCGCCGGCCGACAGGGTGGTCGGGATCGACACCTGCCGCACCGTCGGCGGCTTGACCTCCGACGTGCCGCGGATGCTGTCCATCCCGTCGACGCTGGTGACCTCGTTGGCAAGGCAGAGCTGGACCGCCTTGGCGCCGTCGGTGATCGAGCCGCCGCCCAGGGTGACAATGAGATCGGCCTTGGCTTCGCGCGCTTGCGCGGTGGCGGCGATGATGGCCGAGCGCGGCGAGTGCGCCGGCATCTTGTCGAAGGTGCCGACGCATTTGTTGCCGAGCGCGCGCCGGACCTTCTCGACCTCGTCGGTCTCGCGATTGAGCGTGCCGCTCACCATCAGGAACACGCGCTGGGCGCCGTGCTCCTTGACCAGCTCGGCGATCGATTGGGCGGCTGGTTTGCCGTAGTGGACTTCTTCCATCTTGCTGAAAACGACGCGCCCCGATGTGAGCATTCTGTCCTCCCTGGCGTTCTTTCCCTCCCCAACGAAGTTGGGGAGGTGGCCCGCAGGGCCGGAGGGGTCATGGGTCACACGACTGACGCTTATGACCCCTCCGACCGCTACGCGGCCACCTCCCCATCGCGCCTCAGAAGGCGCGATGGGGAGGCTCATGACCCGGATATTTTGCTATTGTGCCTTCGAACGATGCAAGGAACCTCATGACCGGCACAAGAGATGGCGCCATCGGGCGCGCGGAAAAGTATTTCGACGACGGCGGCTTTTTAGCGGAGTTGCAGCGGCGCGTGGCCATTCCGACCACCAGCCAGGAGCAGGATTCCATGCCGGCTCTGCAGCAGTACGTCTCGGGCGAGATGACCGAGTCGCTGGAAAAGCTCGGCTACGACTGCACCGTGCTGCCCAACCCGCGCACCGAGTACGGCCCGTTCCTGATCGCGCGACGAGTCGAGGATCCCGCCAAGCCGACCGTGCTGACCTACGGCCATGGCGACGTGATCCGCGGCCAGGAGGAGCAGTGGCGGCAGGGTCTGTCGCCATGGAAGATCGTGGTCGAGGGCGACCGCATGTATGGCCGCGGCACCGCCGACAACAAGGGCCAGCACACGATCAATATCGCAGCCCTTGCCTGCGTGCTGCAGGAGCGGGGCGCGCTCGGCTTCAACTCGACGATCCTGATCGAGACCGGCGAGGAGACGGGCTCGCCGGGCCTGGCCGATTTCTGCAAAGCCAACAAGGCGGCGCTGAAGGCCGACGCCCTGA
>JGI12053J15887_10000398_pt1 | contig 17429 bp, 22 predicted proteins | sample MedBloCAOM1_O3_FD_15887 | JGI IMG/M metagenome (IMG submission 15887)
CACGAGCGCACCAAGGCACTCATGCATTCCGAGCCCGACGTCTGGCACGCCCTGTTGGGCCGGCTCGCCGAGCTGACCCTGACCTTCCTTCGGGTGCAGGCCGTCGCCGGGGTGGATGCGGTTCAGCTGTTCGACTCGTGGGCGGGTGCGCTGTCCGAACGGGACTACCGGCAGTTCGTGTTTCCACATTCGGCGCGGGTACTGGCTGGCCTGGCCGACACTGACCTGCCGCGGATCCACTTCGGGGTGGGAACCGGAGAGCTGCTCGGCGCTATGACGCAGGCCGGCGCGGACGTCGTCGGGGTTGACTGGCGGATTCCCCTGGACGTGGCTGCCCAGCGAGTGCGCGCCGCCCGCCCACACGGCCCGCTCGTGCTGCAGGGAAACCTCGATCCGGCCGTGTTGCTAGCCGGCTGGCCAGCTGTTGAGCAAGAGGTGCGCCGGGTGATCGCTGAGGGCCGCGCCGCCGACGCCCACGTGCTGAACCTCGGTCACGGCGTCCTGCCAGGAACTGATCCCGACATGCTGACCCGCATCGTGGAGCTGGCGCACTCCTAGTGAGCAACATCCGGGTTGCTGTAGTCGGTGCCGGAATCTCCGGGTTGACCACGGCGTACCGGTTGCGGACCCTGCTCGGGCCGGCTGCCGAGATCTTGCTCATCGAGGGTTCGCGGCGGCTGGGCGGTGCGTTGCGCACCGTGGAGCTCGGCGGCGTGTCTCTCGACGTGGGTGCCGAGGCCTTCCTGGTGCGACGGCCCGAGGCGCTAAGTCTGATCGAGGAGCTGCGGCTCGGCGAACAGCTGAGGTATCCAACTTCGGCGGCTCCTACGGTTCGGGCTGAAGGCCGCACCATGCCGCTGCCCACCCGCACGATGCTCGGCCTGCCCGGCGCGGCTGCCGACGTCGCTGATCTGCTGTCCGCGCAGGGGGCGGCGCGGGTGGCCGCGGAACCCACGATGCCGCTGAGCTGGGAGCCCGGGCGCGACGCCGCGGTCGGGCTGCTGTTGCGCAAACGAGCTGGTGACGAGCTGGTCGACCGGCTGGTTGACCCGCTGTTGGGCGGGGTGTACGCCGGGCGCGCCGACGCGCTCGGACTGCGAGCCACGCTGCCGGCTGTGGCCACCGCGCTGGACCGCGGAGCCGGATCGCTGCTCGCCGCGGCCAGTATGGCCTTGGCTGCTGGCCGGCGGCCGACCGGCGGTGGCCCGGTGTTCGGCACGCTGAGCGGCGGATTGCAGGGTCTGGTGGACGCTCTGGTGGCGGGTGCGGCGGTGCGCCCGAGGCTCGGGCGGCCAGTGCGTGGGCTCGCTCGCACACCGCAGGGCTGGCGGCTGCAGCTCGGCTCGACGAGCGAGAGCGAACACCTCGACGCCGACGCGGTGGTGCTCGCGGTCCCCGCCCCGGCCTTGCGGCGGCTGCTGGCCGATCCGTTGCCGGCGGCCTCGGCTGCTGCCGGCCGGGTCGAAGTCGCTTCCTCCGCGGTAGTCGGTCTCGCCCTGTCCCGGACCGCCGCGCAGGCTCTGCCAGATAGTTCCGGCGTGCTGGTGGCCGCTAGCGAGCCGCTGTCGGTGAAAGCTTTCACCTTCTCCGGGCGCAAGTGGACGCATGCCAGCTCGGCGGAGGTGCTGCTGGTCCGCGCCTCGGTGGGCCGCCACGGTGAGGTCCGCGTCTTACAACGTGACGATGCAGAACTGGTCGACGCGGNACGCGCTGATCTCGCCGCGCTCACCGGAATCACCGCGACGCCGGTCGCCACCGTGGTGGCGCGTTGGGGGGGCGGCCTGCCGCAGTACGCGCCCGGACACCTCGATGCCGTCGCTGCTCTCGAGCGGGAGATAGCCCGGTCGGCTGGGCTCGCGGTCGCGGGCGCCACGTTGCATGGGGTTGGCCTGCCGGCGTGCATCGGTACCGCCAACAGTGCGGCCCGCCGTATCGTCGGTTATCTGAACAACCGTCGGGCAGCAAATGCAGTGCACGGCGACGTTGAAGTACCCGGTGGGACAATGGGGCCATGACTCGCCTGGACTACGCCGCACTGAACTCCACCATTCGCTACACGATGTGGTCGGTTTTCCGGATCCAGCCCGGGAAGCTGCCCGCCGACCGCTCTGAACCTGCCCGCGAGGCACAGCAGTACCTCGAGACGCTGGAGGGCAAGGGGGTGGTGGTCCGCGGGGTCTACGACCTCGCCGGTCTGCGCGCCGACGCGGACTGGATGATCTGGTGGCACGCCAAGGAAATCGAGGCGCTGCAGGCCGGATACGCCAACTTNCGCCGCGCCACCGCACTGGGCCGGGCGAGCGTGCCGGTGTGGTCGACGGTGGCGTTGCACCGACCCGCGGAGTTCAACAAGAGCCATGTGCCGGCGTTTCTGGCGGGTGAGGATCCTAAGAGGTACGTCTGCGTCTACCCGTTCGTACGGTCTTATGAGTGGTACCTGCTGCCCGACGCCGAACGCCGGGAGCTGCTCGCCGAGCACGGAATGCAGGCGCGCGACTATCCTGACGTGCGGGCCAACACGGTCGCCTCGTTCGCGCTCGGCGACTACGAGTGGATCCTGGCATTCGAAGCCGACGAACTGCCTCGCATCCTTGATCTGATGCGCGCGCTACGGGCCAGCCGGGCGCGCCGCCACGTCCGCGAGGAGGTGCCGTTCTTCACCGGTCCCCGGGTGCCGATCGCCGAGTTGGTCATGGCGTTGCCGTAGGGCTGACTTAGGGCACAGCTTCCTCAGGCACCAGCCGCAGCGAGATCGCGTTGATGCAGTAGCGCTGATCGGTGGGGGTTTGGTAACCCTCGCCCTCGAAGACGTGTCCCAGATGGCTGTGGCAGGTGGCGCAGAGCACCTCGACGCGCTTGGAGAACATGCTGCGGTCCTCGCGCAGCAACACCGCGTCACCGGCCAGCGGGGTGAAGAACGACGGCCACCCGCAATGCGACTCGAACTTGTGGTCGCTGCGGAACAGCTCCGCTCCGCAGGCCCGGCACTCATATACGCCCGGGGTCTTGGTGTGCTCGTACTCGCCGGTCCCCGGAGGCTCAGTGCCTGCTTGACGCAACACCGCATACTCCTGTGGGGTGAGCTCCTCGCGCCACTGGGCGTCGGACTTGACGACCTTGGGCGTCACACCCTTAACCGAATCCATGCCAATACGGTACGCGGGCTCACCCGAGCAGGGCGGTGAGCACGAACGTCGCTGCCTGCCACAGCGTGACGGCTACGCCGAGCAGGATGAGCACAACCACCAGGACTGCTGCTAACCGGCGAGGGCCCTCCGTGCGGTTGACCGACTCCGCGAAATCGCTGACTCCGGACAGGTAGCCCTCGACGGTGAATCCGGAACGCAACCGGTGGGCGCGGTCTAGATGCTCGGAGAAGGCTCGCACCTCGGGATCGTCACGGTCCAGCCCGATCAGGTCGTCGTTCAGCCGACGCCGCTCCTGCGCGTCGGCCTGCTGGCTTGCTCCATACTCGCCGTCCGGCCAGTCGGATTGCGGTTCGCTGCGCACCACGGCTTCACGGTAACCGTTATGCGGTAGTTTTCCGATCGTGCCCCGCGATGATGCGCTGGAAATCACGGTGCCCGGCCCTGCGGGCGAGCGCACTGTGCGGGTATCCAACCCGGACAAGGTGTACTTTCCCNACCGCAGCATCACCAAGCGGCAGATCGTGGAGTACTACCTTGCTGTTTCTGAGCCGCTACTCCGAGTNCTTGCGCAGCGCCCGGTCACATTGAAGCGTTTCGTCGACGGCGTCANCGGGGAGGCCTTCTACGCCAAACGGGTCCCCCGGGGTGCACCGGCCTGGGTGGATTCGGTGGAAATCACCTTCCCGTCCGGACGCACCGCCAGCGAAGTGTGTCCCACTGAGCCTGCCGTACTCGCCTGGGCGGCGAACCTGGGCACGTTCGACTTTCACCCATGGCCGGTGCGCCGTCCCCTAGTGGATCATCCTGACGAGCTGCGGGTGGACCTCGACCCGCAGCCGGGGACCGGCTTCGCCGATGCCGCCGTGGTGGCCGCGGTCCTGCGCGAGGTGCTGGCTGAGGCAGGTGTGGTCGGCTACCCGAAGACCTCCGGCGGCCGGGGGATTCACGTCGCGGTGCGGATCCGCGCGCAGTGGTCATTCGTGCAAGTCCGCCGGGCGGTGATTGCACTGGCGCGGGAGGTGGCGCGACGGATACCGCAACAGGCCACCGTGTCATGGTGGAAAGAGGAGCGGGGCCAGCGAGTCTTTCTCGACTTCAACCAGGCGGCGCGGGATCGTACGATCGCCTCGGCCTGGTCGGTGCGCGGCACCCCACGGGCCACGGTGTCCATGCCGGTGCATTGGGATGACCTCACCGACGTGCATCCGGACGATTTCGACGTCCTAACGGTACCCGCGCTGCTCGCGCAGCGGGGTGACCCGCATGCCGGGCTGGACAGTGAGTCCTTCGGCTTGGAGTTGCTGCTGGAGTGGGCGCTACGTGACGAGCGCGACCACGGCCTTGGTGACCTGCCCTACCCGCCGGAATATCCCAAAATGCCCGGTGAGCCGCTACGCGTGCAGCCCAGCCGGGCAAAGGGTAGGAACCTCTCCAGTTAGAAAGGCATCGCTATTGGGCTCGAATAGAGGTTAACCAAGTCTCAGGACGCCATTCGGAGTCGAATAGTGCTCTTAGTATTACGGCGGGCACAGCGTGCCTTGCCGCGGTACTGACGCATCGGTCAGGAAGCGAGTGACCAGGTCGACGACGCAGGGGCTATGAGCTAGCGCGCCATGTGCCTGGCCCTGCCAGGTCACCAGTGTCGCTGACGGCATGGACTGTGCGGTGCGTCTGGCGCCTTCAGCTGGGGTCACCGGGTCGCCGGCGGTGGTCACCACAAGCACCGGGGGCAGCGGCCGGTCCTCGGATGCAGGGGGCGGCGAGGGCACTGGCCACGCGCTACACAGCAGCAGCCGGCCCGCGAACAGCGGGCCGAACAGCGCGGAACGCTGCTGCCACTGGCTCGCCAGCTGGTGGGCGCGCTCGGGAGGCACCCTGGTGGGGGTGTCGTTGCAGTGCGTTGCCAATGCCGGGTCGAAGCGCGCGGGCAGCCCGCGATCAGTGGTCAGTATTGGCGTCACGAGCGCGGCCAGCTCGGCGCCGTCTCCGTCGCGGGCAGCTGCCAGTGCATGAGACAGCTGCGGCCACTGATCCGGATCACCGACGGTGGCGAGCACAGCTTGGTAGGCGACGCCCGCGGTGATCGGCTGCCAGCCGACCTGGAGAGGGTTCCCTCGCAGTGCCGTTGCCAAGGCCAACAGGGCGCCCCGCGGGTCCGCTCCCAGTGGGCAGCCTCGGGCCACGCAGTCGGCGCCGAAAGCGGTGTATCCAGCGTCCGCGGCGACCAGCGTGGCCTCCGCGGCGGCCACGTCGTCGAAGGTGGGATCAACGGCACCGTCGAGCACCACCCGCCCCACCGAGGCAGGGTATCGGCGCAGGAACTCGGTGACCGCACGGGACGCCTCACCTTGCGAGATCACGTTGAGCACCGGTGCGTTGAGGGCGACCCGGAGCTGCTCAAGATCGTCAGCCGTGCCGGTGGAGCTGATCGTGGTGAGCACCTCGCCGAGATCCTGTACACAGGTCTCGATGGCGACGCGGGTGATGTCAAGTAGCGAATCCAGCTCTCCGGCCTGGCTCGGGTCAGCGTCGACGCCGACGATCTGATTCCGCGTGGTTTTCGGTATGCAATCCAGCGGTTCGCTTGGCCCGGTGCCGCGGCGGGACATCCCGATGAGGGTGAAGCGGTCCAGGAGGGCGGCGGGAAGTTGCTGTGCTAGCCGGGCGGCCCGGACCGTTCCGGGCTCCCCGGACGCCTCGCCGATCACGACAAGGGGTGCCGGGCCGTCGCCGACCCTGGTGACGTCCAGATGCAGAGAGTTGCCGAATACTGGTCTGTCAGCTGTGGCATCGACCCGAAGCTCGCTGCACTCCACTCGTCGTGGGGTGGCCATGCCGAGCGCACCGCTGATCGCGTCTGTGCAGTCTCGCCAGGGCAGCGAATTACGGTAGTAATCGCCAGCTGGCGGTAGTGGCGGGCTGCTCGGCAAAGCCGGCTGGAAGCGCTGCGGAGGTAGGTTGTCGTCCCGCACTGCCACTGCGGGTCGATCTGAGGGTCCTGCGGTGCAGCCGCCCATCAGCGCCATCAGCAGCATCATGGACGCTCCCAGACACCGCAGTATCCGGTGGCGCACAGACTCTCCTCGCATCCAGGTCAGCGGTGGCCTGGCGATGCTGACACCCTCCCGGTGAGCCTGCCGTGAGCATGATCCCTACCGGCCACGATCCGGCAAGGGCTTCCGCGTCGCGGCTGGCAGCTCGGCGGTCAGCTGGGAGCGCGCGGCGATCGCCGGTCCTCGGCGCCGGCGTTGAGCAGGTACACCGTCCCACCCTCAGCACTGCGCTGGGTCGGCACCGGGGATGCGGGAGCCTCTGCACGCTCCGCCGAGCTGCTGTCCACCGGAAGCCGGTCTACCGCGGTCCTGCCGATCTGCCCGAGCGCCTCGGTCAAGACCTGGTAGGTCGCGGCCAACGCAGCGGTTACCTCCGTGCGCAACGCCTCAAGCGCGGTCACGTTGTCAGCAACCTGGACGCGCAGCTCGCGCAACGCCGCCTCGTCGCGTTCAACCGCGCACGACCGGATCGACAGCTGCTCACCAACTATTCGGTGCATCAGATGTAAACGGGCGATGCTGCGCAGCTCGCTGTCCCGGATCCCGGCGCTCGCCGCGGCCTCACGTTCCGCAATCGCCTGTGCCGCATCCTGCTCGGCGGCGTCCCTGCGCGCCGCGGAGTCCGCCTCGAGTTGATCACACTGCCGTCTCGCATGCTCGAGGAGGGACTTAGCCTCGCGGCTGGCATGTGCTCGCAGGCTGGCAATCTGCTCATCCGCGCTTGTTCTCAGCTCGGCGAGCTCGTGGTCGGCGCGAGCTCTCCCATCGACGATCTCTGCCTCGGCAGTGTCTTTGAGCTCTGCCGCCTCTTCCTCCGCTAGCCGCATGATGCGCTGGATTCGGGCGCTGGCCTCGGCCATTGGGGTAGCCAGGACGCGCTCAACTCGCGCGCTGGCCTCGTGAGCTTCGCGGCGTAGATATTCCAGCAGCTCGCTTTGCAACCGGAGATGATTCATCACCTTGCTGAGCTCGGCGACCTGGGTCAGAGCCGCATCCCGATCGGCCGCGACCACCGCGATGCGGCCATCGAGGGATTCGAGATGCTCCAGGACCTGTCTTCGGTTGAAGCCGCGAAGAGCCGTCTCGAACGGCTCGTGCAGGGGGACCAGGTCGTCGTTATCCCGAGATCCGCGCACAGGAGCCGATCATAGCGGGCGAACGGGCACGAATAAACCAGAACTTGTCGGCCTGCGCACGCCCAGCGTGGTCCTGATCGGCTCGTCGCGAGCTATGCCATGGCGGTGACGGGACCTGGCCTGGCCGTTGCCGTTGGGCCAGCCACCGCTAGTAGCACTGCCGGACCGCGCCCGGGCTGGTCGCACATGAACGTGATTGGGTGGTGCTCCTCGGCGGTCCAGTCCGCGATCGCGCGTACTTCACGGCTGTTCCTTCACGCACCAGGCCGTCACATTAGCCAAATCACGCTCCATCCGCCGGGCAGCGTTGTTTGCGGAGTCCCTTGCAGCTCGGCACGTTCGGTCTCGACAGGTCCTCGTGGATCTGGCCATTGCCTTTCGTTTTCTTCACCCTGTTGCCTAATGTCATCTCGGTGGATACCGATCTCGCCACCTCGGCGATCGATCGGCCCGAATCGAGGTGAGGGCTAACGGCCTGGTCCTTGTACCCCTGAGGTTGAAGAGTCGGGGTGTCGCCCCGCGATCCCTCCGCTGGTCGTCGGCGGCAGCTACGACCGGGGGTCTAGAAGATCGGAAACGGTCCACGCGGCCCGCAGGCCCTGCGATGGTGCTACACCTGCTCGCCGTCAACGCCGAACACTGGCCTCGCCCACCAACTCAACGCCCACCTAGCAGACCCCAACGAATACCGGGCCACCGTCCGCAACCTGCTGCAAGCCGGAAGCACACCACCTGCAACGCCCGAGCATCACCGTGCGCCTCAACCGACCCACCTGCCCCAAGATCACTCGAGCCACTCACCCTCTGCGCCGACCAACACCCCAGCCCACCCCCACATCCCGAGCGACCCCCTGCCCATCACCACATCATGATCAGCATTCAACAGTCGCCGCAACCCTTCCGGATGTCTGAAGACTCCGGATGCCGAGCGGTGCCGCACTTCTCATATTGCCACTTCCCTTAGCTCGTGATCGAGTGTAAACTTCCGATTACGGACCCAATAAGCGAAACGGCCGCGTTCCGAGCCTGATCGAGTGCCAGAACATTCCTCGCAGGGTTGGAGGTAGCATTGAATGCGTTTGTGGCATTGAATGAGTTGGGGGAGTCGCACCTTGGTGGCTGGTGGGTGGGCCTGATCATCGGATTGGTGGTCGTGGTGGTCGTAGTTGTTGTTGTGAGCGTGCTCCTGGTGCTCGCATCCCGGATCAACGGGCAGGCGCGGGCGGCGACTCGCGAGCTCGAGGCAATACGGTCGACAACGCAGCCGCTCGTGGGACTGCGCCGCACGAACGACACGCTCCAGAGCATCCTCCGGGGCGCTCGGACCGCTCGAGGGGCATTGGGGGGATAACGATGGTCTTAGCTCTCGCCGCCAACGAAATCACTTTTTGGGAAATTATTCTGGCTCTCGGGGCGGTCGTGTTAGTTGTCGTGATCGCGCTTCTCAGCCTGCTCCTGTCCCTCGTCCGCACCATCGAAACCAGCGTGCAGGGACTGGGAGGCGTGGCGCGGGGGGTTGCCGGGAACACGGCCAACATCAAGATCGCGCTTGCTGTCGCAGACAGCCTAGATGAAATCGCGGACGAGGCAGGCCGCCACGCCCGACTTCTGGGGGTGAACGTGTGATGAGCACGGTACTGCTCGTGATTCTTACCGTCGTCGAGATCGTGGCCCTAGTGGCCGTGTTGGCGCTGTTCGTTATCTTGATCACTCGCCGGCTACGTTCCCTCGCCGAAACCCTCGGTGAGGTGAGTGGGGTGGTCATCGGAGCGATCCAAGGGGACGTGTTCCTGGTTGGTGCCGGCGCCGCGATCCTGAACCGGAAGCTGAACGCGATCGCCAAAGTTCTGCCGTTGCTCGCGGAGAAGGCCGAGTCGCTGCCTGCGAAGCATGCGCAGGCCCAGAACGCGCAGCGGCCGCAGGCCCAACCCGCCGGAACTGGCTGGCGACCCGCAATAGGTACTCAGGACCGAGGGTAAGGCTAAGGAGGCGACGATGTTACTGTGGTGGATTGGCAACGCGCTCTTCCTCATCATAGTCGTACCCGTTGTGGTGGTGCTGCTCCAGATTCTGAAGGGGTCCGCCGTCGGCGTCGGGAAGCGCATCGACACCATTCACGATCAGGCCGGAGGCCTCGTCATCGCATCCGACGATGTGAAGGCGCTGATACCCACCCGCGATGCCGTGAAACGGGTGGGGGCTGGCCTCACCCGCTATGTAAAGGCGGTTGACCGCCTCCTGTGAGGAGCGAATTACCATGCCGGCAGCCGCTATATTCTCGATCGTCCTCGCAGTGATCACCGTGCTGGTGCTCGCTGCCTACCTGATCAGTATTGCACGCATTCTCGGGCACATCAGCGCGAAGCTCCGCGAAGTCAACAACGGCCTCCACACGGTCACCGAGAGGACCGAGCCAGTCGGATCGATCGTGGAGGGAATCAACAACGACCTTGCCGGAGTGGACGGCGCCTTGCGGGCCGTGCTCGCCAGAAAATAGTGAAGACCCATGCAGCGCCCCGACACGCTGACTATATGCTGACTTGCGGATCCAGGGGGCGCTGTCTGGATCACGCCCTGCATGGATCACTTGAGCGAGGACGGCCCAGCCGACCAGCTCACAATTTCGCCGGCCATCCCAGGGCTCTGGATTCATTCCCGGGAGGAGGACGTAGGCGACGTCGAAGTCTACCGGAGATTCTTCGACTTCGACTTCCCGTCCTTTCCGCGAGACGCATTCGACTTGCTGCGGGACCACACGTTCATTCAGAGGGGCGGTCGACTCCTGCGGCGCAGTTGTTGCCGAGCAGGCTAGGCTGCTCGCCGACCCGTCGGGACCGTCGGCCACCTGACGTTGAGAGTCGACGATGGCGACGATCGTGTGAACCACCTGATCAGGGCCCGTTCGGCATCTTCGCGGCCAGGCTGCGCATAGAGAACTTCCCAACTCCCGACGACGCCCCCGCCGGGCTGCGTCAGGCATTTGAGACCATAGTGCTCACGGGAAGGGCGATCGCACGGTCCTGCGGAAAACGACGCACCTGGAGCTGGCACGTGCACTAACACGGCCTGGTGCAGTATTAATGCGATCGCCTTCCTGCTAGGCGGATCCAGGCGCCTACATGGCCCTCCAGCCGTCCTGCCGATTGGCGGCGACTGCCTGCCCGGTCGATGACCTCGGGCCGACCGAGTACCGACGACGAGAGCCGCATCCTCGATGCGCTGACCGACGAGCCAGCGGAGACGGACAACCGTGATGAGACGATGGGCCCGATCAGTGCACCGACGTCGAGCCGCTGACTTTCGGTCCTATGATGCTGCCCAGTCGGACCGTGTGTGCTGGTGGGCGATATTGGGATTGAACCAGTGACCTCTACCGTGTCAATGTTGATCCTGTTTGGCTGCGCATCGTGTTAGGCGGTGTTGTCGCTGGTGGGCGCACTGCGCAGCGGTGGATGAACACGGCGGAGTACCAGCCAGTGGTGCGGTGTGCGCTTCCGCTTCGCTGCCGCAACGGTCGTTGCTCGTGGCTGCTACACGATGATCATGTCGGCTTCGGTCGAGGATGTGGCGCAGTGCCTACTTGTCCACGAGCTTCGTGACCTACCGGTGGTGGGCGTTTCACCGCCACCCGAAGCTCAGCCGGCGAGCTATGGGCCCAGGGAGCGCAGGAAGCTGCGGGTGCGCACAACGTGGCGTGACGCTCACGAGAGCTACTACAACGTCCGGAGCAGCTGTCGGGCAGCCGCCTTTTTTTGTGACAATGATCACCTGCCCTAGGCTTGTCGGAGGCGCCGGTTTTCGTCACACGCGCGCAACGGTGCTCAGAGAGGTGCGGAGGGATGGCCGTAGGATCACGCGCCGATCCTGTTCAGAGCAGGCAGGGGGGATGCCGTGATTCAGGTTGATCCGTTAAACGCACCGACTAGAAACCCGGAAACCTATCCTGGGGACATACCTACTCATTCCTACCTGCTGTGCGGGAATCAATATGCTCGAATTGAGCCAGTCGCTGACAGGCGGCTTTCTCAGGCTATTGTATATGACCTGAGTGGCGACGTCGTTGCCGAGGCCGCAGGCGGGAATGTCTTACCCCTGAACTTCGTGTTGCTGCGACTAAACGCACCGACAATGAATCAGAGAGTGGCAGTGTTATCTGTGGGCTCCAATGCCGCACCATCGCAACTCGCCCTTAAATTCGAATCGCGGAACGTGAATGGCGTGGTGCCTGTAATCAGAGCGCGGGTTCGGGGCGTCGCCATCAGCTACTCGGCCCATTTGAACCCGAACGGGTATATTCCGGCGGCGCCGGTTCATGACGACGCTGGAAACGAACTAGTAAACGCTCTGGTGGTGTTCTTGGACCCAGCACAGCTAAACGCCGTCGACGACTCTGAGCCTAATTATGTGAGGGTCGATATCTCCGCCGCTCGTTACCCTGTGACGCTCGATAATGGTGAGCGTGTCGAACAATGCGCTCTCTATCGGACCCAGCATGGTATAATTCGTCCTAAGGTGTCTGCTCTCGGACCGTTCTTTGACGCGACCAGGATGACACCGCAGCGGGACGTTGTAAGTGAGCTCTTCGGGAATGAGCCCGGCCTGCGGGAGCGGCTAGGGGCTCGAACCTACGATGAGTTTCGGCAGAAGGCTCCCGAGCTATCAATGAACTTTCGGGAGATACTTGAGGAACTGCACCTGAAGTGCCCTGACGGCTTGCACGTGTCTGCGTCGGCGGGGTTGACCTACGGCGAATCGGGCAGCAGTTTCGACACCGCTCCTGAGCTGACAGTGGACTTTTCGCTGAAGGTAGTCTTGCCGACTCCTCGGGTGGTGACGCGCCAGGGGGAGCCAATCGTGCAGCTCTCACGCGGCGCGCGTTTACGGCGCTTGGGCGGCCAAAGCACGTCGTAGTTGTTCGCCGAATCACGAAGCGGCGATATTCTCCGTATGGTCAGAAGCTCCGCATTATCGCCACTGTTCAAGAGGTCCAAGATTCGCAACTCGAGGAAGATCACGCTCGACTCGACCAGATCTTGCGATATGTGCTCGGTCTCGAAATCCACGAGAGAGCCCACGTCTTCGCCGTCGAAGTCCCGGGGTCAGAAGTGAGCCTTGTCCCGCCGCGCCGCTACGTTCTTTTGCGTGTTCAAGTTGCCGACATCAATATTGTTGAGCAGCAGGCTTGCCGGATGCTCCAGGAGGAACTCGACCTTTTAGGTATATCGTCTGGAGACGTTGTTGTTTTGGCCCGCGGGACTCAGAAGTGGCGCTATCGTATGAAGTTTCGACTGTACGGCTGAAAGCTTATGCAGTCCCTGAGGAGTTGTTGGCGCAACGAGCGCGTAACTCGGGGGGGATTCAACGTTCGACTCCCCAGGGTTCCGCACCGAACGTCAATTCCGGATAGGCGCGCTGTTCGACGTGGCGGCCCAGGCGTAGGTCCGCTCCCCAGGTGGGCGAGTCGATGGTGGAGGGGATGGGATCGTTCGAGGCGGTGGGTGCTGGTCAGTCAACGGCCGCCGGAGACGGTGATGTCACTGCCGGTGATGAACGATGCCGCCGGCGAGATCAGCCACGACACGGTGGCCGCGACCTCGTCGGGCCGGCCCATGCGACCGAGCGGGCTGGCTGCGGCGGCCGCTTCGGCGTCCGGGGCTGCGATAATCATGTCCGTGGCGATGATGCCTGGTGACACGCTATTGACGCGGATCCCTTCAGAGGCGACCTCGTTGGATAGCCCACGGGTGAACGTCACCAGGGCGCCTTTCGTCGCCGCGTAAGGCGCGATCCCTGACAGGCCGCCGGTTCGGGCGGCGACCGAGGCGATGTTGACGATCGATCCGCCGGTGCCGCCGTACGCGGTCGACATCGCTTGCACGGCATACTTGGCGCATAACATGGGGCCCACGATGTTGACTTGTATCAGGCGGGTCAGCTCGTCCGCGTCCTGCTCGTCGATGCGCGCCTTAGTGCCCACTATCCCGGCGTTGTTAACCAGCGCGGCCAGCGGCCCGAGCTCCTGTTGCNCTCGTTCGAACATGTCTGCGATGTCGCNCGGTGTCGCTACGTCTGCGCGCACGGCCANGGCCCGGCCGCCGCGTGCGCGAATGGTAGAGACCACNGATTGCGCTCCGTCGGCGTCCGTCGCGTAGTTGACAAGCACGCCGTACCCGTCCTCGGCCACCTTCTCGGCGATCGCGGCGCCGATACCCCGGCTGGCGCCAGTAACGATCACCGCGCCTTTTNCCTCTTCAGCTGTCATCAGTTCCTCTACCTCGCAGCACGCCGCCATCTTAGAGGAATCGAACGTTCCTGATCACGCCGGAACNACTCAGGGAAAAGATCGTCCGTTCCGAGTGCTAGATGATCAACGTGCGACCCTTGACCCCCAGAGATCGGCAGGGCAGCCGCAGCGGCAGAACGTGCACCGACCGGACTCCTCCGCTGCACCACCACGGCGACGAACCCGGGCCACCGCAACGTCGCGTCGGCCAGATCCACCACGCTCACCGCCGACCNCCGCNNCGTCGCGTAGCGTCCAGAGAAGGACTTGAATCCTGAACCCAAGGTTTCAAGAGCGATTGACCCGATTGCTACCCCNATGGTTCNCGATACTCCCGGTTACCTGGCAATACNACGGGCGGTGACTACCGGTCGATGCTGGTAGTAGCCGGTCAGATCGGGTTGTTTGACGGAAGTGGAATGGAAGTGGCCGCCACTAAGGCTGTTAATCAGTGCTTCGCCGCCACGCTCCGAACCTAGACTCTCGGAACTAAAAGCCTGCGCTACAGCTTGTTGACCATGGAGCGTTTCCGGTTACTGGACGTGCCCGTGTCCACCCAGGGCCACGGCGGTGGCCATTGTGACGAGGCGGTTGATGTCGGGTGTGGATGTCGGCCGGCAGATCGATTACGGTCCGTTGGCGCGGCCTTCCAGTACCCGTCAATCGCCGCTCAGCGACGCACCGGTAGTCCGGCCCCTCCGGACGTGACCTCTTGCCACCGTGACGATCGTCGACGCAAACGCGACACTCACGATCGGGTGATCAGTCGTGACGATGTGCTCAAGCGGTTGCTGCCTTGTGCTCCTGAGCGGTATCGCGTTTAAGGCCTATCCGAAAAGTGCGGCTGGGCGTCGTACCGTCCCGTTGCCCTCGTGGCTAATCGAGATCGTTTACTCGTCACGTCGCCGTCTGCCCATCCGGTATTGAGCAGCTTGTGTTCCCCAACACCGTTGGGATGCCGCTGCGCCGTACCTTGTTCCGGGCGCGTGTCTGTAAGCCAGATGCTTCTACGCTCTGGACTTGATCCGGCTGCGTTTCATGATCGGTGGCACTGCTATGCCACCTAGTTGGTGGACGATGGCGTACCGATCAACATGGTGCAGCGAGTCTTAGGGAACGAACGATCCGTGACCACTCTGGACTTGTACACCCGCCGCAGAGACGGCGAAGATCGCTTCCTCCGGACACTTGATCCTCAGGATGGGGCTGCCGACCAGGAAGCCTGATGAGTGGCTCTGCTTCCGATCCGCTTCCGTCGCTGGAATTGGATCATGCCCGCGGTAGGGTGTTTGTCCTGGTGGGCGATACTGGGATTGAACCAGTGGCCTCTACCGTGTCAAGGTAGCGCTCTCCCACTGAGCTAATCGCCCGAGGCGGAGGCGGGAATCGAACCCGCGTACAGGGCTTTGCAGGCCCTTGCCTAAGCCACTCGGCCACTCCGCCGCGCCTCGTACCGAGGGGTTCCCACTGGCCCGGCGATCTGAGTTCGTCGCGCCGTATGACTCCCTGACCCGCCCGTGGAACGGCCCGGCGTGGTGGGCCGCACAGAGCGGACGACGGGATTCGAACCCGCGACCCTCACCTTGGCAAGGTGATGCGCTACCAGCTGCGCTACGTCCGCATGTTCCCAACGGGACTTGATCTGGCTCCCCCCGGTGCGTGCCAGAACTGTAGCTGACACAGGAAGCCTGGATCAAGCCGGCCCCGAGTTCACGGCAGATCGTTGGCGATCATCTGGTCGAGTGCGTCGTCGACGTTCATCCACCGAGTCTCGTTCCCAGGCAGGACGATGTCGTAGCTGGCGTCGAGAAACTCAGCGAGCCGCTGGGCGCTGGCCTCGAACACGGCGTGGCCGGAGGGTGAGTTGAGCTCCACAACGACGATCTCGGGATCGCCTGAGCCCGGCCGGATGCGCACGTCGCCGTCACCCGCATCGGCGATCAGGCCATCGGCGAGTAGGTCCCGGGAAAATACCCACTCGACCCAACCAGCCCGCCCAGTGCGGAAAGCCGCGACGATGGCGTATGGGTCGCGAGTGTCGTAACGCAGCGCAACCTGAACAGGCACCGCAGGAGTGCGTGGTGCCAGTAGATCAAAGACCGCCGATGAACGGAGGGTCACATGGTCGTTACGCATCGTTGTCGCCCCTTTCTGTGCCGTCAGCCCTGAAACGATTGACTTTGGCTGCTGTGACGCGGAAATAGCTGAGCTACGCCCGGATGCCTGTGGCAGACCACCCGGACGGGTCAGAGAGCCCTACCCGAGCGACGGGGCCGTCGCTCATCGTGCCGAGCTGCCGCCGTCTGAGCCGATACCGTGAGGCAACTAGCCTGAACCGGTAGGTTGTGCCCGGGCGTAGGTACGACGTGAGGATCTCTCTGGTGGCCGATGAGGCTCGATCGAGCGTCCCCCGGCCCGAACGATGGCAAAATAGTTCGGACCCGGTGCCGCCGACTCCCAGTATGGGCGAGGGACCTTCCGACGTCGAGTTGGTGCGACGGCTCGGGGATGCCGATGGGGCCGCACTGTCTCAGCTGTATCAGCGCTTTGGTCGGCCGTGCTACTCGCTGGCCCGCCGCATCTGTGCTGACGAGGGGCTGGCTGAGGATGTGGTGCAGGAGGTGTTCCTGACGCTGTGGCGCGATCCGTCCCGATTCGATCCAGCGCGGGGCGGCTTCGCCACCTGGCTGCTCACGCTCATTCACCACAAGGCGGTGGATGCGGTGCGAAGAGAGAGCACCATCCGTCGGCGCACGGTCGCTGCGCCAGAAGCGGGCGAGGACTGGTCGCCAACGCCGGTCCCGGGTGCCGATCAGGCGGCGATGGCCCGTGTCGCAGCCGGGCAGGTGCGTGCGGCGCTTCATCGTCTACCAGTCGACCAGCGGCAGGTGCTCGCGCTCGCCTACTTCGGCGGACACACTCAGCGTGAGATCGCGGTTCTGACTGGTGTGCCACTAGGTACGGTGAAGTCCCGCATGTTCACCGCTGTGCAGCGGCTGCGGTCGCTGCTGGCCGATCAGTTGGGGCCGGACACGTTGATCGCCGAGGCGCGCGTGGTGAGAGAGGCGAAGCGATGAACGACCAGCAGCACCCGGCTGCCGGCTGTCCGCATCGCGACTTGGCGGTCGGGTGGGCGTTGCACGCCCTGGAACCGGCCGAAGAATCTTTGATCGCCATACACATGCCGGAGTGCCCGACCTGCATCAAAATCGCCGCGGAGACCGAGGAAGTTGGCGCCACGCTCGGCCTTTCGGTGCCGGAGGCAATCCCCAGCGCCGAGCTGGAGCAGCGGATACTGAGCGTCACAGGTGCCAGCCGGATTGCGCCGGTTGTGCCAATGGCATCCTCGACAGGAGGGGGACGAGACATCACCAAAGCATCGCGGCAGCGCGTTCGGGAACTGGTTGCAGCCGCGGCAGTGATCCTGGTAGCTGCTGCGGTGGTACTGGGCGTCCGTGTGGTGCAGCTCAGCGGCGAGCTTAACCAGGCACAACGCCAGGTCACAGGGATGTCCGAGGCGATACAAACCGCCGCAGACCCGGCGTCGATACGGGTGCCACTGGTCGCCAAGAACGGCAGTGCTGTGGGCATGGTGCTCGCCAACCAGGACCAGGTCGCGGTTGTCACCACCCGCCTGCCTAGCAACAGCGAAGACCACACCTACGTTCTATGGGGTCTTAATGGGGGAGTGCCAGTAGCGCTGACGGCTTTCGACGTAGCGCGAGAGGCACCTGCACCGCACGCGGTACCCGCAGCCGGCGCGCCAAAGAAGTTCACCGGCTACGCGGTTTCTCTCGAATCGGGTCGG
>JGI12053J15887_10000399_pt1 | contig 17417 bp, 21 predicted proteins | sample MedBloCAOM1_O3_FD_15887 | JGI IMG/M metagenome (IMG submission 15887)
TTACCGCCATTAATGTAGTTCTCGCGAGCCTCGGCGCATTCAGTGTTTTCGATCTGATTTACGTGATGACCCAAGGAGGGCCGTTTAAGTCAACCAACGTGGCAATGATTGAAGTCTATTTGCAAGCCTTTCAGTTTAATCAGTTTGGTTATGCTGCAGCTCTATCGGTTTTGCTTCTTCTGTTAATTGCCGGCCTCTCGTTTGGGCTATTGCGAATATTTGGCTCCAACCCTGTCGAACGCGAAATATGAATTACTGGTTTGCACTTAACCGATCGGCCTGCTTCCGCGAGGTATATGGATAACTCCACCATAACTTAGCCTCACATAATTCGGCGATCGAAGCCCACTTGCCATCTATGAATCCTAAGGCATCGAATTCCGCCCGTTATGCGATCCTCTCCGGCTTCGCCGTTGTGATCCTTTATCCATTTGCGTTGATGATCTTTGGATCCTTGAAGACAGAGACTGCGTTTCTGGCGAACCCAGTTTCCCCTCCGACGACGATTGAGCTCAGAAACTATCAATTCGCCTGGAGTGAGGCCCACATTCCCAAGTTCGCGCTGAACAGTCTTATCGTTTCCACCGGCACAGTACTTCTGACCCTCGTCACCGGATCGATGGCCGCCTTTGCTCTGAGCCGCATCCGGTTTCGCGGCCGCTCATGGATATACCTGGCGTTCGTTCTACTGCTGACCGTTCCGGTACAGATTTATATTATTCCTCTTTATATTATTATTGTCCGAGCCCATCTGTCCGATTCTCTCGTCGGTCTAATTCTACCCTATACCACCGGCAGCCTGCCGCTAGCTGTTTTCCTGTTAAAAACCTACTTTGATCAGTTGCCATCGGAAGTGATGGATGCTGCGCGCCTTGATGGATGCAGCAACCGGATGATCTTGCTGAAGGTAGTTCTACCACTCTCTCGCCCAGTACTGTCAACCGTTGCGATCTTCACTTTTGTGCAATCGTGGAATGAGTTCTTTTTGGCCTTGGTTTTTATTCATAACCCAGACCTACAAACGTTGCCCCTCGGTCTACAGGCGTTTTTCGTAAACCAATATGAGACCCAGTTTCCGCAATTGTTTGCCACGCTCGCTCTGTCCATCGCACCGGTGGTGATGGTCTATCTGTTCCTGCAGAAACAGTTCATCGCAGGCCTGACGGCGGGTGCGGTTAAGACCTAGATCCAGATCCAAATTTATGAAAAGCACCGATCAAGAAACTATAAAATCTCTCGGCTCACCTTCGACCGAAGACTGGTGGAATTCCGAGGCGGGCCATGAACTTCTAATTCTCGAAGACCAAACAGTGCGAGCAGCATTTGATGCCAGGACAGGTGCGTGGATCGATTTCCAGTACAAACCGAGCGCCTGGAAAATTCAACAGCGATTTGAACTTGGGCAATCCTTCCGGGCGTATGCCGCTTGGAAAGATCGTCTGTTTAATCCGATAAGCGGGCTGAGCTGCCAACTCCGTCGCGCGACAATTGATCCTGCCGCGCAAAAGATTCGATTCGAATGGGAGCAATTGCGCGTCTCGGGAGGTATCGAATTAGCGGTCAGTCTCGTTACTCAAATCCACCTCGAGCAAGGTCAACTTATCTTTTCCGGTAGTTTGAAAAACTCGAGTGACGCGACGATTACCACGTTGAGCTGGCCAGTTCTCGGGGACCTTGTACCGCCGATCGGCACCGAATCTCTTTGTCGCGAAAACCTCGACTACGGCACGATGAAGCGGACACCGCTTTGGCCGCAAATGGGAAACGAGCGTGGATATTACGGTACCAATTATCCGATGCAAATCGAGGGCAAGGGATCGCTCTTGCCTGGCATTCCTGGTTCCTATCATTTCCCTCAACGCTTCGTCCTCTTGAGCTCCTCCACTCATGGGATTTATGTAGGTGTTCATGATACGAGTGCGCGACAGATGGTCTGTTTCCAGTCTGAACTGCGTCCCGGATATCTCAACTCGTTTTATGCAATCGGTCCTGAACTAACCAATATCGGAGAGACTCCNGTCCACCTGACTTTTGAATCGGTTCATTATCCGATGGCCGCGCCCGGTGAAACCGTTGAACTGCCAANCATTGTGATTGAGCCCTATTTCGGAGACTGGCATCGCGGCGTCGACATTTATCGGCGCTGGAGAGCAACTTGGTATCACCAGGCACCAAGCCCGGAATGGGTTCATGAGGTTCATTCCTGGCAACAGATTCAAATCGGTTCCACTGAGGACGACTTGCGAACTCGATTCAGCGACCTGCCAGAGAGAGCGCGTCAGTTAGCTGACCATGGGGTAAAGACATTACAGTTAGTCGGATGGAATCAGGGGGGGCAGGATCGCGGGAATCCCTCCCACGATCCGGACACCAGGCTTGGTACCTGGGAAGATCTAAAAGCGGCTATATCGGAGATTGAAGCACTGGGAGTGCGCGTCGTTCTCTTTAATAAATTCGTCTGGGCAGACGTCACGCGTACCGACTATTCGTCACTGCTCGATAGCGCCGCAGTCGATCCCTACGGCATGCCTTATTACCATCCGGGATACGAATATCAAACGCCAGTCCAATGGATGAGTATTAATAACCGCCGATTCATGGTTGCTTGTCTGCATGATCCTAGGTGGGTTGGTCTTTGCCAGCAAGAGTTTGAGAAAAGTCTTTCTCTTGGAGCGAGCGGCATTCTTTACGATGAAGCTTTTCACCACTATGCAGCGACCCACTGTTTCTCCATAAGTCACGACCATCGGATTCCTGCCACCATGGCTTCCGGCGATTTGGCTTTAGGTCAGATCTTCCAGGGATTGCTGCAGCAGCGCAATCGATCAAATTTTCTACTTTCGGCCGAGGCGCCGTTCGATCTCCAACATCAACACTATGCGCTGTCTTATTTCCGAATCTTTGCGGGGCATATTCCGGCCGAACGTTACGCGGATCCATTTTATCCAATCATGATAGCGGTTACTGGATTCGACGACCGTGAAATGATAAATCGGGCGCTGCTGTATCGTTATATCATCAGCTACGAGCCATATAACTTTAAGGGCAACCTGGATGATTTTCCGCTAACGATAGACTATGGAAACAAAGTCGATGCGCTTCGATGCCGTTATTCCGACTACCTCTGGAGAGGAGAATTCTGCGATTCGGTTGGTGCCAAAGTCGATATCGGTCCGGATGTCCCGATTTCATATGGCGTATTTTTGCATTCGCAGCGGCACCTTCGCGCAGTTGTGCTCGTCAACGACGATCAAAGCGCGGCACACGAGGTAAGTGTCGAACTACCCAATGCCGGCTCGTTAAGCTGCGCCAGTCCGGAATTTCCCGAACTACAGCCTTGCAGACCTATCGTCTCAATCCCCGCTCGTTCAGCATTGGTCCTGTTCGAAAGATGAAATGCCAGCCGCGCTGAAAGGGCGCCGACTTTGCGATTCCATCTCAGGTGTCATCTGGGTCGAAAGTAGTTTGACTTTCTTTTCGAAAATTATCAGAAGATGAGCTGGCCCTCCGCATCGGCGATCATGGCAATTCGTACTGCTACAGCGACTCTGGACGCGTCCCAGCGATCTTGGGAGCGCGTGGTGCGCCAGCTGAGCCAAAGATGAAAGGAATAAATTATGGCTAATCCGGATCTCGTTGCTCTTTGGGAAGCACACTGCCGCTGCGAGTTCGAGACCCGGGATGTTGATGCCACCATGGCAACGATGGTGGCGGAGCCCTACGTCAACCACATTCCTACCATGACCGGAGGAGTCGGGCACGATCAGCTTAAGCGCTTTTACAAATACCATTTCATCGGAGTGAATCCGCCCGATTTCCGGCTCATCCCCATTAGCCGCACAGTCGGTACTGACTGCGTCGTTGATGAATTCATTGTGCACTTTACTCATACTACGGAGGTAGATTGGCTTCTACCCGGTGTGCCGCCGACCGGACGGGTAGTCGAGGTCCCCACCGTCGGTATCGTTAAGTTCGAAGGCGATAAACTGGTTCATGAGCATATCTATTGGGACCAGGCTTCTGTCCTCGTTCAGGTTGGGTTGCTCGATCCTCGGGGTTTGCCGGTTGCGGGCGCGGAAACCGCGGGCAAGGTCATCGACAAAAGCCGGCCGAGCAACGAACTGATGGTCCGTTGGGCTGAGAGCGAGGGAAAGCCGCTCTAGCCTACGACATTCAGTTTGGATGTATTTTCGATCTTAGTCCCTTTTGGGCCCGCGAAGAGTTCGGTAAGCGCCCACAGATTTAAGCCGAATGTGAACAGGTGAAGGACATCATTGACTTCCGACCATCGGCCGACGCTCAGGAATATTTGCTGCAGCTCGGCGGCATTGTTTCCTGCCGCCCTCAGGCTGAACATGGCCGGCACCAGGAAACCTCGGGTTACGACCGCACCCGCAATCGCTAGTACAACCGCTAAATAGATCGGAAGGCTGCGCGAACGGAAAGATCTTACTTTCCCACGACAGCTTCAGGAAGAGAGCCGAAATAGACCTCAACTTCCTTGATCTTGTCGCCCTCGATTCTCAAGTACTCGGTATTCCGAAATTTGGGGCCGGCTATCCGTTCGCATTCATAGCGAACAAAAGCTTCATTCCCTTTTTCAAAGAGCTTCTCGATGTGAAAGACACTGATTGTCTCACTATTCGGCCAACACCTTTGAAAATAAGTCCTCTTACTAATGTGATCATCGAGTGGACTGCTAAAAGTGAAGTCATCACTCAGCAAATCTTCCAACGACTCCCTGTCTTTTGATTCATAACTAGAATAATACTTACGGATAAGATCTGAGAGGTTACTGCTCACGGGCGTCTCCTTTTTATTACGACGAACGAGCCGGGCTATGCGGGACACTCCCCTCCAGGAAAAACGCCGAGAAACGCCTTCATCGCCGCTAGGGGCGATGAAAAACGGACTGAACCTCTTTTGATTTGAGCTTTGGCTGTTGTTCTTTTTGCCTAACCCGGAAGCTTGGCGGCGAGAACATCAACCATCTCGATTTTCGGCGGCTCCGCGAAAAGTTCCGAAGCCTTCTCCTTCAGCGCCGCAGCAACTTGGCCGGACAGGTGCGCTTGGCGCCCCACCTCATCCGGAAATGCGTCGAAGATACCGAAGGTGGACGGTCCCAGCCGGATAGCAAACCAAGTAGTCGTCGCTGGTTCATCTTCCACGATGGAAAGGCCTCCGCGCAGAAACCTTTCCACATCGACTTCCTTTCCGGGTTTCGCTTCCAGGCGCACCAGCAACGCAACAGTAACATTCGGTTTCATTTGGGATTTGAATTAAAAGTAGTTTTTCGTGTGAGTCGACGCTAAGCCGATCCTGTCGGTTTCGCACACAAATTGTCGCCGCTCCTTCCCTATCACTGCTCGTATTTCTCGACGATCTCGGGCGGCCGCACATGCGCCTCTTTTGGATTACGTCCGGCATCATGCAAAGCTTGACGCTGCCGCAACAGGTCCCAGCACTGATCTAATTCGATATTGATTTTCGCTAGCCGCGCACGATCGGCATCAGTGAGCGCTTCATGCGCGAATAGGCGATGCTCCTCCGCAGCGAGCTGCTGGATGTGTTTGAGCACGGATTGATCTTCTGCTTCGTCTTTCATAATGGTTCGCTTTCAGCTAACGGATCCGAACCATGATTTTACCCAAAACATGGCGAGCCGCTAGCTGCTCATGCGCCTTCGCTGCTTCAGAGAGGCAAACGATGGTTAGGGCGTCAGTCCCGCGTCGTCCGAAGCGCCCAAGGCCAAAGCCGACCAATCCAGGTCGGCGCGGTTTTTTGCCAAGGCCGAAAGAAACCTGTTGCCGAGCAACGAACCAATCGGCATCGGGGTCTCACTCTCTTGAGCGACTTGTAAAACCAGGCGCACGTCCTTCCAACCTAGGCGCAACCGAAACCCGGCTGGCTTATATTGATGCCGAGCCACGAGATCGCCGTATCCCTTGTAAACAGCACCTGTAAAGAGCGTCTCCGAAAGGAGTTCCGCGATTTTTAGCCGCGGTATTTCCTCCTTTTCCGCAAGGGTAAATGCCTCAGCCATGCATTCAATCGCAGCAGCGATGTTGAAATTTACCACCAGCTTCGCGACGTTGGCTTGCCACGGTTTTTCACCAAAGTCGAAGATCCGCTGCCCGAGACTCTTCAACAACGGCTCAACTATCTGCTTGGCATTGCTTTCGCCCGCCAGGAGAATGAACAAAGTTCCGGCAGCGGCGCGATCCGGGCGGCCGATTACGGGTGCGGCCAGGTAAGCGACGCCTCTTTTGGCATGATGTTCAGCGAGGTCTCGCGCGGTTTGGGGCGCAATTGTGCTCATGGAGACGTGAATTCCGCCTCCCGCAAAACGATCCACGAAATCCGAATTACTGCCCGCGACCGATTCGACTGCAGCGTCGTCAGCCAACATGGTAAAAACGATACCTCCAGGCTCGATGACGTCGCTGGGAGAGCTGACCAACTTCGCACCACCGGCGATTAAGGGGTCAGCCTTGTGCGCCGTCCGATTGTAGACCCGCAACTGGTACCCCGCCTTCAGGAGGTTAGTTGCCATAGGCAAACCCATATTGCCCAAACCAATAAAACCCAGGGATACTTCTTTTTTCGACGGATTAGTCATAACATTTCTTTTTAGTATAACCGGAGCGACCCGGTGTTTCCCGGCGGACCCGGCTATAGATTGGTTAAGAACCTACACGAAGACCCAGGCTCTTCATCGCCGTCAATCGCCAAGCCTAAACCATAACTAAAGAGAGCTAAAATCGCCGCTTCTTTCTTTGGAAAGACTTGAGTGCGGCGGGAGCCTCGTCAGCGGGCCGGCGCGAACAATAAACCCGCCTTCTGCGCAATTTTCACGCAGGCGTCCATTCTCTGCTTGAGGAGATCACATCCATTCGAGCCCATATCGCCGATGCGAAGCGTCGCGGGATGTGGGTGTGTTCATATATCGAAGCCCATATTTGGGACCCAGACATCAAATGCAGGTTAACTGTCCTGAATCGGTAAGCCCGTTCGTCATAAGATTGAGCCAAAGAGAGATCAACAACCCAAAACGAAAGGAAACATGCAAACCGATAAGAATCTCGTAGTGGAACTGGAAACCCCGCGCTTTGAAGACGGCAAGCTGTTGCTTATTGCCGGATTGCGAGAGCGTCTCACTGATGACACCGAAAACATTCCTGCGTTGTGGCAGCGCTTCGTGCCTTATATCGGCAACGTCCCTGGACAGGTGGGCCATATTGCCTTTGGCGTTTCCTTGTTTAAAGCCGATGGCAGTTGCGGCTGTGAATATTATCTAGCGGGGGTCGAAGTATCAGACTTCTCCCGTCTTCCCGGCGAATTGAGCCAGTTGAGAATTCCAGCGCACAAATACGCGGTCTTTCCGCATCTTGAACATGTATCAAGGCTCTGGAACACGATAGATGCGATTGGGCGAAAGTGGCTCCCGAACTCGGGCTACGAAGTCGCAGCCAACGCGCCGGGCTTCTTCGAGCGTTACAGCGAAGAATTCAATCCGCAAACCGGAACTGGTGGTATGGAAGTCTGGATGCCGATCAAAAAGGCCTGAAGTGTATCTGCGCCGTGGAAGATTGGGGCGGCTTGATTAATATTTGGCGAGGCAGGGTGATCATCACTCGATGGGTCTCATGCGACTTATGAGTCCTATTAATGCACGACCGCATCTTATCGAAAAACGTGACCATTGCTGGAAGGCGGGTGACTCATGAACGCTTCATTCGAACAAACCGCGGTGATTCGGGGGGACCCTCCGACAGTGGCCGGAAGCGGAAAGAGACACGCACTGATCGAATTTTAGAGCGTTATTTTTCCACCGTGGACACTGGGTTTTTCGACCAAAGTTACGCAATTTGCATTGAATGCCTACATGTGTAATTCGTTCCATTAAGGGCGGTTATCTAGCTTACTGCGCATAAACCGGATAAAAAGGTTTCTCTGGAGCGGCGCTTCTGGGCTAACTTATATCGGTTCTAGCTAGGGTGCGATCACCCGATCGAGCGATTAAGGATAGTTATTTGAGACCATAGAGTCCGTGATGGCTAGTGATAGTGTCCGATTGAAGACCGAATAAGCGCCCTTCGTGGATTTGAACCGATCGGTCAGTACAATGGTCTAATCCAGCAAAGGAATTGCTCAATTTAATGAAAACTTGTTTCTCTACCGTGACTGCTCGCCCACGAGCACGGTGGAACTTTTTGGGTAGGTTCGCCTGCATCACATTTGTTTTTGCGTCAACAACCTCTCTTTCTTTCGCAGGGTTCCAGGACGGCGGCGCACACGCATCTCGAGGTAGCTTCGCAGGACCGGTTCCGCGCATTGGATTTAATGCGCCTCACGGTAGCGTTGCTGCTCATAACCCGAACCTCAACGGAAATCGCGGTGAACCCATGGAGCATCCTGAGTCCCGCGGTCCACTCGTCGGCTCAAACCGTGAAACGGTAGGAAACCGGAATGGTTTTGTCCCGAGTCCGACCAATCAGATGAGCACGGTTCGACGACAAGGAGTGGTACCACAGACGCGAGAGCTCAACGCGCCCGAGTTTGCCCGACCCTTCGGAGCCCGTGGTCAAGGACCGGAACGCGACTCTGCGGCGATCAACGCTCACAGCAGCGAAATCGGGGTACAACATCTATCTCCCAATCGCACTGCATCTGAAGACGACGCGAGGATCAACGAAAAATTCCAGCGGTACGAGAATAAGTTCGCCTCTTACCCACAGGTGTACAACGACCGCAGAGAGAAGCTCAATCGGACACGAGCTTTCTTGTTCAACCTAATCGGCCTCGGATACGCGCCTCTCACAGTTGATAGTTGGTGCGATGATCTCTTGGATGATCGAGTTGACGACGGAATGCCTATGGACCTGGTTGACACTTATTGGGGGCAACCGGTCGACACGCAAGAGTTCGTCCAATATTATGTTCCTTACGACCTCTACACTTACCGGACCGATGACGGCAATTACCACCAGGTTACTTACAAGGACGGGGTTGTTTCAACGCCCAATGCGGCAGACGTCCGAACCCGGTAATCTTCTTCCGGTTGGCGATGACCGACATAATGGCGCCGTATCAATCAACCGGTAACCGTCGTCTGCAAGTGACACATCCGCCTTTACAAATACGCAATCGGATCGCAACCCAGAGCTCGCACACTTTTGGCGGCGTCCTCCCCTTTCTCGGCGTTTCGACCGCTGATAACGATTCCGCGAGCCCTTTCCAAGGCCAACCTTCTGGCTATCGCCAGCCCCAGCCCCTGCGTTCCCCCGGTAATCACCGCGATCGTCTTTTGGTTTCTCAAGCGTGAGCCGTCAGTCATGCCAGGCTATTTCGCAGTTGGGTTTAAGTTCAATTGGCCTCCCGAGCCGCAGAGACGCGCCCGCCAGGATAGGATTAAATATCTCACGCCAAGACAGCTCTTAGCTTACCTCCGGCTTACCGGCCTTCGCTTGGGCCTGTTAATCAATTTTGGTGAAGCAGTTCTCAAAAACGGCGTCCACCGAGTCGTTAATAACCTCTAATCCGAAACCTTGGCGTCTTTGCGTCTTGGCGTGAGACTTTTAGTCCTACTTGGCGTGCACTCGCGCCATCCGGCCCGCACCTAACAATGCGATCCGGATTGGAAGATCCGTTATAGAACGTCCGAGACCTCATCAACGTTGGTTCCCTCGATCGGCTTATCCAAGACGATCTCGCCGCGGGCCATAGCAACAATGCGATCGCACGATTGGAAAACGTGATGCAAGTTATGGCTGATTAGTATTCCGGTGACTCCCTGCGCCGGGAGGCTACGCACGAACGCCAGCACCTTCTTTGTTTCTTTTACCGAAAGGTGATTAGTCGGTTCGTCGAGAATCAGCACTTTCGACTTGAAATGCATGGCCCGGGCGATGGCGACGCCCTGCCGCTGACCACCAGAAAGTTCACTCAACAGCGCGTCGGGTGAACGCAAATGCAGATCGACATCGGCAATGGCGCGGATCGCTTCGTCGCGCATGCGCGCGTGATCGATCAACCCGAGCCCGCCGATCGCGAACCGGAGCGGTTCGCGGCCGATGAAAAGGTTGCGCGCGATCGACATCGTGGGAACCATGGAATTGTCCTGATAAATCGTCTCGATGCCGAGCTTCATCGCGACCTTGGGTGAAGCTATTTCGACCAGATGGCCGCCGATCCTGATTTCGCCACGATCCGGGCGGTGGACTCCTGCAAGAATCTTTATCAGCGTCGATTTGCCGGCGCCATTATCGCCGACCAGGCCACACACTTCGCCGGGCTGAACATCGAGGTTAACGCCCTTGAGAGCGTGCACCCCGGCATACCATTTGTGCAGGGCGCGGACGGAGATGAGAGGCGTAGTCATTTCAGCCCTCTACCTTGATGCGGCGTGCAGTCCGCCGTAGCCAGGAATTGGCCACGACGGCGAATACGGTCAGTCCGCCGACGGCAAATTTGAACCAATTGGCGTCCACCTGAGACATTACGAGGCCGTTATCGATGACACGAATGAGTAGCGCTCCAACGATAGCGCCTAGCACCGTGCCAACACCGCCGGTCAAGGCAGTCCCGCCGATCACTGCTGCGGCTACCGCCTGTAACTCGAGCCCGTCTCCGATTGAGGGAAGCGCGGAACCTAACCGGAAGACTTGGATCGTTCCCGCAAAGCCTGCCAGCATGGAGCATATGACGAAGCACGACATCTTCACCCGCCACACGGGCACCCCCATCGACTTAGCGGCGTCGAGGAAACCACCGGTCGCGCGGATCCAATTGCCGAAGTTCGAGCCGCCAAGCATCGCTCCAGCGATGAGGGCGACGACGGCGAACCAGATGAACGACACCCGGAGTATTCCAGCCGGACCGACGAATTGGGTAAAGATCCCGATTGGCAGCTCGCTCGAGAGCAGCGGGGGAAATCCGCCGGTTAGAACGACGGTTAGCGAGCGCACCATGAATAACATGCCCAGCGTAGCAATGAAGCTTGGAATATTGAAAACCAAAGTGATGAAGCCGTTGGCGAAGCCCACCACCGCGGCGATCGCCAGCCCGAGCAGCATTGCGGGAACGAAGGACACACCGTGGTTCGTCATCACCGCAACACAGACGGGCATGAGGGCAAACATTGACCCGACGGAAAGATCAAATTCACCGCAGATCATCAGCAAGGTGACCCCGATTGAAACCAGCCCTACCTCCGGGAGAAGGCCGAGGATGCCACGTAGATTGTCAGCCGAGAGGAAGACGCCGTTGGAGCGGAACGCGAACATCAGGGTCAGAACGACGAGTAATGCAACACCAGCCAGCTCGGGTTTCTCCAGATAGATTCTGAATAGCTTCCTCACAGTTCCTCCAGGCGCTGTGGTTGGAACTATATCGCCGGCCTTTGCCCGGATTAGCTGAGTCACCGTTTACCCTCCTTAGAAAGGGCCATGATCGAATCGACCTGATCCGGGGTAATCACCGCTTCGCCGGTGTCGATGTTGGCCGGCGCCAAGCCAACATTTTTCTTGAGATAAGCTTCCATCACCGGCATGAAGCCCTGCATATACGGTTGTTGGTCGATCTCGACCTGGATATAGCCGGCCTTCATCATTTCGAGCACTTGTGGTACCAGATCAAACCCTCCCAGGAGTACCTTGCCGGGCGGAACATTGCGGTCCTTAAGAAGCTTGGCCACGGCAACATGAAAATATCCCATATCGAAATAGGCAGTCGTATCGGGATGAGCATTCAGATAGGCGCCGACCCGGTCCGAGACGACGGCGAGCTCGGTGCTGGCATCAATTTTGTCAATCGTCACTTGTCGGTCCGGGTTGCCTTTTTTGAACTCTTCCAACCCATTCATGACGCCTTGGGCGCGTTGCTCTGCCCAATTCTGACCCGGAGCGTTGACACCAACGAGGACGTGGATCGGTCCCTCCTTGGGAAAGAGCGCCGCCAATCGCTTGCCCAAGGTCGTTCCGGCCGGGATGAAGTTCTGTCCGATGAAAGCTTCTCGCAATGCGAGTTCAGGCCCTGCGGTGGCATCAACATTCGAGGAGATAACGGTGATGCCCTTCTCCTTCGCATCCTTGAGCACCCCGACAAAGGCGTTGTTGTCGACCAGTGAGGTGATCAGAGCATCCGGCTTACGAGCAACGACCGCTTCCATATTCGCGACTTGCTGTTCGATCGAGCTGTCCTTCTGCACGAAACTAAACTGACCCTTCGCACCCACTTTGGTACAGGCATCGTCGAAACCGAGCTTAACCGCCTGCCAGAACGAGTTGGTCGTTGCCGCATGGCAGGTAAACACAATATTGAGGCTCTCGGCGGCCGATGCGGAGAGGGCGAGCACTAGAGAAAGTGCTAATGTGCCGATCTTCCGAACTACCAACGCTGCCCGGGTACCGGCCTGCCCGGGGATATGGGGGGAACATGAGATCAACATAGTTTGTCTTAGCTCAATTTAGGTGCATTAGGTAACATCTAGAAAAGGAGTTGGGTTTTACAGTGAGTTGGTATTACGCGAGGTCCCCGGAATACCAGTGCGAGAAGGAATCGCAGCGGGTCCGACACAGCCTTCGTCGGTCTTCCTCGATCAAGAACCGGAACGGCAGAAGCCGGTCCCTACCGACGATCCGTTCCGTCGAACATTGAATGGGAATTGCCAAGTTTGCTTGGCGATTCCAATGGATCAGCTTGCGTGTTCGATAGCTGTTCGGGGGGACGCGCATATGAACTGGTGACCTAACCAGCGGTTCTATGTTGGAAGACCGATGTAAATCTGCCCGGCTTCGACCTTGGCAGGATAAGTCCGCAGATCGATGCAGACAGGTGCCCCTTTCGCTTTGCCGGAGGGAATATGGAACAGTCCCTGATGTCTCGGGCACTCGATGATTTCGCCTAAAACCAGCCCATCAGCCAAATGGGCCTCCTCATGGGTGCAGACTCCATCGGTAGCGTAAAAACCGCTCGGCGTATGGTAGACCGCGAATACCTTGCCATCATGTTCGAATTGGATGAGATCTTCTTCGTCGATCTCATCGACTCCACAAACGGCATGCCAGTCCACCGACTGGTCAGACATGGCTAACGTTCCCTTTGTTTTTTTCGCTCGATTGCTCAGAGATTGCCCGCGGGTTCGCTTCCGCTATACCGCTAGAGCGATTTTGCTCTGGGAGCTCGCGAAGCAGGAAGTAATTGGCATCGCCCGATTGCCGGAACAGTACTGGCACGATTTCTCGGTAAGCGTCGATCAGTCCGTTGTATTGGCGAGGCAGGTCTTTTTGAATCCGCTCACTCAATCTCGGCAGAGCATGAAACGGCACCGTCGGGAACATGTGATGCTCGATGTGGTAGTTCATGTTGAAATAGAGGAAGCGGAAAAACGGATTTAGTTTGATGGTCCGTGTGTTGAGCCGGTGATCCCGCACATCCTCGGCCAAGCCGGCGTGCTGGGTCAGAGCAAAAACCTGGTGTAACCAGCCGCCATAAAGGCGCCCTAGCGGAAAATAAAGAAGCGGAAGCCAACTCTTAACGGCGATCGACCAGGCGATCATCCCCAGGTAAATCACAACGTAAAGCCGTGACCACCAGATCATGGGACGCCATTCGCTTGGGGGGACGAAATCCCGTGCTTCTTTGGTGATAATACCCAGCGCGTGCAGCGTCATCATTTTGAGCATCGCGAACACGCCGGGCAACCAGAGAAAATCAAGGATTACATTGGTGAGATTCGCCGGCCTCATCACCTGGATCTCGGGATCAATCCCGACCTGAATGGTTTCGGTATGATGCCGAGTGTGGCTCCATCGCATGTAGGTCCCTTCCCGCATGTTCATCAGAGACGAGAGTCGATAAAAGAATTCGTTCAGCCAACGAGTCCGAAACGGCGTCCCATGAGCGCATTCGTGCCAGCGGGCATCGCACGAGCTGTAGACGGTGCCATAAATAAAGAATGCCGGGATGACCCAATAGGTGCCGAGTGCGGCATAAGCAAGATAGCCACTGGCAATAAGAAGTAGACCCCACAAACCGAAGTCGATCAATCCTTTGGCATCATTACGTTGCATTAAATCCTTGAGCTCCTTACGAGAGATCTGGGGGCGGTACCAGTCGTCAGTCTGGTGTTTCATGGCGGGTAGATCGTAGCATTCGCTTTGATATATTACAAACTCTTTTGTTGAGCTTTTTGATACTGTATTTGCTATTCATGATAGTATATCTCATTTCGTTTTAAGTCGCGCCGACAGAGGATGCATTGCACCTAGGAAAAGAAAAACCGAAGGATGGATATTTGTCTTTTTACTGATAGGAGATTTGAAGCTTTATATCAGATGGAATGATATTGTTTTTGCAACTAGATTAGGAACTCGCTATTCTTGATAGTCTTGCTGCTGTATGTTCGATACTTGTGGCGCGACGAACCGCATGATGAGACGACGAGTCACTCGAAAAGAGATCGCCGAGCGAGCAGGCGTAAGCATCGCAACGGTGGACCGAGTGATCAATCGGCGCGCAGCGGTTCGAGGACCGACAGCGACGCGCGTTCAGTCCGCTGCGGAGGCCTTGGGCTACAAACCTGCCGGAACAGTCAATAGTGATTGGGGTCACGCAACTGGGCGACTCAGGTGCGGGTTCCTACTCCAAAGAAGAGATTCCCTTTTTTACCAGCATCTAGCCGACGAACTCGAACTGGCTCTCCGTCATGACACCTCACTCATGGCTCGGCTGACCATCGAATTCATGGACGATTATTTGGAATCCTCCAAGGTCGCCGAGAGGATGCGTTCAATGGGCGGTCGGGTAGACGCTCTGGCGGTAGTAGCGACGGAAAGTCCCTACGTCGCCGATGCCATTGATGTCTTAAAAGAGCAACAGATCCCGGTCGTCGCCCTACTCACTGATCTTTCCGCACCGAGCCTGGCTGGCTATGTTGGGGTAGATAACCGCATGGCTGGCCGAACCGCTGCCTGGGCGATCGCTCATCGCGGACGGGCCGGAACAGTCGGTGTTTTGATCGGCAGTCATGGATATTTAGGACAGGAAGATCGAGAAATTGGGTTTCGAAGCTATTTTCGCGAGAAAGCTCTCGACTTCAAAGTTCTCGAGCCTTTGGTCTGTCGAGACGACCCAGGCATGGCTTACCAACAGACGCTCGAGATGCTCAAAAGCTCGGAAAACTTGGTCGGGATCTACACGGTGGGCGGCGGTAGAGTTGGCACGATCCGAGCGCTCGAGGAGATCCAGCCGTCGCCGATGCCAACCCACGTTTGTCACGAACTTACAGCACTCACCCGCCCCGGCCTTATCGCAGGAACAATCGACCTGATCCTGGACCACGATCTGACTCGGCTGGCCCGCTCAGCTATTAAAATGCTTATCGACATTAAGGCCGCGCCGCCCGGCAAAAAACAGTCGGCCATAGTTCCATTTACGATTTACACGAGTGAAAATATCTGAGTATCCGAGTACAGCTGAGGCCGGCTAACCCATACGACTCCAAGCGCGCCTGCCAGAAAGAAAAGTATGGGGACCCCGGATTTTAAGCACGTCGCGAACCTTTGGTCATTAACCGACTACCCTTCTGGCTCTGAGCCTTGGGAATTGGAACAACAACTCGATGCGGTGAAAGCTGCTGGTTTCGACGGATTCACGACTCAGCTCGGACCGCACCATGGTCGGGAATCGGAAAAACGAGATTTGTTCGTTGTCGGATATTTTTCTTCGAGCGATGAAGAGAAATTTGCAGATCTGCTCAAGAGTCAGAAGGACGCGGGCGCTTATCATGTCAATGTTCAGTTGGCCGATCATGACACCAGTCCAGGCGAGGCTCTTCGTCTCACGCTCCGCTTAATGGAAGATGCCGACCGAATCGGCGGATTAGAGCCCGCGGTTGAAGTGCATCGAGACACCTGCACCGAAACGCCCGAGAAAACCTATGCGCTTGTGGATGGTTACTTCAAAGAGACCGGAAAGCTCCTCCCCGTTACCTGGGACTTTTCCCACATTGCAGTAGTTAAACATCTGACGCCGGACAATTATGTCGAGCGTTTGTTAGTTCGGCCGGACTTAATCCAGCGCGCGGCGCAGTTTCATTTTCGTCCTTTCAATGGTCATCACTGTCAGGTGCCGGTCACAAGCGGAGAGCGGAACTTGACCCGGGAAGTGCGTGATTGGCTGCCATTTGCCGGCGCAACCATTCGAATGTGGTTGGAGGGTAATTCGGCATCTGACCGCGCGATGATCGCCGTACCGGAGATGGGTCCCGTTCGCGGAGGTTACAACTTTGAACACCTTCCAAACAGTTGGCAGGATGCTGTCCGTTTAAGATCGCTGTTGGAGGATCTATGGAACGACATTATCGGGTGAGCTTTCCGGCGGTACAACCACGTTCCCCGTCGCCCAGTGCTCGGCCACAGATACTGGTATGCGTTCGCCACTGGCTTTGGTTCTCGTTTCGGGTTCACTGGCCCTCGCTAGCTGTTTGTGATCCTATCTACGGAGTCGGCTACTAACTTGCATAGCTCCCGTCAATATAACCGGGGCGATCCCACGGTGCCGCAATTCCAGCCAAAGCTCGCCTGGCGCTTTGGTAAAGCTCATCCCGCCGGGCTTGCTTCATCGGTTTGAAACTGCTCGCAATGCTCGCGTTTTCGGTCAAATGCGCAAGACCGTCGAGTCCAACGATTGCGGTTTGGATCCCTTCCAGGCTCAGTGCATAGCGAAGAAGCTCCTTTGCCGGCAGATTCGCTTGACGCGCGTACCGGATCGTTTTCATCGCGATCACTCCGATCTTTCGCGACCGCACCAACGGGAGCAACTCGTCTTCATACCGACCCTTATCCGGTCTCGTAGCCGGAAAGATCGTTAGCACAGCGTCGGGATCAAACCGCTTCATACATTCGATCAGAATTCCGGCCCCGGAATGTCCCGTCACCCCGAAGGAGCGGATGATTTTCTGCTCCTTTGCCTCGCGAGCGGCACGCACTGCGCCGGATTCAATGGCGGCTAGATTGCCCAATTCGTGAGGCTGCATGTCATGCAGGTGATAAAGATCAATGTAATCGGCCCGCAGCACTTGCAGACTCCGATTGAGGTCGCGTTCGAAGCCCTCGTAATCTCGGGAGTCACTTTTGCTGGCCAGGAAAACTTTATTGCGATTGCGCGCAAGCACAGGAGCGATCATTCCTTCGCTTGGGCCGTAGCTACGCGCCGTGTCCCAATAGTTGATCCCTTGCGCGAGAGCCGATTCGAGCAAAATGTGGCCAGCATCCGGTTTGCGTTCATACACATCCATGAATGCTCCGCCTAGGCCGAGCCCCAGAATTGAGACATCTGCATTGATTCGGCCAAGCCGCCGGCGATCGACTATCTGAGACTCAGTCTTGGGCGGATCGGACGCGACGCACACGCCA
>JGI12053J15887_10000400_pt1 | contig 17402 bp, 17 predicted proteins | sample MedBloCAOM1_O3_FD_15887 | JGI IMG/M metagenome (IMG submission 15887)
CGGCATTCATTGGAATGATCGCCCAAGGTCACGCAAGTCTGGGAGACATCCTCCTGCTATTCATCTATNTGGAAATCGGAGCAATGGTCGGCATCTACTTCAAGACCACGCGGCTTCCGGTACGCTANCTGATGTATATCGCGATCACCGCGCTCGGNCGCGTGCTGATCGAAATTGTGGGGGCCGAGCATCAGACCGGCAGGGATATCCTGGTCATCGCGGGTGCGATACTGCTGCTGTCATTCGCCGTGCTGGTGCTCCGATTTGGATCGTACAGATTTCCGTCGGAGAGCCCGGCGGCCGATTTGGCCAAGAAACAATCGACTGGAGCAGAGCGAGCCCTGGTCGAGATGGACTAGGAATCAAAGGAAATCTCTTCCTCCACCCAGGCACGGATGATGTGATAGGCAATCGCCACTGTGGGCGGCGTGGTCAAGCCATCGGGATGAATTCGCAACAGCATTGCCGCGACCTCTTCGCGATCGAACCAGCGGGCGTCGTCGAGCTCCACGCGATCGATCACGATCTCGCGCGACAGCGCCTCGGCATGACAGCCGATCATCAGCGAGGTGGGAAACGGCCATGGCTGCGAGGCGAAATAGCTCACGCGGCCGCAGATGATGCCGGCCTCTTCGCGGGTCTCCCGCCGGACCGCGTCCTCGATCGCCTCACCCGGCTCGACGAAGCCGGCAAGGCACGACCACATACCGGGCTGAAAACGATGCGAGCGGCCGAGCACGCAACGCTCGCCCGCGACCGGGAGCATGATCGCGACCGGATCGGTGCGCGGAAAATGCTGCGCGCGACAGGACGGGCAATCGCGCCGCCAACCAGCTTCAACGACGTTGGTGGCGGCGCTGCAATTCGAACAAAAGCGGTGACGTCCATGCCAGTTGAGGAGCGCCTTGCCCTCGGCGAGCGGCGGCAAGTGGTCGGCGTCGATAAGACCGCGCACGGCGATCGAACGCAGATCGGTCACCATGAATTCGCCACCCGCCTTGAGCGCCTCCGCAGTCGCGGGATCGAGCGCCACGGCGAACCTCGGCGCGCCGTCGAGCAGGCCGAGAAAGACGATTTCCGCCGGTCGCCCAAGTGCGCGCGCTTCTTCCAACGTGAACAAGGGATCGCAGACGTCGGCCACCCGCTTCAGCACGACCAGTTCGCCGCCGATGACGTAGGTGCGGGCACGGCTGTCATTTTCCAGCGCCGCGAGCGCAGCTCCATCGGCGCGCAACTCGGCTGCGCGCTCGAGCAGACTTGCAGTATAGCCGAGACGCGGTTTGGGCCCAAGATCGGGGCGAGGGGACATGCAACTGCTCCGGCGGGGCATTGAGGCTCGCACAGCGGGATGTGCTGTGCCATGTCGATAGTTCACAACGCAAGCAAGGAACCCGCCTCGTCTGGGAGCAACGATGCGCCGCGCGGGACATATAACATGAGATAACCGGTTCAGCCCGTGCGTCGGACGCTGCGGGGACCACATAGGAGGGCCACTCATGAGCGCGAATGTGGGCGAGAATACATCGCCGTTCGTCGACCAGCTTGCCGACGGGCCGGGCGTCTCCCGAATAGATCCGTCCGACCCCGCCGCACCGATGTATCGGCTTCTCGCCTTGATGCGCTCGCCGGTGGCGTTGCGCGACCTCATGCTCCAGCCGGTTCGCACCGGCTATATCGGCCAGGAGAAGGCGATCGATCCCGCGGTGCTTCCCAAGAGCGCAGCCGAGCTCTATCCCGATATCCGCGTTTCCGAACTGGACGTTCCCTCGCCATTGGGCCGCATTCGCTGTCAGGTCTTCAGTCCGCCCGGCGCGGCTGCGGGGCGCGCGATGATGCTCTACGCGCATGGTGGCGGTTTCACGCTCGGGCAATCGGAGGATACCGCCTATATCACGAGCAGGATCGCCGCGGAAAACGGGATGGTCGTGGTCAGCGCGAACTACCGCCTTGCGCCCGAGTGGCCGTTCCCAGCGTGCCTCGATGATTGCCTCGAGGTTTTGCATTGGATGCAAAAGGACGGCGCCGCGCTTGGCGGCGACGGAGCGCGCATCGCGGTGGGTGGCGATTCCGCGGGCGCTAATATCGCCGCCGCGCTTCCGCTCAAGGCGCGCGACGCCGGCCTGCCGGTGCCGCAGGCCGCGGTGCTGCTCGCCCCGATCACCGATTTTTTCCTCGAGCAATACGAATCGTTCGAACGCCTGGCACCGCTTGGGATCGTCTACGATACCGCCTTCATTGGGTTCATCCGTGGCGCCTATCTGGTCCATGGCAAGAACTGGGGACATCCGCACGCCAGCCCGGCCCGGGCAAATCTGCGCGGATATCCCGCTACCTTCATCGCCACCGGCACGGCTGATCCGCTCGTCGATGACAACCGCGCCTTCGCGGAGAAGCTGCGTGCGGCCGGCGTGACGGAGGTCGAGCATCTTGTCCGCGAGGGGATGCCGCACGGTTTCTATTTCTTTCCGGGAATGTTCAAGCAGGGCGACGAAGCCTTCACGGCTGTTGCAAAATTTGTCGAGCGGACCGGGCTGGCCTGACGCACCGCAGGGCAGCGAAGTCAAGCGATTGGGAGCGGTGGACCGCGCCGGGCGGCCGCTTGCATTCCCGATGCGTTCCGCCGATATAGGAGGCGGGAGGTTGGCGGTGGACGAGCCACTCGCCAACCGGGTCAGGTCCGGAAGGAAGCAGCCCTAACGAGCGCGGTTCGGGTCGCTCGTCAGCCTCCCACTATTCCCTCAGGCGAACAGCGAGGACCCGCGTCGGGGCGGCGGACCGGATGGCATTATGAGCGACGGTACGAATCAGCCCGATCCGGGCCTCGGCGGCGAGGCGTCGAGCAACGGCTCCTACCGCGTGCTCGCCCGCAAGTATCGCCCCGCGACATTCGATGACCTGATCGGCCAGGACGCCATGGTGCGTACGGTCTCGAACGCGTTCGAGGCGGCCCGCATCCCGCAAGCCTGGATACTTACCGGCGTGCGAGGCGTCGGCAAGACCACGACCGCGCGCATTCTTGCGCGCGCGCTCAACTACGAACTGCCCAACGGCTCCATCACCGGCCCAGCGATCAGGATGCCGGTCATCGGCGCGCATTGCCAGGCGATCATGGAGAGCCGGCACATCGACGTCATCGAAATGGATGCCGCCTCGCATAATGGCGTCGATGACGTACGCCAGATCAATGACGCGATCCGTTATGCCCCGGTCAGTGCACGCTACAAGGTCTATATTCTCGACGAAGTGCACATGCTGTCGACGCAGGCATTCAATGCGCTGCTCAAGACCTTGGAAGAGCCGCCGCCGCACGCCAAGTTCATCTTCGCCACGACGGAAATTCGCAAGGTCCCGATCACCATCCTCTCGCGCTGCCAGCGCTTCGATCTCCGTCGCGTCGATGCCGGGCTCTTGGTCACGCATCTGCAGGCGATCGCGGGGAAGGAGGCCATCGAGGTCGAGCCCGAGGCGCTCGCCTTGATCGCCCGTGCCGCGGAAGGTTCGGTGCGTGACGCGCTTTCGCTCTTGGATCAGGCCATCGCGCACGCGGCGGGATCGGTGCAGGCCGAGCACGTGCGGCAGATGTTGGGCCTTGCCGACCGTGCGCGGGTGATCGACCTGTTCGAGGCGTTGATGCGCGGCGAAATCGCCGCGGCGCTCAACGAGTTGCGTGCGCAGTACGACATCGGCGCCGATCCGGCGGTGGTCCTGACCGATCTTGCCGAGTTCACCCATTTCGTGACCCGCGTGAAGGTGGTTCCGTCGGTTGCCGATGATCCCTCGCTGATCGAGATNGAGCGGGCGCGGGGCCGCGCTTGTGCCGAAAAGCTTTCCATGCGGGTGCTTTCGCGCACCTGGCAGATGCTACTCAAAGGGATTGCCGAGGTCGCCGCCGCGGGCCGCCCGCTCGCGGCCGCCGAGATGGTTCTGGTGCGCATCGCCTATGCGGCCGATCTGCCGACACCCGAGGACGTGATCCGCTCGCTCGACGAGAACGGGCCGCCCGCCCGCGTGCAGGAGCCTGCGCCGGCGGCGTCGCCTGCAGCGGCGGGCTCTCCTCCACGCTTCGAGGCGCCGCGGGTCGAGACCTCGCGCGGCGGACCGCGCGCCGCGCTGGCGCCTTCCAGCGATCCCAGCGCGCGTCTGTCTGCAGCGGAGCCAAGCGCGCCAGCGCTGGTGGTCGGCCGTTTCGAGGACCTGATCGCGCTCGCTGCGCAGAAGCGCGACCTCGGCGTCAAGCTGGCGCTCGAGCGCGATGTGCGGTTGGTGCGCTACGAGGACGGCCGGCTGGAGATCGGACTGCAACAAAGCGCGGCGAAGACGTTGGTGAACGATCTGGCGCGAAAATTCTCGCAATGGACCAACCGGCGCTGGATGGTCGTGGTATCGGCCGAACAGGGTGAAGCAACGGTCAAATCGCAGAACGAGGCACGCCAGGCCGAACTCAAGACCGGGGTGCGCGCTGACCCCCTCGTGCAGGCCGTGCTCGCACGCTTTCCCGGCGCCGAGATCGTGGACGTGCGCAAGGGCGAGATGCCATTGGTGCCCCCGCCGGACGATGCCGGTGATGGACCGGAACTTGCGTCCGATGACGGTCGTTCTGACTTCGAAGACTATGGGCGTCCAGCCGATGCCGAAGACGAGCTTTAAGGCCGAGGCTTCGACGCCAAGCTTACGGCACAGGAGAGATGAGCGATGGCAGATTTCCTAGGCCTGATGAAACAGGCCGCTGAACTCAAATCCAAGATGGAGACGATGCAGGCGGAACTCGACCAGATCGAGGTCGAGGGCACGTCCGGCGGCGGCCTCGTAAGCGTCAAGCTCTCCGGCAAGGGCGAGATGAAGAGTGTCAAGATCGACGACACCCTGATCAAGCCGTCGGAGAAGGAGATCGTGGAGGACCTCATCGTTGCTGCGCACGCTGATGCGCGGCGCAAGGCCGAAGCGCTGCTGCAGGAGAAAATGAAGGACGTCACCGGCGACCTGCCGCTGCCACCTGGCATGAAATTGTTTTGAAGTTACCCGACCGCTGGCAGACCCGGCGGAACACCGTCGGATGGAGGTTGCCAGTGGAAAAGGACGTCGACGTGCAGGCCTTATCGGCCGCGATCGCGGGATTCTTGGCGTGCCATATCCTGACCTGCCGCTTCCTGGTGCAGGAGGGCGTGGTCGATCAGGATCGCTTCTCGTCTTATCTGGAAACGGCGATGGCGGAGATGGCGCCCGGCATCGAGGACAAGCGCACCTTGTTCAGCTTGCGTCAGTTGATCGCCGCCCTGCGTGCGCCGGTGACATCGAAGCCAGTGCAATAACGCCTCTTACCAGCAAGCTCCGACACGCCATGCCCGCTGCCGCCGCCGGACCCGAGATCGAGCGTCTGATCCAGTTGCTTGCCCGCCTGCCGGGGCTCGGTCCCCGTTCGGCGCGCCGCGCCGCGCTCTTTCTCATCAAGAAGCGCGAGCAGATCATGGCGCCGCTTGCCGCGGCGATGCACACCGCGCTCGATAAAATCGAGGTCTGCCGGGTGTGCGGAAATATCGACAGCCAGAATCCGTGCACGGTCTGCACCGACGTGCGGCGCGATCCTGCCATCATTGTCGTGGTCGCCGATGTCGCCGACCTCTGGGCGCTCGAGCGCGCCCATGCGGTCAGCGCGCGCTACCACGTGCTGGGCGGGACGCTCTCGCCGCTCGATGGCATAGGGCCGGAAGACCTTTCGATCGATGCGCTCGTCTCGCGCGCGCACGCTTCGGCGGTGACGGAGGTGATCCTCGCGCTCAATGCCACGGTCGATGGACAAACCACGGCGCACTACATCACCGATCTGCTGCACGATGCCAATGTGAAGGTGACGCGACTTGCGCATGGCGTGCCGGTTGGCGGCGAACTCGACTATCTCGACGAAGGCACACTCTCAGCCGCCATCCGGCAGCGCACGACGTTCTAGGAGCATGATCTCGAAAAGTCGCCGGTGGACTCAAAAATCAAGTGCAGACTTTTCGGATAAGATCATGCGACCGACAAATACTTGACGCAATAGTGATTCAATCTAAAGCGATTTCGATTTTAGTCGTCCATGACAATCCGCGTCGGCTTGACCAGACTCTTGAAATGGCCGCGCTGTTGCAGCCACACCAGCAGCACAAGGCTTGGCAGGGCGGTCAGCGCGCTGATGACGAAGAAGATCGGCCAGCCCGTGCGTTCGGCGACGAAACCCGCCCCGGCCGACAGGTAAGTGCGCCCGATGGCGGCCAGCGCGGTGAGGAGCGCGTATTGCGTTGCCGTGTGCAGCGGGTTGTTGCACAAGGCCGAAAGATACGCGACGAAGATCACGGTGCCGATCGCCCCGGTGAAATTCTCGACGATGATCGTGACCGTCAATGCCCACAGGTTGACTCCGACGAGCGCCTGCCAGGTGAAGACCAGGTTCGAGGCCATCTGCAGAAAGGCGCCGATCCAGAGGCTCGTAACCAGGGGATAGGCGCGCGCGAGGGCGCCACCCGCGAACCCACCGATCAGGGTGGCCGCGAGCCCCACACCTTTGACGATGGCGGCGTAATCGTTGCGGGAGAATCCGAGATCGATGACAAAGGGCGCCGTCATGGCGCCGGCGAATGCATCGCAAAACTTGTAGAGCACCACGAAGACGAGAACGACGATTGCCATGTCGCGGGTGAGGAAATCGGCAAAGCTGGCATAGGCGGCCGTGGCCACGCGTACCAGTGGATTCTCCCGCGCTTGCGCGGCGTGCTCAATGGTGGCGGTGGCGGATTTCTCCGGCTCGGTCGCGATGAGCGTGGTTGCGATGCCGATGACGACGAGCGCCGCCATGGCGAGGTAGCCCGCGCTCCAGGCCGCGTCTTTGCCGAAGCCGAGGCCCTCGAAGCCGCTCACCAGAAATAGCGCGCCCGCGGTGGAGGCCAGCATCCCGATCCGGTACGCCGCCACGTAGGAGGCCATGCCGGCGGCTTGCTCGCTTTCATTGAGACTTTCGATGCGGAAGGCGTCGATGACGATGTCCTGCGTGGCGGAAGCAGTGGCCACAAGGACGGCGCCGACCGCCACCCACCAGGGGGAAGTCACCGGGTCGCAGAAGGCCAGGAATGCAATCGCCGCGATCAGGAGGAGTTGGGAAAACACGAGCCAGCCCCGCCGCCGGCCGAGCAGCGGTGAAAGCAGCGGCACATCGAGCGCATCGACAATCGGCGCCCACAGGAACTTGATGGTGTAGGGCGTGCCGACGAGTGCAAACAGTCCAATGATACCGAGGTCAACGCCCGCTTCCCGCATCCAGACCAACAGCGTCGAGCCCGACAGCGCCAACGGCAGCCCGGCCGAGAAGCCGAGGAACAGCACGATCAACACGCGCGGCTGGAGATAGACCGCGAGCGTGTCGGCGAAACGCGGCCGGGCGGATACGGTGTCGGGCGTCGCGGTCATCCGGTGCAGCTATGATTGAATCGCCGCATGGACACAAGCCCGCGATTGCGGCGAAAAGGCATCGAGCGTAGCCTGACGCTCATCGTCGGCCCGATCGCAGAATATCGGCAATGACGGAGGCAAACGCCATGAAACGCAACGTCTTGAGGACGATGCTGGCGGCCGGATTTGCGCTTGCGGCATTGGTCGGCGCGCACGCGCAGAATTTCCCGCTGCGGCCCGTGACCCTCATCGTCCCTTGGCCCGCCGGCGGCACCACCGACGTCGGGATGCGTGCGCTCGCGAGCGCGGCAGAAAGGCATCTGGGGCAATCCATCGTGGTCGAGAACCGGCCCGGCGGTTCCGGCACGCTCGGTCCGGGCCAAATGACGGCGACCGCAAAACCCGACGGCTACACCATCGCGCAGATTCCGATCACCGTCTTCCGTTTTCCCTTCATGACGAAGACCACCTTCGATCCAAGCACGGATTTCACCTACATCATCGGCGTGAGCGGTTACACCTTCGGTGTGGTGGTGAGGGATGATGCGCCGTGGAAGAGATTCCAGGATCTCACCGCCGATGCCAAATCCAATCCTGGGAAGATCAATTATGGCACGCCGGGCGCCGGCACTAGCCTGCACATCACCATGGAGCAGATTGCCAAGCAGCAGGGCATCAAATGGACGCAAGTCCCGTTCAAGGGAAACGCCGATTCCATGAACGCGCTGCTGGGCGGCCATATTCATGCGGTCGCGGATTCGAGTGGATGGGCGCAACTCGTCAATGCCGGCCGCTTCCGGCTGCTGGTGACCTGGGGTGTCGCACGAACAAAAAACTGGCCCGATGTGCCGACCTTGCGCGAGATCGGCATCGATATGGTCTCGAACTCGCCGTTCGGCATCGCCGGTCCCAGGGGCATGGACCCGAAGGTTGTCAAGGTTCTGCACGACGCATTCAAGAAGGGACTGGAGGAGCCTTCCTATGCCGCCGCGATCGCAAACCTGGATCAGGAACTCTTCTATCTGAGCAGCGAGGACTACCAGAAATTTGCGATGCAGCAGATCGAGGAGGCGAGGCGCTTCATTGCGGAGCTTGGGCTCGGCCCGAAGCAGGAATAAGTAACGCGTCCATACGTTGTGAGGCGGCCCCGTGGTGGCTATTCGCCCGCGTGCAGCCGGCGCGGCATCGGGGTGGGGATGACCACGGCATCCGCGACGGCGGGCCGATCCTCGCCTTCGAACTCGACCTCCTGGATGCGCGTTCCCCGCCGTTCGATCTTCTCCGCCGAAATGAGAATTTGCCGCACGTCTTCGTTGGCCTGGCCGAAATGCTGCTGCAGCTTCAACACACGCTCGTGCAGGCGCTTGAGGTCGTCCATGAGATGACCGACCTCGGCATGAATCTGGTCGGCGGCTTCGCGCATGCGGGAGTCTCGTTGAATCTGCTGGACGACCTGGATGGCGAGCATCAGCAGCGAGGGTGAGACGATGACGACCTTGCTGCGAAAGGCCTTTTGCAAGATGTCGTCGAAGCCGTCGTGCAAGTCGGCATAGATCGACTCCGACGGCACGAACATCAGGGCCAAATCCTGGGTCTCGCCGGGGATCAGGTATTTGTCGGCGATGCTACCGACGTGCCTTCCGAGATCCTGACGCAACCGCGCCGCGGCTTGCTTGCGCTCGTCGTCGCTCTTCGCGTCACGAAACGCCATGATGGCTTCGAGCGGAAATTTGGCGTCGATCACCAGCGGACGCCTGTCCGGCAGAAATACGGCGCAGTCGGGCCGGCTCTTGTTGGACAGCGTGAACTGGAATTCGTAGCAGCTCTTCGGCAACCCGTCCTGAACGATGAGCTCCATGCGTCCTTGGCCGAAGGCGCCGCGTTGCTGCTTGTTGGTGAGCACGCCTTGCAGCGAGGTCACCTGCGATGCCAGGTCGGTGATGTTCCTCTGCGCGTTGTCGATGACCACGAGCCGCTCATTGAGCTTTTGCAGGCTCTCGACGGTGTGCTGCCGGCTCGTGGTCATGGACTGGTTGAGATGATGCGACACCGAATCGAGCCGCTCATTGACCGCGCGATGAAGCTCGGCTTGGCGGCCGGCGAGCAGGTCACGCATGCCCTCGATGCGCACGGCGGTCTCCGCCTGCAGCCGCGCAAGCTCGACCAGCTGTTTGTCGGCGGCTTCCGCATCGTGCCGGCGCAGCGCCCGCACGGCGACCACGACCAGGGCGGCCAGCAGCGCGAGCCCCGCGAGCACGATCACGACCGCGGCGGCGAGGGGAGCGAGGTTGTCCATCATGCCCGTACATTACATTGATTCGGTCCAAGAGAACAAAAAGAGAACTATAAATCAATCCCCTGGCCACACGACACATCCCCCGACCGAGGACGCTCCGCATTGACCGCTTTCGGTCGACCGCTTACATCGCGGCCCATGGCGCTGCGCGAAATTCTCATTCTGCCGGACAAGCGATTGCGGCAGGTTTCCGAACCGGTGAAGAAAATCGACGCCGGCATCCGTAAGCTCATCGAAGACATGTTCGAGACCATGTACGACGCGCCGGGCATCGGGCTCGCCGCCATCCAGGTCGGCACCGCTAAGCGCGTTGTCACCGCGGACCTCGCCAAGAAGGACGAGCCGAAGAACCCGCAGGTCTTCATCAATCCGGAAGTGCTTTGGACCTCGGAGGAAAAGAAGGTCTACGAGGAGGGCTGCCTGTCGATCCCGGAATACTACGGCGACGTGGAGCGTCCGGCGCAAGTGAAGGTGAAGTATCTCGATCTCGAGGGGCAGCCGCAGGAGATCGAGGCCGATGGTCTCCTCGCCACATGCCTGCAGCACGAAATCGACCACCTGAACGGGGTCTTGTTCATCGACCATCTCTCCAAGCTCAAGCGCGACCGCGTGCTCAAGAAGTTCAGCAAGGCGGCGAAGCGCGCAGCGGAGTGAGCCGTTCGAGCGGGCTTGGTCGTCGATATTGACAGATCCCCGGCAGCTATTTCGGGGAAAGAAATTGCTCGGTGTAGGTCTTGCTCATGTCCGGTTTAGCCGGCAGCAGCTTGAGGTCGACGTAGGACCCCGCGAGCGTGTCGAGCGATTTCTGCTCGAAGCGTCCGGTGCGCGAGATGAGCGGGAGGACGAGGCCGTAGAGCTCGGACACGATGTCCTCATCGTGATTCGTGACCTCGCGCGCCACTTGCAGCGTCTCTCCCTTGCGCGCGCTGACATAGTCGAGCGTCTCGAACCACGCCACGAGGAAGCGCCGCACTGTGTCGGGCTGCTCGGTGATCATCTTTTCGGACGCGAAGATAACGTACATCGTGAGATTCTTCACTCGCTCGCTGAAGCGCACGACCACCTTGGCGTCGCCGCGCTTCTGCGCTTGCAATCCGCTTCCGAGATCGGTCGCGATGCCGTCGATGTCCTTGGTCTTGAGCAGCGCAAAAGCAGGCCCGCTCGCCGACGGAATGAGCTGAATTCCCTCCGCGCCCCAACCTTCTTGGCGCGCGAGTTCCCTGGTCATCCATGCGGTCATGGCAAAGGGGCTCGACACCGTGATGCGCTTGCCCTTGAGATCGGCTGGCGACGTCACGGGAAGGTCGGGTCGCACCAGGAGACAGAGGTCGAGCGGGGAGTCGGACACCAGGGCCACCGCGCGCACGGGGGCGCCCTTGAAGATCAGGGCCATATCCGGCCCGGTGTTGAACGCGACGTCAATACTGCCGGCGGTTTCAGCCTGCACCAGCCGCGTGCCGCCGGTGAAAGCGCTGATCTCGATGTCGAGGCCGTGTCGTTTGAAAATGCCGGCGCGCACGCCGACATCGAGCAGGGCGAACGTGAATGCGCCCGCGACCGGCTTGCCGAAGCGCACGACTTCGGCCGCGGCATTGCTCGCGAGCGGCAGCTGCGCGACTAAGCCCGAGAGGAGAAGCGCCTTGGCGGCCCGGCGGCAGAGGCAAGTCATGAGAGTTCCTCTGGAAGCCGCGAAGACTGGCCTTCACTCACAAATGTGTCAATGTGAGTGGCGTGTTTGCGCGCGGCCGCATTCGAGTTGAAGGAGGAGGGATGGCGGACGAGTCCTCGGAATGGGCGAAAGCACTGGACCAGATCCAAATCTGCGATGTGCGGCGGGCTTGGGCGTTCAGCCTCGATCTCGGGGAGTGGGAGAGGCTGCGGTCATGCTTTCATCCCGACGCCAGCATCACCGTGTCGTGGTATTCGGGGTCTCTGGATGGCTTCATCGTTCGTTCGCAGGCGATGGTGGCGACGCGCAAACCCGAGGAACATCGCAAGCATTGGCTCGGCAATATGCGGAGCGAGATCAATGGAACGCACGCCGTACTGGAAACCGACGTGCTCATCCTGATTCGGGAATTCATCGACGGCACCCTGTTCGACTACACGTCGTACGCGCGGTTCTACGATCTGTTCGAGAAGCGCGGGGCTCTCTGGCGCATCCTTGAATGGAACCGCATCTACGATAAGGACCGGTTGGATCCGGTCGTTCCGGCCGGGGATGCGGCCTCCGTGGAGGCGCAAGCCGCGCTGGAGGGGCCGGAGAGCGGGTTTGCATTCATGAAGCTGCGCCAATCCAAACGGGGCCGAACGGTTCCGGAATCAGTCGTGATCCGGGACACCAAAGGCGAACGCAATCTTCGCCGGCGGGGTGAAAGCTGGCTTGCCGGCACGGCGGTGTGAAATGTCGTTGCGAATCGTGTTCATGGGTACCCCGGATTTCGCGGTCCCGACGCTGATCGAGATTGTCGAGCGCGGCCACGAGGTCGTGGCGGTCTATACCCGCGCCCCCAAGCCCGCCGGGCGACGCGGGCTCGACCTCACGCCGAGCCCGGTTGAACGCGAGGCGCGCCGCTTCGCGTTGCCCGTGCTTACGCCGATGTCATTGCGCAGCGCGGATCCGGAAAGCATCGCGCGCAGCCACGGCGCTGACGTGGCTGTCATCGTCGCCTATGGGCTCATCCTGCCCAAGCCGATCGTCGAAGCATGGCCGCTCGGCGCGTTCAATCTGCATGCCTCGCTGCTGCCGCGCTGGCGCGGCGCAGCGCCGATCAACCGCGCGATCATGGCGGGCGATGCCGAAACCGGCGTGATGGTAATGAGGATGGAGGAGGGGCTCGACACCGGTCCGGTTGCCATGGCCGAGCGCGTGCCCATCGCCTCCGACGCGACCGCGGGCGATCTTCACGACCGGCTTGCCCGTCTGGGCGCCGATCTCATGGTGCGTGCGCTCGGGGCGATCGAGCGCGGCTCGCTCACGCTCACGCCGCAGCCCGAAGCCGGGGTGACCTATGCGCACAAGATCGGCAAGGACGAGACCCGGATCAATTGGATGCTGCCGTGGCAAGAGGTGCACGACCACATCCGCGGTCTGTCGCCGTTTCCCGGGGCGTGGTTCGAGATCGCGGGAGAGGGCACCCGCATCAAGGTGCTGCGCACGACCAAAGGCGAGGGGACCGGCGTGCCGGGCACCGTACTGGACGATCGGCTTTCCGTGGCCTGTGCGGACGGTGCGGTACGTATCCTCGAATTGCAGCGCGCCGGCCGTCAGGCCATGAAGGCCAACGAGTTCCTGCGCGGCACCACCGTTGCCGTCGGGACCCGGCTCGGTTAAGTCCCGTCATGCCCCGTTACAAGCTCACGATCGAGTACGACGGCAGGCCGTTCGTCGGCTGGCAGATTCAGGACGACGGTCCCTCGGTGCAAGGCGTGCTGGCAGCCGCGGTCGAGGCGTTCTGCGGGGAAAAGGTGAGCGTGCACGGCGCAGGGCGCACCGACGCCGGCGTGCATGCGCTCGGCCAGGTCGGTCATCTCGATCTCGGGAAGGAGTGGGAGGAAGACACGGTGCGAGACGCCTTGAACGCGCATTTGCGGCCGCACCCGGTCGCCGTCATCAAGGCCGAGCGGGCGCACGATGGCTTCGACGCCCGCTTTTCTGCGATCAAGCGGCACTATCTCTATCGCATCGTCAATCGCCGCGCCGGTCTGACCTTTCAGCGTGGCTGCGCCTGGCGTATCGCCAAGCCGCTGGACAATGCGGCGATGCATGTCGCGGCGCAGCGCCTCGTCGGCCAGCATGATTTCACCACCTTCCGCAATGTCGAATGCCAGGCGAAATCACCGGTGAAGACGCTCGACCAGCTTGATGTGCAGCGGACCGCGGACGACATCCAGGTGCTCGCCTCGGCGCGTTCGTTCCTGCACAGCCAGGTGCGCTCCATGGTCGGTGCGCTCGCGCTCGTGGGCGAGGGCAGGTGGACGGCCGATGACATCTCGACGGCGCTTCGCAAGCGTGACCGCGCCGCCTGTGCTCCGGTTGCGCCGCCCGACGGGCTTTATCTGGCGAGAGTCGATTATGCGTGAGGAAGGCGGACCCGTTCGGTCGCTGTCATCATCCGCGCAGGCGGACGATCCAGTAACCAACGCCCCTTGCAATTTGGCGCATCGCTGCGACCAAGCGAGATCTGTGATTACTGGATGCCCGCTTTCGCGGGCATGACATCGAGGGAGCACGAAATGCTCACGCGGCGTGGCTGGCTATGGTTGGTGTTCATCGTCGGCTTGTTTGCGCCGCCGGCTCAGGGGCAGACCTTTCCCGGCGGGACGGTACGCATCATCGTTCCATTTCCAGCGGGAGGCGCAACCGACGTTCTCGGCCGCGTGCTCAGCGTCCATTTGCAGAACCTCTGGGGCCCGCCGGTCGTGTCCGAATATCGGCCGGGCGCCGCCGGCCTGCTCGGGACGCGCCAGGTGGCGAGCTCGCCCGCCGATGGACACACGCTGCTGATGGCCTCGACCGGCGCCATCCTGGCGCTCGCCGGCGACCGCCCGGGCGCTGGATCGTTCGACATTACGCGCGAGCTGGCGCCGGTTTCGCTCATCGCAGCGCCGCCGTACATCCTGGTGGCCAATCCATCGGTGCCGGCGAAGACCACCGCCGAGTTGATTGCTCACGCCAAGCAGAACCCCGGCAAGATTTCGTTCGGCTCCTCGGGCGTGGGCTCGGCGTCGCACCTGTCCGGCGCACTCTTCCAACAGATGGCGGGCGTCGACATGCTGCACGTGCCCTATCGTGGCACCGGACCCGCTGTCACCGATCTCCTTGGTGGCCGCATCGACGTGATGTTCTCGCCCGCACTGACGGTCACCCCGCACATCGCCGCAGGGACGCTGCGTGTGATCGGCACCACGGGATCGGTGCGCTCGGCGCTATTCCCGGATTTTGCGACCGTGGCCGAGACCGGGCTGCCCGGCTATTCCTCGCTCGGCTGGTTCGGTCTGTTCGCGCCGGTCAATACACCGCGCGAGATCGTCGCCAAGGTGAGCGCCGATACCAAGACCGTGCTGACATTGCCCGATGCCAAGCAGCGGCTTGCGGAGCAGGGTGCCGAGCCCGAGCCGAGCACGCCCGAGAACTTTGCCGTCTTCGTGAATGCCGATATCGCCAAGTGGCTCGACCTCGCGCAGAAGGCGGGCATCAAGCTCACGCCGTAACTGGCGCCGACGGCGTCGGTTCGACGACGGCGGATTGGGCGTGGCCCACGCGCTCATCAGGCAGATTAAAGGGTCGCCAGCCGCTATTGGAAATATCGATTGAGGATCTCGCGATAGACCGCCGTCAACGTGGTGAGATCGGCGACGGGGGTGCGTTCGTCCACCTGATGCATGGTCTGCCCGACCAGGCCGAATTCGAGCACTGGGCAATAGTCCTTGATGAAACGCGCATCCGACGTGCCGCCGGTGGTCGAGAGCTTCGGCTCGTTCCCGGTTACGTCCCTGATCGTGCTGGAAACGAGGTCGATGAACGGGCCGGGGTCGGCCACGAAGGAGCCTGCGTTCGAGGGCTCCCAGTCGATGTGCCAGTGGATGCGCCCCGCGGCCGCGTCGGCCGCCCGCTTCTCGATGAGCATCCTGAGCGAAGCGTGGCTGTGATGATCGTTGAAGCGGATGTTGAAGCGCGCGCGCGCCTCGCCTGGAATGAGATTGACGACGGAATTGCCGATATCGATCGAGGTGAATTCGAGGTTCGAAGCGTCGAACCGCGCGCTGCCTTGGTCGAGCGGCGTCGCCATCAACGCGCTCATGAGCGTGACCAGCCCACGCACCGGATTGTCGGCGCGTTCCGGATAAGCGACGTGGCCCTGTTTGCCGGTGATGACCAGCGTGCCGTTGAGGGAGCCGCGCCGGCCGATCTTAATGGTGTCACCGAGCACCGCTGCATTACTCGGCTCGCCCAGGATGCAATGGTCGAAAACTTCGCCGCGCTCGGCCGCCCATTTGAGCAGCTTCACCGTTCCGTTCACGGCGATGCTCTCCTCGTCGCCGGTGATCAGGAACGAGATCGATCCTTTGGGCTTGCCGCCGCGCCCGGCGAGGTGATCGAGCGCGGCGGCCAGCGCACAGGCGACCGCACCTTTCATATCCACCGCGCCGCGGCCATAGAGCGTGCCGTCGGCGATCTCGCCGGCAAACGGCGGGTGGGTCCATTTCGCCTGCTCGCCTGGCGGCACCACGTCGGTGTGGCCGGCGAAAACGAGGTGCGGGCCGGCGCTGCCGATGCGGGCATAGAGGTTCGCGACCGGCGCCGTGCCCGGTTCGGCGAAGGTGACACGATGGACGTCGAAGCCGGCCGGCTTCAGAACCCCTTCGATCACGCCGAGTGCGCCGCCTTCCACCGGCGTCACCGACGGACAGCGAAGAAGGTCGCGCGCGAGCGCGGCGGGATCGGCGTTCGGCACATTCATCGCGGCGGCTTTCGAGCATGATCCCGAAAAGTTGCAGACTTTTCGGATAAGATCATGCGACCTGATAAATACTTAGAGCAAAATCGCGACTCAATCCGAAGCGATTTTGCTCTAGCCCCGTGCGATCAGGTCAATGCGCGTGTCCCGGGATGCCGGCTGGGTCTAGGGCGGCAGGCTCCAACGGGTCGGGGCCGTACTGGTTTGGGCTCACCGTGCCGCGCAAGCAGCCGAGTTCGACAAAGGCCCAAACGGTGATGGCGAAGCCGACCAGATGCAGGACGAAACCCATGTTTTCCATCTGGTTGCCAATCGAACTCGCCACTCCCGGACCTACATAGAACAGGACGAGCCACCACGCCGACTTGTCGCGATCGTGAAGGCGCTTGGCGCCCAAGGCGAGGCTGACCCAGAACAGCGGAATGTAGAGAATGACGAGGATTGCCATCGTCAGGAAGGCTTCAGCGAACTTGCGCTCTCCGACCATGACGAGCGCGAGCGCCACTAGAACGATGACGCCGATGCCGACGGCGATGTTCGTCAGCCAGTAGGGCTTCCGGTTCAGGCGGCCTTGAAATGAGAACAGCAGTTGGGTCATCGACATGGCTCAAACCCCTTGTTTGTTTCCTGCGACAACGGTTTCGCCCGATTCTACCCACTGGCGCCAGTGTCCCGATCCCGAAGTTCGCAAACGCTCGCGGCACCCTCCGTTGCGAACTTCGGAATCAAAGGGACACTGGGTAACTTTATGATGCTAGTGCGGTCTTTGGATTTGAAGTTCCTAAGCGAGCCTGCGGCTACAATGGTAGGAACTTCAAATCCACCGCACTAGCAGTTGGGCGATGTTTGGACCGCCGGCGAGGTCGCGATCAAGCGCCGGTCGGCTCAATCCCGCAACAATTCATTGATCGAGGTTTTAGAGCGAGTCTTCTCGTCGACGCGCTTGACGATCACCGCGCAGTAGAGGCTCGGACCAGGTGCGCCGGCCTTCGTGATCTTGCCGGGCAGCGAGCCTGGAACCACGACCGAATAGGCCGGCACTTCGCCTTGGAACGTTTCGCCGGTCTCGCGATCGACGATCCGGGTCGAGGCGCCGATGAAGACCCCCATGGAAAGTACCGAACCCTCGCGCACGATCACGCCTTCGGCCACCTCCGAGCGCGCGCCGATGAAGCAGTTGTCTTCGACGATCACCGGCCCCGCCTGCAGCGGCTCGAGCACGCCGC
>JGI12053J15887_10000401_pt1 | contig 17402 bp, 17 predicted proteins | sample MedBloCAOM1_O3_FD_15887 | JGI IMG/M metagenome (IMG submission 15887)
CCGCCATTGTGACCGAGAGTTCGCCTGCGGAGACTCAGGAAGGCCTGGATGAACTGCTGATCGAAGAGCTGCGCGATATCCTGCACGGCGAAAAGCAGTTGACCAAGGCGCTTCCCAAGATGGCGGAAGCTGCGCGCTTTGACCAGCTCCGCGAATTGTTCGAGCAACATCTCGCAGAAACCGAAACCCAAATCGAGCGCCTGAGCGAATGCTTTGACCTGCTCGGCAAGACGGCGCGCGGCAAGCCCTGCCGGGGGATGATGGGCCTTGTCGAGGAAGGCCAAGCGGTTATGGAGGAAGGCGAAAAGAAAGAAGACGCGGCCGCCGATCTCGCCCTTATCGGCGCGGCGCAACGGGTGGAGCCGGAATCTCGCGCAGCAGCTCAGGCAGAGAGCGATCGTAGCGCTGCTGTCCAAGTCCCTTGCGGAGGAAGATCAACTTCTCAACCAAGTCGCTCGGTCGCTCATGTCGGTCGCCAAGATGCCGGCAGCGATTGAGCAGGCAACGATTGATGGAGCTAAATAGGCAGGGCTGTCGGCTACTAAGCGTGCGGCACCATGTTTCTGGGTGCCCACGCCTGCCGGAAAATTGGTCGCGATATAGTTCGTGCAGAAACGCCAGGGCCTGAAGTTCGTTTTACCCCTCGACTGTGAGGGAAATGGTTACTTTCAAGAATTGTTGGTCACCACTCCGCACGTCAACGATAACTCGGCTCGCGCTCCCTTGAATGAATGCATCCCTGGCGATTGAGGCGCCTGTTTCTACCGCTTCTCTGCGAACAGCCTCATTTTCGGAAAACTCTTGTCCTTCCTCGTCTTTGACTACGCGCTCGTCCTCTACGATGTGGAAGTGAAACGGTGGCATTCGTTTGCCCTAGAGAGATGGCCTCTGATGCAAATAAAGACCGTCAAAGTCGGCTAGTTCCAAAAGTTTTTGCTCGTCGATCACGCTGACGCTCCCGCGGTGGAACTCAAGAATGTTGTCGTCACGCAATTGTTTCACAATCCGATTGACGTGGACCGAGGTAATTCCCATGGCTTCCCCAAACTGTTCCTGTGTCAAAGGCATCTCGAATCGGGCACCCTGAACCATGCCGATGACTTTCAAGCGCTCTCGGAGTTCGACGATAATATGAGCAAGCCGGTTTGGGGCCGCGCGCTGTCCGACATTGACGATCCAATCCCGAAACATAGCGGCGTCGATCAGGGTGTCTCGCCAGAAGACTTCTGCGACGTTCGGTCTCCGGCGGGTAATCTCCCGAAGGGAAACGTGGCTGATGAAGCCCAGGGTGCATTCGGTGAGTGTCGTGAGATCATGATCCAGTGCATGCAAATGCAGGCTCTGTAGGTCGGGTATTTCGCCGGGTACGTGGATCGAAAGAATTTGCCGCCTGCCGTTTGACGTCGTCTTGGACCGAACGCAAAACCCTTTAGAAATGAGGCAGCACTCGGTCGGCCTGTCACCGTCTCGAACAATGGCCTGACCCGGCTGATAGTGCTTCACCACAACCGGCAAGGACCGAACCGTCTGGACATCATGGTCGTCCAACGCCGATGTTATCCGGAGTCGTGTGATAAGCGCGTTCGTTATGGATTCGTTGGTCAGGGCGGAGCTCCAACACTGCAAGAGGAATGACAAACTGTAGCGGATTTTCCCAGTTTCCAACATAGTTAGGACGTCGCTTCAAAACGGATGCCGGCAACGGTATGTCGCGAGGCTGCGCGTGGCACAAAGGCGAAATCGGAGAAGACCAGAGTTAACTTTTCAAGAGCGGCTGAAGCGGTTCACGGAGACGCTCGTGGTGCCGCTATAAGTTTGCCGCCACCGAGAGGCGCGTGCAATTCTCAGCTTTCGGTGCGTGTCGCCTGGATCGTGTCTCGGACAGGCCGGGGTGTGCCTCAGATGGTCTCTCAACGCGCTCGCCTGGCGCCTTCAATATGTCGTTTACCGCCGCTCGTCCAGAAGCATCAGCCGGACCAAAATCTCAGCGGATTCCCGGCCTGGTGGCAGAAGGGCGTGATCTACCAGATCTACCCGCGTTCGTTCCAGGACTCCAATGGAGATGGGATCGGAGACCTTAACGGCATCAGATCTCGACTCGACTATCTAATCGAGCTCGGGATGCGGTCTGGCTGTCACCGATCTTTACCTCCCGGATGGCGGACTTCGGTTACGACGTCGCTGATTATTGCGGCATTGATCCGATGTTCGGAACACTGGATTTCGATCGATTGCTGGCGGCGGTTCGCAGCAAAGGCCTAAAGCTGATCCTCGATTTTGTGCCGAACCACACCTCGGACCGGCATCCCTGGTTCATCGAGAGCCGATTCTCTAGTTCCAGTGCGAAGCGAGATGGTACATCTCGCGAAATCCGAAGCCTGTTGGCGGACCGCCAAACAACTGGATCAGCGAATTTGGCGGATCCGCCTGGACCGTCGACCAGGCGAGCGGTCAGTATATTATCAAGCATATCTCAGCCAGCAGCCCGATTTGAATTGGCGCAATCCCGAGGTCCGGGCTGCCATGCTGATGCTGCTTCTTACGTTACGCGGAACACCTACGGTCTACCAGGGCGAGGAGTTGGGCATGCAGGACGCGCCGATCGCGCCGGAGCACATTCAGGACCCTTGGGAAAAGAACGTGCCCGGACTCGGTCTTGGACGGGACCCGGTAAGGACACCGATGCCCTGGTCGGGCGAGTCGCAGGGCGGATTCAGCACCGGCACACCTTGGCTGCCAGTCGACATGCACGGAACCGTCGACCAGGCGCGGCAGCGCTGCGACGGCGCCTCAATGCTTTCTCTCTATCGAGCTCTGCTGGGACTGCGCCGCGCCGAACCGGCGCTCGCTGTCGGATCGTATAGCAGGGTCGCGTGTTCGGACTCCGTTCTCGTCTATGAGCGACAGCACGATGCTGGAAAATTTCAAATCGCCTTGAACATGAGCGACAGATGGCAAGCCCTGCCACCGGAAGCGCGGAGTGGAAAACTTGTGATCTCCACCCGCCCGGATCGCAAGGATTTTTCAGGGAAAGATCGACAGCTGGCGCCCAACGAGGCGCTTATTCAATGCGTCACCTGACGTTTGCCAACCAATGCAGCAGGGCGAAGCCAGCACATTCGGGTACGTCGGGTAGGGGACATTTATTCTCAAATCGATTTAGGAACGTTCAAACGCTTTTTGCGTTGCGCAGCAAACGACTCGCCCGCTTGCCAGATGATCGATTACTGACATCGCGATGCAGCCGTCGCGTAGCAAGCGTTAGCCCATGGAGCCCTCGGTTGCCCGGCAACCAGAGCTTCACGCCTGTGCTCGAGGTGCAACGATGGAAATCGGACGGCCCTATTCGCGATTGCTTTATCGACTGGAGCGCTTCAACTCGCTGTCCTGTGAGGATCGCCGTTGTGTTGCGGAACTCCCTCTGACGGTAGTCAATTTTTCCGCCAATCAGCCGGTCTACCGGCACGGCGATTGGCCGCCACAATGCACTCTCGTGCTCAGCGGCTTTTTGTACAGCAACAAGATGATCGGCACCTCCCGGCGTCAGATTACCTCCATGCACGTGCCCGGGGACGTGGCCGGCTTGCAGAGCCTGCCTCATCTCGACCACAGCCTCCACGCGCTTGGGCCTGCCGTGCTTGCTTTTTTTCCGCACACGGCTCTCAAATACATGCTCGACAGATCATCGCAATTGAATCAGGCGTTCTGGCGCGAGAGCTTTGTTGAAGCCGCAATCTTGCGCGAATGGATTGCCAATTTAGGACGACGCGAAGCGCTCGCAAGAGTGGCGCACCTGGTCTGCGAACTCGCCGCTCGCCTGCAGGCAGCCGACCTTGCGCGCAATTTCTGCCTATCGATCCCTTGGACCCAGACCGATGTTGCAGACGCCTGCGGGATTTCCGCGGTTCACGCCAATAGAGTGGTGCAGGAACTGCGGCGGCTGGGCCTGGTCGATTGGGATTCCAAACAGGTCAAAATCCGCGACTGGGAGGGGCTTGCCCGGATCGGCGATTTCTCCGACGATTACCTGCAATTGCAACCCGCCGGAAACTCCTCCTTCGCGCCGGAACGGAGCGCCTCCGATACGCGGGAAATTTCCGATCAGCTCGATGCCCTGCACGGAGTGGAGGTCTGAGTGCCGATTTCCAGTGATAGTGGCCAGGCGGATCTCAGCGGGCTGAGTTCCTCACTGCGGCGGAATATCGAAACTCTGAGAGAGCGTCGCCGGCAGGAATTAATAGCTTCCGGCAAGGAAGACAAACTCGCCAATGCGATCACCGCTTTCACCGGCAGCATGCGCTTTGTCTATGTCCATCTCGCCCTCTACGGCGGCTGGATACTTAGCAATCTGCTGCCGGGCCTTCCTCATTTCGATCCTACCTTCGTCATTCTCGCAATGGCGGCTTCGGTGGAAGCGATCTTTTTGTCGACATTTGTTTTGATCAGTCAAAATCGCGCTATGGCGGCCACTGACAAGCGCGACGATCTCGATCTGCACATCAACCTGCTCGCCGAGCATGAGGTGACCAAGCTAATCGTCATGGTCGCGGCAATCGCCGAAAAATTGCAGGTGCGGACGGGCGCCGAGCAGGAAATCGGAGAAATCACCAAGGATGTCGCACCCGACGCCGTTTTGAGCGAGATCGAAAAACAATAACGCGTCGAGCGGAGACCGGACCGTTGTTAAAGCGCTGGATCCGGCAATGCGCCTTACTCTACTCGGTCAGAATTTCCGGAAGCGTCTTCAGGTTAAGCGCCAGCCACTGCATCGCAATAATGACGATGCTGTTGTGCAGGCCGCCGCGAGACAGCATTTCGATGGCATCTCCGATTGGGATCCTTATGGTTTCGATTTTTTCACCTTCCCGGGCGCAGCCGGAACGTTTCTCAACCTTAGTCGCATCCACGGAAGCGACATATAATATCATGCATTCGTCGCTGAGCGCGGGAGCCGGCATGACTTCGAAAAGCGGCTGCAATCGCACCGCGTGCACACCGGTTTCTTCGTAACACTCCCGCCGGGCGGCCTGCTCGGCCGACTCCTGCGGATCGACGCGGCCGGCCGGCAACTCGATCATGGCGCCTTTTCCCAGCGCCATGTGGCTGCCCAAACGAAATTGCCGGATCAGCACCACTTCCCTTCGGGCAAGATCAATCGGAAGAACGCCAACCACTTGGCCTGAGCGCAAGATATCCCGCTCGATAGCTGCGGTTGCGCAACCCTCGTGCAGCGCGATCTGATGACGATCGTAGCTGCGATAGCCACGGCCGATCGACCGCGGCGCCGATACCTCAGCCAAAGCAGGAAGATCGGCTGGACCGGCATTTTCGTTAATCGGCATTGACACCTCAGATATCATCAAAGCCATGGCTCACTCCGCAGCGGCGATGCTTTGGCTGAACGGCATCGGCGAAAGCTCGTCGGACTCATGTCGCGCCCTGTAACCGCCGCCAGTCGCGGAGCGCCGTCGCAAGCTGATCGAGAGCGCCCGCTCCTCTATAAAAGAGCTGCCCTTTCCGAGACCCCAATACTTGAAGCCGCTGCCCGTCATCCTTTCTTTCGAAAACATGTTCCTGAGATCAACCAGCAGCGGCGTCATCATCTGCTGTTTCAGCATCGCAAAGTCCAGTTCGCGGAATTCATCCCATTCGGTTACCACCACGGCCATGTGAGCGCCACGGGCTGCATCCAGAGCGGTTGCGTGATAGCGCACGCATTTCGGCAAGAGCGGTCTTGCGCGTTCAACGCCGACCGGGTCGTAAGCATGAACCGTCGCGCCACCCTCAACCAAAGCGTGCGCGAGTGCAATCGAAGGCGAATCGCGCATGTCGTCGGTGCCGGCCTTGAACGTTAACCCGAACAGCGCGATGCGCTTCCCGCGTACATCCCCGCCGCTGGCCGCCCGGACTTTCGCCGCGATGGAACGCTTTCTTCGCTCATTGGACGCCAGGACCGCTTCGATGATCCGCATCGGGGTGCCGTGATCTTCTCCGGCCTTAACCAACGCCTTGGCATCCTTTGGAAAGCACGAGCCTCCGAAGCCCGGGCCCGGGCTCAAAAATTGTTTTCCAATGCGGTTGTCCAACCCGATTCCCAACGCGACGTCACTAACCCTGGCGTCGACACTCTCGCAGAGATCGGCAATCTCGTTGATGAAAGCGATCTTTGTGGCGAGGAAGCCGTTGGCCGCATACTTTATAAGTTCCGCCGATCTTCGTTGCGTCGCGACGATGCGCGCGCCGTCGATACCCATCTCATGGTACAAGCTGCGCAGTATCACTAACGCCCGATCCGACTCGGCCCCGATTACGACTCGATCGGGTGAGGTAAAATCCGTGATGGCGCAGCCCGCGCGCAGGAACTCCGGATTGGAGGCCACTTCGAAGGCCGGCCCGGGTCGCAGCCTCCGGATCATAAGATCGACCTCATCTCCGGTACCGATTGGAACCGTCGACTTGATGACGACAAGACATCCGCGGCGCAGAGCCGGCGCAATTTCTTCGATTGCCCGGTAGAGGCCGGAAAGATCCGCGTGGCCGTCCGATTCTTTGGAGGGAGTTCCAACCGCGACGAAGATGGCTTGAGCTGCAGCAGCAGTCGCCTGCACGTCTGACGAAAAACGAAGTGTTGCCTTGCGGCGACCTTCCGCGATGATTTCAGCCAAGCCCGGCTCACAGATCGGCACCCCGCCGCTGTTGAGCATCGCAACCTTTGCGCAATCGATGTCCACGCAGGTCACCTGATGGCCCGCTTGTGCAAAGCAGGCGCCCGATACAAGCCCGACATAACCTGTGCCGATCATCGCAATTCTCATTTCCGATCCTTTTCCCTTAAACTCACGCGCCGACATTTCCGGCGGCGGCCGCTTCCCAGCGCTTGGAATGACCCGCCCGTGCTGCCCTGGCGGCGTCGATACCCGCCACGGTCGCTTCCCGACTTGTCGTCGCGACGCTCAGGGCAAAATAGGCGATCGTGGCTTCCAGCCCCCTGTCGAGGCCGACTTTCGGCTGCCAACCGAAAGCGTCCATGGCCTTGCCGATGACAGGCTTGCGGCGTCGCGGGTCATCCTGCGGCAACGGCTTGTGGTCCAGCTCCGACTTCGAGTGAGATTGTGCAAGAACTTTCCTCGCGATTTCCTTGATCGTCAGTTCTTCGGGATTGCCGAGATTGCAAGGACCGGTAACTTCGGGTGGGCTCTCCATCAGGAGTTCAAGTCCTCTGATGAGGTCATCAATAAAGCAAAGGCTGCGGGTCTGCTCGCCTGACCCGTAGATCGTGATCGGCGCCCCGCGCAACGCCTGTACGATGAAGTTCGAGACCACGCGACCATCGTCTGCCAACATGCGGGGGCCGTAAGTATTGAAGATCCGAGCCACCTTGATCTCCACTCCGTGGGTCCGGTGGTAATCGAAGAACAATGTTTCTGCGGCCCGCTTGCCTTCGTCATAACAGGCGCGTGGACCGATTGGATTAACGTGACCGATATAGCTTTCCGGCTGGGGATGGATTTCGGGATCGCCGTAAACTTCACTTGTCGAAGCCTGCAAAACCCGGCTCGATTTGAGCCTGGCAAGCTGAAGCACGTTTTCCGCTCCGAGCACGCATGTTTTCATGGTTGCGATCGGATCGCGCTGGTAATGCCGCGGTGATGCCGGACAGGCCAAATTGTAGATCCTGTCGATCTGTCCAGGTATCTTCAGCGGCTGCCGGACATCGTGCTGCCGGAACGAGAAATTCGGATGATTGAGCAACGGCCGGACATTCTGCATTGTTCCGGTATGAAGGTTGTCGAGGCAGATCACCGCATCGCCGCGCTGTATCAATTGGTCGCAAAGATGCGACCCGATGAAGCCCGCGCCCCCGGTGACGAGCGTTCGATAGCCGCGACGCCTGGATGCTCGCAATCCGAATTGCAGGGCGGTGCTGGAATTCATTTTGCCTCCTCTAATTCAATGGCGCGCTTGGAATGCTTTCGCCGACCGCCATGCGACAGCGCCTCCCGATAGTAAGTCTCGAGCTGAGTTGCGCGATGGGCCGGAGTATGTTCCTTCAGCAGCCGCGCTCGCGCGTTTGCTGCAAGCGTGAGGCGGCGGTCTTCCGGCAGTTGCGACAAAATCTCAACGACATCGCGCGCTCCGGACGCAACGAGTATCTCGGCGCCGGGCTTGAACACCGTTTCAATACCTGGCCAATCGTCCGAGATCAGCGGCGTGCCGCATGCAGCCGCTTCAAACATTCTCACGCTCGGCGAAAAGCCCAAGGCCCTCATGTCGGATCGGGTGACGTTCAGCGTAAAACGTTGCAAGCCATAGAATTCGGGGTGATCGCTCGGCGGCAAGTGAGTGATCAGATCAACGTTGTCAGGCCAGGCAATCGTTTCAGGATACTTGGACCCCGCCACCATAAAGGTCTGCTTCCCGAGCCGCCGCGCAGGCTCCATTAACATCTGATCGAGAGCGGGCTGCCGGTCTTCGCTGTAGGTTCCGAGGTATCCGAGCGACCACTTGCGCGGAACGGGTGCGACCGGGTGCGAAGGGACGTCCGCGCTGCAGTAAAGCGAACGGGCCAGCGGACTGCCATAGAGATCTTCGACAAGGCCCAGTGCAGGCCCCGCCGAGAACGAGAGATAGATATCGAAGCGGGGAATCAGCCCGGGAGAGATGTAATCCACCCCGCCGCTCTCCAGTCCCGCCAGGGTGACCGGCGTGTCGATGTCGTAGAACGCGGTGACGCCGGTGGCCCGCGCCGTGGTCCAGTCGCCGATCGCGATACCATCCGGAACATACGACCCGACGATGACCAGGTCGGCATCGCGAACCACGTCAGCGTATCGACATCCGAGCTCGGTCAGGGAGCCGTACAGACCGATTTTGCAGTAATCCGGATGCTGGAGATCCCTGTTATCGCGATACCACGGTACGTCCCGCTCGAGGAACGTAACAGAGTGGCCTCGCGCCGAAAGTGCCTTCACGAGCGCGCGATAGGTGGTCGCATGACCGTTGCCCCATGAAGAAGTGATGGAAAGTCCGAGAATGACGATCTTGATATTCATTCCGTCGCCCCTCTTTGCTGTGACGAGCCCTCGAGCAGCCGATGTACCTGAAGCGCGCGATGTGCATACGTGTGGTGAGCGAGGATGCGCTTTCTGGCCCGGCTTGCGATCTTGTGGGCATCCGACGCCGTCAGCCTTTCGAGATGAGCGGCGACCCCCTCGCCGCCGTCGGCGACCAGCACCTCGCGATCCGGCTCCAAGAAAAGATCGATGCCTTCCCAGTNGTCGGTAATCAGGCAGGCTCCNGAGCCGACGGCTTCGAATACCCGCGTCGGCGGCGAAAACCCGTACCTGGCCATGCTTTCACGATTGACGTTCAACGTGGCCAGNCCGGAGCAGAAGAATGCGTTGTGGGAATTCGTGCCGACGTGNCCAATTCGCCGCACGTTTTTCGGAAGGCCTTTGGTTTCCCAGCCGGATCCTCCCAGCAGGAAGCGTTTGGATGGCAACCGGCGGGCAGCATCCAGAAAGAAGCTGTCGACGCGCGCTTCGCGATCGGGCAAGCGGTTGCCGAGAAATCCCAGATCAGAAGCGAATTTGGCGATCGGCGCGGCCGGGAAGTGATGCGCCGGGTCCAGGGCGTTGTAGATCGGCAGGCAATCGCGCGCGCCAAGACCGCGATAGGCCCTGATCACGGGATCGCCGCCGCCATAGGTGAGCACCATGTCGTAGCGCGGGATGGCGGTACGCAGATGATGCGCGGGATTCGCGGCGATCTCGTCGAGCGTCGCGGGCGCGTCAACATCCCAATAGATCCGCAGCGCCGACGATGGCGTGTTGATGACGGCATTCTCAAATTCACGATCGAACACGCCGACACCGCTGGCCTTGACCAGAATGCCGGCCGAGCGCGCCGCTGCTTTGAGCGATCGCTGCCAGCCTTCGGACGTTGCGGGATAGACGACGACCCGAGCCCACGGCGGATCCGGGATGTCCCGGTGGCCCTGCCTTTCGAACGCGTCCGGTTCATAAAAGGTGATTTCATGACCGAGCGCCGCGAGCGCCTTCAGAATGCCGCGGTAATAAGTGGCGGCGCCATTCCAGTAAGAAGAGACGAGGCTCGAACCAAAGAAGGATATCTTCATGATGCGATCCGATCCTGCTGCCAGGGAGAACTCAACGTTTGCCGGGACGGATTGAGCGTTTCAACGATCGAAAGCAGCTCCTGCACACGGTGCAGGCAGGTGTGCCGCTTGAGTACAGCGTCAAGTCCGGCGCAGGCCAGAGATGAAGCCATGTCCGTGTCGCTCAATACAGCGGACAGCATTGCTCTCATAGAGTCGCCGCTGCTGGCCTGCAGATAGCAGCGGGGGGGAAACAAGGATTCAACGTCCGACCATGGCGCCGAGATCAGGGGGATGCTGCAGGCCAGCGCTTCAAACATCCGGATGGTCGGAATGCCCGGCAGCTGGCGCGCGTATGGACCGCGCGGCACATGGACGGTGGCGCGCGCTTGCGCGAGGGCGTGCGGCGCGCGGTGATTAGGAAGCCAGCCGCCATAAGAGATTTGGGCAGCTTCGATCGTCTCGAGCGCTTCGGCCGGATATCGCACCCCGTAGATCCGTGCCGACAATTTGAGTTCGCGGACCGGATCTACCAGATATTCCGCAAGCTCCGCGCTTCGCTCGTTGTCTCCCCAGTTACCGATCCAGACGAGGTCGCATTCCTTTTCGGTTTCAGGCATCGGCCTGTAGAGTTCGACATCGGCCGCTTCGTGCCAGGTGAAGGCGCGCCGCGCCCAGCCGTGCTTGACGTAGATTTCCCGCAATATCTCACCGAAGGCGAGTACGCCGTCGTAGCCATTCAAGTCGAATTGAGCCAATTCTTCCGGGGCAGTAATGGCGCGATGATGGGTATCGTGGAACAGCAATCTGAATTTGGCGCCATGGGCGCGCTGCCGACCGATAGCCGCGATCAATTCCGGCGAATTCCATTCATGAACCACGACGAGATCGGCACCCTCCAGCGCTTCGCCGAGATCAAGCTCCGGCTCGTAAAGCCGAATCCTGATTCCGGAAATCAGCAGAACGACATCACGCAGGACCGCGGCGCCACCGTCCTCCAGTGCATTGGCTCGGCTCCAACCCCCACTCGGCTCGTACACCACGACCTCATGGCCGAGGCGGGCCAATTCACGCGTCACGCCGCGCAGGAAGTGGGCGTTGCCGTTGTTCCAGCAGGATGTGAAGGCGTGATTGAAGAACACCGCTTTCATGCCGGCACTCCCCCCTTCTCAATTCGCGTCCGGTCGCCATCGGTCACCAACAGCGACTCGTATAGTTCGCGGTACCTGCTTGCGGTGTTTTGCAGCGGATAGCGCCGGGCGCGGTCGGCGGCGGCACGCTGCAGGCGCGCGCACCGCACCTCGTCGCCACACAGCGATCGCAGGTACTGCCCCAGTTCTTCAAGACTGTGGGGATCGAAGAAGACCGCGGCGCCTTCCCACAATTCGCGAAAGGTCGGAATGTCCGAGAGCAACAGCGCACAGCCGGCGCGCGCGGCCTCCAGCACCGAGAGCCCGAACGGCTCGTACAAGGCGGGACTCACGAAAATCGCGGCTGCCTGCATTTCGCGCAGCAATTCGTCGTGCGAAATCTCGCCGAGGCACTCGCAGCCGCCGGTCGGGACGGCGCAGCTGCTTTGGTCCATACTGGACGAACCGGCGATCCTGATGGGCCAATCGATTTCGGCAGCAATCGATGAGAGCACGGACAGGTTCTTGGCCTTGTCCCATATCCGGCCTGCACTGAGGATGACCGGCCGCTTCGGTTCGGAGCCGCGGCCGATACCGTTCACGCCGTTCCAGATCGCAAGGCCCGTCCCCGGCGCACCATAATGGCGGGCGATGAGATTTCTGAAGCTGCAGGTCGGCGCGACCCAGGCGTCGGCGCTGCACAGGCCGTCGCGCACATTCGATGTGTAGACGCGCCATTCGCTGCCAGCGAACGCATCTGATTCACGGCAAGCGAACGCCCAGCTGTTCACGCAGGAATGGGCAACGACAATGGTGGGGACCTTCCAATCCAGGGAGGCCTCGCGATAGCCGTTGAAATGGATCAGGTCGGCTGCGAATCGATTGGCAATTGCGCTGAGTACGGTGTGGGCATGGCTCAGGTCGACACCGGCCGGATCCTGCCACTCCAGCAGCAGATCGGTTTCCGTCAGCCGGACGCCTTGATGGCCTCTCAACGTGTCGCGTTGAGCATCGGTCGGGCGGGGTCCGATGGTTACGAGAAGAACCTCGGAGCCGGCCGCCCCTAGCGCACGCGCCAGCCCGGCGGAAAACGTCCAGACTCCGCCGACGGCATCCGTCGTCATCATGAGGCGGGTACGCGAAGCCGGTTTCATTGAGGCACTCCGACTTCAAGCTGGCGAAGCGGGATCGGACGCTGCTCCTGGACGTCGCTGAAACGATCGAACAGGCCGAGATAATAGTCATGCGCCCGCTCCCAGGCGTGGTCGTCCGGTTCGCCCCACAGCTTGCGGTAGTCCGGCGATCCCGGGTAGGGATAGAGCGGCACCGGATCATTGGCCCAGACGCCAGCACATCGCATTTCCTCGCGCCAGCGCTGCACCACCGCGTCATCATCCTCGGCGACCTCGATCAGATTCGCCTGGACGAAGGGAACATGACGCCGGGCCGTCAGCAGCCGCTCCGCCAATTGCTCCGTCGTCATGCGGCACTTCTTGCCGAGTTGGTCGCGGCCTTCCGGGGTCAGGCTTTCCACGCCGGCCTCGATCGAGACACAGCCCGCGCGGCCGAGCAATTCCAGCATCTCGGGCCTCCAGAGATCGATGCGGGTCTGGACGCCGAACAACAGGCCGCGCGACACCAGCCCTTCGAGCAGTTCTGCGTTGGGCAGGAATATCTCGTCGATGAAGTAGAAGTATTCGACCTGCTGGCTTCGAAGATGATCCATTTCCTGTAGTATCGCCGCGACGGGCCGCTTGCGGTAGCCGTTGCGGAAATTGTCCTTGGCGCAGAACGTGCAGCTATAGGGGCAGCCTCGCGACGCCTCCACCTCGGCGCCAGGGCCGACCGGCGTCGCCTCGAAACGATGATGATGGTGCGAATGCCGCCGGATCATCTCGGCGGGCCACTGCAGCGGAGGCTGATCGACAAAGGGCGCCGCCTGCGGTGCTCCGTTGACGCGAACAGCCGGGCCGTCGCGGTAGCAGGTCCCAAGCACATCCCGTTCGCCGTTGGCGAGCCGCATCAGGGTCTTTTCGCACTCCCCCATCACGACGATATCGACCTGTAGCTTGGACAGCGCGGCGCGTGGCGTGGTCGATCCATGCGGTCCGACGGCGATCAATGTGGGAGCCAGATCCCGCAGCGCGAGCGTCAGCTGCTGCGGGACGCGCAATTCCGGCGGCGCACAGCGCCAGAACAGGTAAGTGGGAGCCGTCGTGACGACGATAATATCCGGCCTGAAGGTCCGAAGCTCCGCGGCGATTTCGTCATGCGACAGGGAAAACATATGGGCATCGAGCAACAGCGTCTTGTGCCCGGCACGATCCAGCAATTGCTGCGAGATACCCAGTTCCAGCGGCAGATGAGGAGAACGGCAGCCGAAGTAAATGCTTCCGTCATATTGCCAATCCGGATTGATCAGCGCGACCAGGGTCATATCCGCAGCTCCCGGGAACTCGATCGCTCCGCAGGGGCGAACCGACCTTCCAGCCAATCGAGCAGCGATCGCAGGCCGTCGCGCAACGGCACTTGCGGCCTCCAGCCGACCGCGGAGGTGATGGCCTCGATACGCGATACGTACCAGGGCTGATCGCCGGGCCGACATGCGTCGAAGCTGAACGAAGGGGCTACACCGCGAACGCGCGCAATCTCGTCGATCAGCTCGAGCAGGCTGATGGCGTTATCCGCTCCGCCGCCCAAATTGAAGACGCGCCCGCGAGTGGCCTCGATATTGTCGAGGACCGCGATCCAGGCCCTCGCCCCATCGGAGACGTGGAGTGCGTCGCGCACTTGCAAACCATCGCCGTAAATCGTCAGCGGCTCACCGAGGATCGATCGCAGCATGAAATGCGCCAGCCAGCCCTGGTCCTCGGTGCCGAACTGGCGAGGTCCATACATACAACTCATTCGCATAACGGCGGTGTTCAGCCCATAGACCCGCGCGTAATCGCGGACATATTGATCGGCGGCGCCCTTGGAGCATCCATAGGGGCTGTAGAAATCGAGCGGCGCATCCTCCGTAACCCCCGCTGCCAGGCGCGGGTCGCGGGGAACATGGCGCTGTCCGACCTGCTTGATCTGCTCGTCGGCCACGAGGCGGCCGTAAACCTTGTTGGTGGACGCGAAGATCATCGGGGCGGATGGATTGTGCAGGCGGATCGCTTCCAGCGTGTTCAGCGTGCCCCGCGCGTTGATCTCGAAATCATCCACCGGCTCCTGCAGGCTGCCGGTTACGGCGACCTGCGCAGCCAGATGCAGCACCGCGTTCGCATGGCGCACCACCTCGATGACGGAGATGGAATCCCTGATGTCGCCCGTGACGATCGTCACGAGGTCGCCGTGCCGCGACTTCAGCCATTCGGCGTTCTCCCGCACGCCGGCGCGAGACAGATTATCGAACGCAATGACCTTGTCGCCGCGGGCAGCGAGAGCGTTGGCCAGATTGGAGCCGATGAAGCCGCAGCCTCCGGTGATCAGAACTGGGCGGTCGCTGCGGTCAGAGATGCTCATGCCACCAACCCCCGTCGCGCGAGTTCTTCGGTCGCTTTCTCAACCTGATCATCGACGATCTGGCCGGCAAGATAGTCGGCGAGTTCTTCCAACCCCCTGTTGAATTCGACCTTCGGCGAGAATCCCAGCAGCCTGTGGCTCTTCTCGATGTCCGCAAAGCAATGCCTGATGTCGCCGGCGCGGAACTTGCCCGTGATCTGCGGTTTCAGCTCACTGCGGCCCATCACCTGCGCGAGATCGTGCCCGACCGATTCGATGGACCGGCTTTGTCCGGAGCCGACGTTGAACACCTCGCCATCGATCCGCGACTCCAGGGCGAGACGGCAGGCCTGTGCCACATCATGAACATGGACGAAATCTCGGCGCTGTTGGCCGTCCTCGAAAACCATGGGCGTGCGACCGTTGAGCAGGCGCGCGGCAAAGATGGCGAGCACGCCGGTGTAGGGATTGGATAGCGCCTGGCGCGGACCATAGACGTTGAAGAAGCGAAGTGCCGCAGTCGAGATGCCGTAGGCCTTGCCGATCATGAGGCAGAGCCGCTCCTGGGCATATTTGTTGAGCGCATAGACGGAGCTGAGCGATGGCTGCTTGGCCTCGGACGTTGGCACCGGTGTCAGCGGCTCACCGTCTGCGTCTTCCAGCTCCCAGCGGCCGGCTCGCAATTGCCGCGCCGTGCGTTCTCCGGGAAAAACCAGCGTCATTGAGGCGTCATGGCAGAGCCCCTCGCCGTAGATGCTCATCGAAGAAGCGACCACAAGCCGGTCGACCCGCCGCTTGACCAATGCTTCCAGCAATATCGCGGTTCCGACCTCGTTGGTCTGCACGTAAGAGGCGATGTCGTACATGCTTTGGCCGACGCCCACGGCGGAAGCGAGATGCAGCACCATGTCGACATCGCCCAACGCACGATCGGCAGCGGCTGGATCGGTGACGTCGCCGACGATCAATTGCGCCTCGGAATTGAGATAATCCGGGGGCTGCCGCGCAGTCCCATGAACCTGGGCCGTCAGATTATCGAGCACCCTGACCTGATGACCTGCCTCGAGAAGGAGGTCCGCGGCATGGGAGCCAATAAAGCCTGCTCCGCCTGTGATGAGAACCCGCGCCATTCAACTGCTTTCATAACTGCCGATGTTGATCGGACCGGACGTGGGATGAACCCGGAAGACAGCCCGCGAGTTGTTAAGGAGATCGCTTCGGCTGTCATGCAGTGAGAAAGCAGGCGAGGTTTGTTCGTTCCGGTGCTAAGGTACAAACAACAATTTCTCTAACATAGATTTATAACCTTTGTGAATCGCATTTCAGAAGGCACGTCCGCTGGCCGGCTCGGGAATATCAAGATGCCGGGCAATCGATGCAGCGACGTCGGCAAAACTGGCGCGCGACCCGATCTCGCGCGAACGGTCACCGCCAAGCACTAGTACCGGAACTTGCTCGCGCGTGTGATCGGTGCCGCTCCAGGTCGGGTCGCAGCCGTGGTCAGCGGTGATGATAAGCAGATCGTCCTGCTTCAGTCGCGGCAGGAGTTCGCCCAGTCGGTGATCGAATGTTTCCAGCGCAGTGGCATAGCCCCCGACATCGCGACGGTGGCCGTAGATGGAATCAAAATCGATGAAGTTGGCAAACAGGAAGCCGCCCTCCTCCAGCGTATCAAGGCCTTCCAGGGTGCAATCGAACAGGCCTTCATTGCCGTCGCCTTTCAGGATTCGACCCGTTCCGCGATGCGCGAAAATATCCCCGATCTTGCCGACGGTGACGACGTCGCGGCCGGCCTCGGTTGCAAGATCAAGGATGGTCCGACCCGGCGGCGGAACGGAATAGTCGCGGCGGTTGTGGGTCCGGGCATATTGCGAGCGTTCCCCGGTGAATGGACGCGCAATCACGCGGCCGATATTGAGGGGATCCAACAACTCGCGCGCCACCGCACACACCGCATACAGCCTGTCGAGGCCGAATTCCTGCTCATGGGCCGCGATTTGAAAGACACTGTCGGCAGACGTGTAGCAAATCGGCTTTCCCGAGCGGACGTGCTCATCACCAAGGCGTTCAATGATCTCGGTTCCGGAAGCATGAAAATTGCAGAGAATCCCCGGAAGGTTCGCCCGAGTGCAGAGTTGAACGATGAGGTCGTCCGGAAAACACGGCACCGTTCTCGGGAAGTAGCCCCAGTCGAACGTCACGGGTACCCCGGCAAGCTCCCAATGCCCAGATGGCGTGTCCTTGCCCCTGGAGATTTCGGCCGCACAGCCGCACCGGCCTTCTTTTCGTGTCGTCTCGAGCCCCGGCGGCACATCACCGCCCGCCAGCCGGCATGCTTCCCCGAGTCCCAACATGGCTAGGTTCGGCACATGCAAGGGACCTACGCGCGCAGGACCGTCGGCTTCTCGCCGCGCGCAAGCTTCCGCAATATGCGCGACCGTATTGGCGCCGGCATCGCCATACACCGCCGCATCCGGGGCCGAGCCAATGCCGACCGAATCCATCACAAGGACAATGGCGCGCATGGCTCCGGCTCGAATTTGCTGTTCACGGCTCGCGAAACTGACCGGCCGGGACAGTAGCGATCAACCATGGTCGCGCAAAAGTCGGCGAACTCCTGCGGGATGAGTGGCGGGCTGGTGTGATGGGGCGCGATGCCGCGATGC
>JGI12053J15887_10000403_pt1 | contig 17363 bp, 17 predicted proteins | sample MedBloCAOM1_O3_FD_15887 | JGI IMG/M metagenome (IMG submission 15887)
TGGCGATGCCGCATGAACGGGCGCTACGTTGAAGGGATAGATGAGACAGCGGGTCCGCCGTTTGATAGTCTGCCCGGAGCGCAGGGTCCAAATCAAGATCGGGTTAGAATGGTCAAGGCATTACGACGATGGCTTGAGGCCAACGAACTGTTCGCGATCGTCACCGGCGTGCTCGGTGCGCTCGTCGTGATGTCCCTGCTGCTGGTGCTGGGCGGCTATCTGATCGTGACGCACTGAACAGGCTCAGAAGTCGCAGACGGCTCAGATATGCTGAGCCAGCATTCTTCCCGGCCGCGCGTCCGGCCGCGGCTGGATATCGACCGACCATAGCGCCCGATCATCGACATCCTTCAAGGTAACCGTCATGATTCCCGATTGGCCGTCGATGTCGACGCGGCCAAAGAACTGCAGTCCAAAACATGGTGCGAGATTTTCGCCCTGTTCCGGGCTGCAGCCTTTTTGAAACATCGCCTTCGGACCGAAGGTATTGTCGAGCTGACCCGGAGCCCATGTCCCGGCATGAAGCGGACCCGAGACGAATTCCCAGAACGGCTCGAACTCCTGGAATACCGCGCGGTTCGGATCGTAATGGTGCGCAGCCGTATAATGCATATCCGCCGTCAGCCACACGGTATTCCTGACGCCGGCGCGCTTCATGAAAGCCAACAGATCGGCGATTTCGCATTCGCGCCGCTCCGGCGGACCATCGCCAAGTGCAATCGCGTCTTCGCTGATCAACCCGATCGGCAGATCCGCGGCGATGACCTTCCAGGTCGCGTCGGAAGCCGCGAGCTCCCGTTTCAGCCAGGCCAGTTGGGCCGAGCCCAAGATGAAGCTGTCGGCCGGATCGTTGCGTTTGTTCCAGGTCGAATCGCGGTAGCTGCGCATGTCGATCAGAAAGACGTCGAGCAATGGACCGTATCCTATTTTGCGATAGACCCGCCCCTCTTGCGCAGGCATCGCGCGGATCGGCATGAATTCATGAAACGCCCGGCGTGCGCGCTCTACCAGTCTGGAGGTGCCGTCTGCGGCGTAACCGGCCTCGTCGGCGGTACCGACCGGCGACCAGTCATTGGTCACTTCATGGTCGTCCCATTGCGCGAGCATCGGCACCTGCGCATTAAAGGCGCGCAAATTGTCATCGAGCAGGTTGTATTTGTAGTTTCCGCGAAACTGCGCCAGGCTGTGCGCGACAGCGGATTTCTCCTCGGTCACGATATTCCGCCAGATTTCTCCGTTCGGCAGCTTCAATTCTGCCGGGACCGGACAGTCGGCGTAGATGTGATCGCCGCAATGGATGAAAAAATGCGGACGGTTTTCGAGCATGGTGTTGTAAGTTCGCATGCCACCGCGAGCGGGATCGATGCCCCAGCCCTGGCCGGCGGTATCGCCTGACCAGACAAACGACAGCGAGGTTTGCGACAGCGAGGTTTGCGATAGCGGGGCTTGCGATATCGAACCCTGCACGCCGGGTGCTGTCCGGAAATGCCCAACCTGCGTTTCTCCCGATATCCCGGCTTCACCGATGTCTTCAAACCGAACCCGATAGAAAATATCCTGCCCGGGCGGAAGCCCTTCGAGCAGCACTTTCGAAGTAAAGTCATGATCCGGCAGCGCATCTGATGATGTGACGCAAAGTATTGTCTTGAAGCTCTCGACGGTCGAACATTGCACCAGCATGCGCGCAGGCCGATCGGCTCTCGCCCACACGATAGCGGAGTTGGTCGAGACATCGCCTGAGGCAAGTCCATTAGTGAGCTGTGGGCGATCTGCGGCCCGGCTCAGATAAGGTTTGGCGAGACTACCCAATCCTGCCAGCGCGACTGTGGACGCAGACCGAACCAGCAATTGACGTCTGGTCAGGCTTTGCTTCGCGCGTATCGCAATCGCCATGGCAGGCACCCTCGTCGAATCACGACGAAGGTTGCGCGCTCAACTTGACTCTGAGCCGAAGGTTTTGCGACAGCCGGATGACTTAAGGGAACTACGAGGGCGCGCCGATGCGAGCCCGGCTACGATCAGCTCAATTCGCCTGCCGCTGCCAGTTGCAGATACCGCCGGACTTGCACGGCCAGACCTGAACCCGCGTATCCGACGCTTGCGCATCGAGCGGATTGCTGGGTCGTCGCGCGAGCTTGGTCCGAGCCGCGCCGCGTGGTTTCTCCGCGCGCACATGCGCGAGCGTCGTCCTGGGAACAACGATGCTCCTGTGAACAGCGATGTTCCTGGGAACAACAATGTTCCTGGGAACAACGATGTTCCGGTGAACAACCATTTTAGGATGGGCTTTTGGTTCCACTCGTGCGTGGGCACCCTCGCTTGCGGAATCGGTTCTCGCCTCGACCGCAACCGGGGCGAACTTGGCGGGAGGCCCAAGCGGCTTCGGCGAAAGCACCACCGTGGAAAGGTCGAGACCGAGGAACTCGTCCGGACGATATTCATCTGCCATCGACAGACCGCTCCATGTCAGCAGCGTCGCCGTGCAAAGAGTGGCGATGAAAACATTTTTCAGGACCATTCAATGGCCTCCTGAAACAATTAAAAATGGGGGAAGAACAACCACCCATGTAGGAAGCCGGCGGCGCAATTCAAACGGAACCTGCGCACAAGATCAGTGCACATCCAAGATCAATGCGCATCAATGTCAGAAGACTCGAAGGTATCGGCGCGCCGCGGCGAGCCACAGCCCTTCGGGCAAGCCTGATGGAAGGCCCCCCTTAGAATAGATATCTGATATATCACTTATTGACACTTTAACATCATTAATTATCATGCACGAATGATGTTTGGTATTGGTTCTGATTCCGGGGCCGAGCGATGATCACAGCGGCTCAATTGCGGGCTGCGAGGGTGCTTCTCGGCATCGATCAGCGTCGACTCGCCGAACTGTCGGGACTTTCCGTGCCAACCATTCAGCGCATGGAGGCCAGCGAAGCGATGATCCGAGGCAATGTCGATTCGCTGGTCAAGTTGATCGCCGCGTTCAACGAGGCCGGGATCGAGATGATCGACGAAGGAGCCGTCAGCCATTCGCAGGGGCGCGGGGTTCGGCTGAAGACTGATTCAGATTCGACGAAGTCCGTTCTGCGCACTCGATCGGGAAANAAGGCATCGAGCGGAACCAGGGCGCGGACATGATTTCTGCTGTCGTTGTCTCTGCTGTCGTCCTGCAAATGTCGTGCGTCGCAGGATTGCTGGTGGTCGCCGCTCTCGCGATAGCCCTGAGCCGCTCAAACAGCGCCACGGCCCTGATCTATGGCGCCACATTGAGCATTTGCGTGGCCGCATTGTTTGGATCCATTGGCTGGCTGGTCGGCGGTCCCGTGAATGCGTCAAACCTGACCTTGCCGATCGGATTGCCGTGGCTCGGCGCTCATTTCCGCATCGATGCACTGGCTTCATTTTTCCTTGTTGTCGTCAATCTGGGAGGCGCAGCAGCAAGCCTTTATGGTCTCGGCTACGGCCCTCACGACCCGACGCCGCACCGCGTGCTTCCCTTCTTCCCCGCCTTCCTCGCCGGCATGAATCTCGTGGTGCTGGCGGACGATGCGTTTTCCTATTTGCTTTGCTGGGAATTCATGTCACTGGCTTCCTGGGCGCTCGTCATGGCGCACCACCGCGAAACGGGCAACGCGAAGGCAGGCTATGTCTACCTCTTGATGGCAAGCTTCGGCACGCTCGCATTGCTGCTGGCCTTCGGCCTGTTGGCGGGGCCGACCGGAGATTACGGATTTGCAGCCATTCGCGCCGTTCAACATACGCCGTACGTCGCCACGTTGGTGTTGATCCTGATGTTGGTTGGAGCCGGTTCAAAGGCCGGCCTCGTGCCGCTGCATGTCTGGCTGCCGCTCGCTCATCCAGCCGCCCCCAGCCACGTTTCGGCGCTGATGAGCGGCGTCATGACCAAGGTCGCGATCTACGGTTTCATTCGCGTGGTATTCGATCTCTTGGGACAACCGACCTGGTCGGCCAGCGTGATCGTTCTTTTCCTTGGCGGCATCACCGCTGTCATGGGGATCCTGTACGCAATGATGGAAAAGGATCTGAAGCGCCTGCTCGCCTACAGCACGATTGAAAACGTCGGCATCATCTTCGTCAGCCTCGGCCTTGCACTGGCCTTCCAGGCAAATGGTCTGAAGCTTCCGGCGGCACTCGCTTTCACGGCGGCCTTGTTTCACGTGCTCAACCACTCGTTCTTCAAGAGTCTGCTTTTCTTTGGCGCCGGCGCCGTCCTGACGTCGACAGGCGAGCGCGACATGGACAAATTGGGCGGCCTTATCCATCGGATGCCGCTCACCAGCTTCGTGTTTCTCGTTGGCTGCGTCGCAATCTCTGCGCTCCCGCCATTCAACGGCTTCGTTTCGGAATGGCTCATCTTCCAGGCGGTGTTGCAAAGTCCGCAACTGCCGCAATGGGCCCTGAAGATAATGGTGCCTGCGGTCGGGGCGCTGCTGGCCTTGGCCGCGGCCTTGGCGGCGGCGTGTTTCGTCAAGGCATTCGGCGTCACTTTTCTCGGGCGGCCGCGCAGCCCGGCAGCGGAGACCGCACATGAAGTCGACCGCTACTCGCTTTCGGCCATGTTCATCCTCGCGGCACTTTGCCTGCTGGCTGGAATTTTGCCCGGACTGGTGATCGACGCGCTTTCGCCGATCACCATTGAGATCCTCGGCGGCCGCATGCCGATACAGGCCAACGAGCCCTGGCTTTCGATCGTGCCGATTGCGGAGAGCCGGAGTTCATACAACGGGTTGCTGGTGCTGGTATTCATTACGATATCCGCGTCGCTCGCCGTCTATTTCATTCATCGCTTCGCCTCTCATGCGTTACGGCGGGCGCCGGCCTGGGGCTGCGGGTTTTCTGATCCGACCCCAGCGGCTCAGTATTCGAGCGCAAGCTTCGCTCAACCCATCCGCCGGGTTTTTGGCACGCTCATCTTCAGCGCGCGCGATCATGTCGAGATGCCGAGCCCCGGAGATATCAGGCCGGCGCGGCTGCGGATCGAACTGCATGATCTGATCTGGGAGGGAATCTATCAGCCGCTTGCAGGTGCGGTCGGCTTCTCCGCCGATCGACTCAATCGTCTGCAGTTCCTGACCATCCGGCGATATCTCAGTCTGGTTTTCGCCACCCTCGTCACGCTGCTGCTGGTGCTCGCGATATGGTCGTGATGTCAGACATATTTGTGCAGGGTGCGCAGATGCTTCTGGTGCTCCTGCTCGCCCCGCTGCTGACCGGCTTCGTGCGCAAGATCAAGGCCCGGCTGGTGCGCCGCAAGGGAGCTTCGGTCTTTCAACCCTATCGCGATTTGCTGCGGTTGCTCCGCAAGGAGGTGGTGCTGGCCGACAATGCGTCATGGCTGTTCCGGGTGACGCCCTATGTGACCTTCGCCGCGATCTGGGTTGCCGCGGCGCTGGTGCCGACTTTCGCGACCGGTCTGATGTTCAACTGGACGGCGGATCTGATTGCCATCGTCGCGCTGCTGGGAAGCGCACGCTTCTTTCTGGCGCTGGCGGGGATGGACGTCGGCACCAGTTTCGGTGGCATCGGCTCCAGCCGCGAGGTCATGATCGCGGCGCTCGCGGAGCCGGCAATGCTCCTGTTCGTCTTTTGCATGGCGCTGGTTGCCGGCTCGACCCAACTTTCGACGGTCGCAAATTTCATGGCCTCTCCGGGAGTGGGGTTACGGGTATCGCTGGGAATGGCAATGATCGCGCTGATCATGGTGGCGCTTGCGGAGAATGCGCGAATCCCGGTCGACAATCCGGCCACGCATTTGGANCTCACCATGGTGCACGAGGCGATGGTTCTTGAGTATTCGGGCCGCCATCTCGCCATGATCGAGTTTGGCGCCTTTCTCAAGCTGTTGCTCTACATTTCCCTGATTGCTTGCGTGTTCCTGCCGTGGAAGATCGCGTTCTTCGGCACCGGGCCATTGGCGTACGTCGTGGGCGCCGGCGCCTATATCGTCAAACTCGCGGTTGCGGGTTTTCTGCTCGCGCTGTTCGAGACCGCCACAGCCAAGATGAGAGTTTTCCGCGTTCCGCAGTTTCTCGGCGCGGCACTCATGCTCGGCCTGCTCGGCACACTCCTGCTGTTCGTCTCGAGGAGTTTCTGATGCAGATGCACAGCCTCGCCTTCGACGTCTCGCATACGCTCGCAGGCGGGCTCGTCCTGATCAGCTTCATGATGCTGTACCAGGACCGGCTTTATTCGCTGCTCAACGTTTTTGCGCTGCATGCCCTGGTGCTCGCGCTTTCGGTCGCCTGGCAGGCCTTCATTCAGGACGCGCCTCATCTCTATGTCACCGCGGTCATCGCCCTCGTCTTCAAGGCCATTGTCATTCCGGTGGCGCTGCATCGCATCGTCAAGCAACTCGGAATTCATCGAGACATCGAGTCGGCCGTCGGTATCGGGCCGACCATGCTGGCCGGGATGGGATTGGTTGCCCTTTCGATGGTCCTGATGTTGCGGGTCACCGCGGCAGCAGACGCCCTGGCGCGCGAGGATCTCGCCTTCGCATTGTCGGTCGTGCTGCTCGGACTGCTTGTCATGGTGACCCGCCGCAACGCTGTCAGTCAGGTTGTGGGATTCATGTCGCTCGAGAACGGACTGGTGCTGGCGGCCACCGGCGCCAAGGGCATGCCGCTTGTGGTCGAGATCAGCGTCGCGTTCTCGATCCTGATCGCTTTCATCGTCATTGGCATCTTCCTGTTCCGGATCCGTGAACGCTTCGATTCCGTGGACGTGTCGGCACTCGACGATTACCGGGGCGAACGGGAATGAACATCCATTGGTTCGATCCGGTAGTGGCGGTCCTGCTCATTCCCATTACGGCGGCGGCGGTGCTGGCGGTGCTGCCCGGCTACCGGCTGACGGCGCGCTTGAACGTCGTCGCGAGCCTGGCGACATTTCTGTCGGCGCTCTCGCTGCTGGTGATCGAACGTCCGCAGCCTCTGCCGTACGTGCTGGTCGACGATCTGAACATCGTCTTCATCATGCTCAATACCTTCGTGGGTTTCACCACCAGCATCTTCAGCGCGAGCTACATCGCGCACGAACTCGACACCGGCCGGCTGACGCCGGTCTACTTGCGCTTCTACCACGCCATGTATCAGACCATGATGTTCGGCATGAACCTCGCCTTCGTGTCGAACAATATCGGCTTGATGTGGGTCGCGGTGGAAATCGCGACTCTGACCACGGTGCTGATGGTCGGGATCTATCGCACGCACGCCGCGCTGGAAGCGGCGTGGAAATATTTCATTCTGGGCAGCGTCGGAATAGCATTCGCCCTGTTCGGCACCATCCTGGTCTACATGGCGGCGCGCCCGGTCGTCGGCGAGGGCCAGGACGCCATGGTGTGGACGCTCCTGATCCAACATGCCGGGGATTTCGATCCTGCGCTTCTCAATGTCGCCTTCGTATTCCTGTTTCTCGGATACGGGACAAAGGTCGGCCTCGCGCCGCTGCATGCCTGGCTGCCCGACGCGCACGCCGAAGGCCCCACGCCGATATCGGCGGTGTTGTCGGGCCTGCTCCTGAATGTTGCGCTCTATGCGTTGCTGCGCTTCAAGATATTGCTAGCCGCCAATCCGGCGGCGATTGCTCCCGGGCCTCTCATGGTGACGATGGGTCTGGTTTCGCTCGTCTTCGCAGCGTTCATGCTCTACCGGCGGCGCGACATCAAACGACTATTCGCCTATTCCTCGATCGAACACATGGGCATTATCGTTTTTGCGTTCGGAATGGGCGGCCCGCTCGCCAATTTTGCCGGGCTTCTACACATGGTGATGCACAGTTTGACCAAGTCGGCGATCTTCTACGCCGTCGGCCATATTTCGCAGATCAAGGGCACACAGAGAATCGCCGGGATCCGGGGCTTGACCGTAACCCATCCGGTGCTCGGGTGGGGTCTGGTGATGGGCGTCGTTGCGATCGCCGGCTTGCCGCCGCTCGGCATTTTCATGAGCGAATTTCTCGTCGTCAGCTCGACCTTTGCACGGCAGCCCTTGCTCGCGATCGTGCTTGTCATGGGACTTTTGCTGGCCTTTGGCGCATTGATGTTACGCCTGACAAGCGTCGCGTTCGGCGAGCCTCGCGGCAGCACGGCCTCGGCCGAGGCTTCGTATGTCCCGATGTTTGCGCATCTCTCACTGGTTCTGATCGCGGGAATCTATCTTCCCGCGCCGCTCGTCATCTGGTTCCAGCATGTGGCTCAACTCCTTGGATAGTCTTGGAATTAGCGGGAATGAACAGGATTGGGATTAACCGGAAATGCCGTCGCTGATCGATCTCATGCTCAAGGGCCGCGGGGTCCAGCAACTCCGCCCATGGCCGCGCGCCGTGGTGGAGGCTCAGCTGTGGAAACTTGCAGCAGGTGAGCTGGCGCTAGGGCGTTGGAGCCTGCTCGATCTTTGGGGAGAACCCGCAACGGTGCACATGGCGATCATGGACGGAGATACCGCGGAAATCGCTACCCTCAGCCTGGATTGCCCCGATTACACTTATCCTTCTGTCGGCTTGCACCACCCGCCGGCGCTTCGACTGGAGCGCGCCGTCAATGATCTGTTCGGGCTGGCAGCGGAAGGCTTGCCCGATGCCCGTCCCTGGCTTGATCACGACTGTTGGGGCGTGGGCTTCCCGTTGGGAAATCGCGTCTACGGGTTGTCGAAGACAGCGGCCTATCGCTTCCTGCCGGCGGAAGGCGATGGCCTGCATCAGATCGCGGTCGGCCCCGTACATGCCGGGATTATCGAGCCTGGACATTTCCGGTTTACGGCAAGCGGGGAAACCGTGGTCCGGCTGGAACAGCGGCTGGGATACACCCACAAGGGAATCGAGGGGCTCATGATTGGAGCTGATCTTGAGCGGGCCGTCGAACTTGCCGGACGCGTATCAGGCGACAGCACTGTCGCCTATGCCTATGCGTTTTCGAAGGCCGCTGAGGCCGCCTTGCAACTTGTCGTGCCCGACCGCGCGGTTCTGCTGCGTGCGCTGGTCGCAGAACTCGAGCGGCTTGCCAACCATCTCGGCGACATCGGCGCAATCTGCAACGACGCCTCCTTCACACTGATGCACGCTCATTGCAGCGTGTTGCGGGAGAGCGTCCTGCGCGCATCCGCCAGCGCATTCGGTCATCGGTTGTTGCGGGGTATCATCGTGCCCGGCGGCGTGACCCACGACCTCAGCGATGAAGGCACAGAAATCATCCGGGCGACGCTGGGTAATATCCGCCTGCGCTTTCCTGCCTTGGTCGAGTTATACGACAATACGGCGTCGCTGCAGGATCGTACGGTCGACACCGGCGTGCTCAAACCCGCATTGGCCAAACAATATGCCGCTGGCGGCTATATCGGCCGCGCTTCCGGCCGATCCTTCGACGCACGCCGGACCCTTGCCTATCCGCCGTATGACAGCTTGCGCTTTGAGGTACCGGTCCTGAATGAGGGTGACGTCAACGCGCGCGTCTGGATACGGGTGCGCGAGGTTGAGCAGTCTCTCTCCCTGATCGATCAGATACTGCGCCAGCTTCCGGACGGCCCACTGCGAGTAAAGGCGGACCAGCTTCGGAAGCCCCATGAAGGCTTGGCAATGGAAAGCCTGGCGCTAGAAGGCCTGGCAATCGTCGAGGGATTTCGCGGCGACGTTCTGGTTTGGCTCCGCTTGCGGGATGGTCGGGTCGAGCGCTGCCGCCTGCGCGACCCGTCGTGGTTTCAATGGCCGCTGCTTGAAGCTGCCATCGAAGACAATATCGTTGCGGATTTTCCGCTCTGCAACAAATCGTTCAACTGNTCCTATTCAGGCCAGGATCTCTAGAGAAGAAGACACGTCAAAACAAAAAGATAGAGCCTCCNGTTCTGATTCAATCAGAACCGGAGCTCTTAAGGACTTAACCAGATGCGCAAGCTGCTTTTTGAAAGCCTGTTTCGCCTGCCGTTCACCGAAGAGGCGCCGTCGTTGGACGATGCCGCGGTGAGCGAGCTCGCAGCAGCCGTCGGCCATGCGGCGCGGCGGCGGCTCGGCCGGAGTCTCTCGATACGCGAGGTCGACGCTGGATCTTGCAATGGATGCGAGCTCGAGATTCACGCGCTCAACAACGCTTACTACGATGTCGAACGCTTCGGCCTCCGGTTCGTTGCCTCGCCGCGCCATGCCGATGTATTGATGGTGACCGGTCCAGTGACCAAGAACATGCGCGACGCATTGGAGCGCACCTATCATGCCGTCCCCAATCCAAAATGGGTGGTCGCGATCGGAGATTGCGCGCGGGATGGAGGATGCTTCGCCGGCAGCTACGCCGTCGTTGGCGGCGTCTCCGAAGTCGTCCCTGTCGACCTCCATATTCCCGGCTGCCCCCCTACTCCGACGGCCATGCTGCAAGGTCTGCTGGCGCTGCTCGAACGGGTAGACGCCGCCGTTGCGCCTTGAAAATCGTTTCGATGTTGATGTCGGCGTTGACCTTGCGCCAATACCGTTAGCATGGCGCGACAACCCTGAACTCACCGAGCCCGTTCGAGCGCCCGCGAGGATGACTGCTTGGGTTGCCGGGNGGTCTTCATCCTTGGCTTGGCGACGTGTTCCCTCAGCCGGACGCCACGGCCTCCCNTCGCACTCGGTACGCCCGGATTGATCAGCTCGATGCCCGCCTTCTCAAGCGCGGAAACCAGCTTCATCAGAGAATCGACGTTGCCGCGGACCACGCCGTCACTGGCTTCCATGCGCTGGATCGTCGGAACCGACAGGTCTGCCAATTCGGCGGTTTGCCGCTGATCGATATTCAGGAGCGCGCGGGCGGCCCTGAGTTGATTGGCGGTAATCATGACCGTCACTTCTCCAATCTGGACGAAATATAATTACAGCATATGAACTCCAGCCTCAAGCATCAACTTACAAGCGCAATCTATCAAACAGGGGCCCCGTGGCAGTCGCGGTGCAAATCGTTGCGATCGCCATGACCTAAGTTGGATTCAGTCCCGCGACGATTGGCAAACGCGCGGCGCGGAATGCAGGAAATAATCCGCCGATCAATCCGACGATCAGCGCGAGCACGACGCCCTCTCCGATCAGCCATGGGCTCAGCTTGAAATCGAACACCACCTGCGTGAAGTTGCCGCCAAGCGTCGAGGCCGTGACGCCATCGAAGATCAGGTAGGTGGCGGCCGCGCCGAGCAGGCCGCCAATCGCCGCGAGCGACAGCGATTCCACCAGCGTTCCGACAAAGGCGGGGAAGCCGCCAAAACCGATGGCCCGAAGCGTGGCAATTTCCGTCGCGCGGGCTGCCACCGACGAATACATCGTGTTGAGGGCGCCGGCGAGCGCGCCGAGCGCCATCGCAATCGCCAGCGGCCAGCCGAGTTTCTGGATCAGATCGGAGGTTTGCGACGCCTGCTCGGCGAAGTAGGTGGCTTCGGATTTGACGTCGAGCTTCAACCGTGGATCGTTGTCGCTGTAACTTTTGAGCTCGTTCAGCGCGGCCGGTCCGGTGAGGCGGGCGCGCACCGTCTGGACGAAGTTGTTGCGGTTGAACAGGCTTTGTACCACCGACAGATCAGCCCAGATTTCGGATTCGAATACGCTGCCGCCGGCATCGAACACGCCGACCACGGTCCAGCGCGTCGCGCCGAATGACACCGTACTGCCAAGGTCGAAACCTTCGAATTCCCGCAGCAGCGCCTTGCCGACCACGACCTCGTTGCTGCCGCGATTGAACATGCGGCCCGCGGTGATGGTAATTCCCTTGCGCAGCTCGGCGCCCTGTTCGCCGATGCCGCGCAGCGGCAGGTTAGCCTTGGTCCTGGTGGAACGCTTAAGACCGTCGACCACGAGATAGAGTTCCGGCGAGATCAGGGGCTTGCCATCGGCGCCTCGTGCGATACCAGGCCCGTCCTCGATCAGGCGCACCTGATCGCGGGCGACGGTGCTGTTGATTTCCGCCTGCGAGCCCGCCCGCAGCACGATGGCGATGTCGTCGGCGCCGGAGCCGGCGATGGTCCGCTGGAATCCATTGGCCATGGCCAGGAATGCGAGCAGCACGATCACCACCAGCGCAATCGCGATCACCGTCGATAGCGACAACCAGCGTCGCTGCGCGATGCTCTTGAGATTGATGGAGGTGACTGCCATCACCTGAAGCAAAAGCGAGCGCATTGGCTATCCCCGTCCGAGCGCGGTTGCGATCTTGAGCCGCATCGCATTGAGAGCCGGAATCACGCCGGTGAACAGGCCGAGCGCGACCATCAGCACGATTCCTTCGAGCATGATAACCGGCGATACCGCAAAGGCCGGCGCGATGTTGGCGAGGCTCGCGCGCAAGCCGATCGTGATCAGCGCGGCAATCGCGAGGCCCGGCAAGCCGCCGAGCAGAGCCAGCAGTACCGATTCGCCGAGCACCATTCGCAGGATACGCGGGCCCGAGAATCCGAGCGTCTTCAGCACGCCGATCTCGCGGGTGCGTTCCCGAATCGACAGCGCCATGGTGTTGCCGACGATCATCAGGATGGTGACGAATGCGGCGCCGACCACCAGGAACACGATCAGCGCGATGTTGCCGAACTGTGCCGCGAAGGCCTTGCCGAAAGCCTTTTCGGTGTCGGTTGAGGTCTCGGCGGTGGAATTGGCGAACATCGCATCGATCGTCTTCGCCACCCGATCGTTATTCTCCGGCGAGTTGGTCTGCAGGATCATCCAGCCAATAGTGTCCTTGCCAAACGTACGGGTCTCGTCGAAATAGGCATACTGGAACAGCAGGAAATTGGTGTCGACTTGCTCCGCTTTGCCCTTGACGATGCCCGCGATGGTGAAGTCCCAGGTATGACTGCCGTTGCTGCGCTGGGTGAAGATGTTGCTCGCAACCGGCACCCGGTCGCCAACCTTCCAGCCCCACTTGCGCGCCAATGATTCACCGATCACCGCACTGCTGCGGTCACGGATGAAGGCCTGAAGCTGCTCGGGCGGAATATCGAGTTCGCTGCGATACACATCGAAATAAGTCGCGGGCTCGATCGCCAGTGTCATCAGGAAATTCTTCGGATCCTGATAATAGCCTCCGAACCAGTTGGCGAAGGTCACCTGCCGTACCCCATCCACCGCGCGCACGCGATTGAAATAGGCGATCGGCATAGGCTGGGTGAAGTTGATCTTGTTGACCGTGATCAGACGATCCGCGGCGGCGCGATCCTCGCCGGCCGTGAAGGCGCGGTAAAATCCCGCCAGCACGCCGAAGATCATGAAGGCGATCAGGATCGAGACGATCATCAGCGCAGCGCGCAATTTACGGCGGAACAGGTTTTTCCGCACCAGATCGAAGTCGTTCACGCGGCGAGCTCCTGTTCGACGAAACGGCCCTTGTCGAGGTGCAGGATCCGCTCGGCGTAGCGCGCCGCCGCGGGATCGTGGGTGACCATCACGATGGTCTTGCCGAGATCCTTGTTGAGCAATTGCAGGATCGAGAGAATCTCGTCGGCGGAGTTGCGGTCGAGATCGCCCGTCGGTTCGTCGCACAGCAACAGGTTCGGATCCGATACGATCGCGCGCGCGATGGCAACGCGCTGCTGCTGGCCGCCGGACATTTCGCGGGGATGGTGCTTGACGCGATCGGCGAGACCAACCACCGACAGCGCGGTCTGGACGCGGGCCGCGCGCTCCTTGCGTCGCAGGGTGGTGAGCAGCAGCGGCAGCTCCACGTTCTGCGCCGCGGTCAACATCGGCATCAGGTTGTAGAACTGGAAGATGAAGCCGATATTGGCGGCGCGCCAGGCCGCCAGTTCGCCTTCCGACAGGCCATCGATGCGCCGCTCGGCGACGGCAATCTCCCCCTCATCGACGCGGTCGATACCCCCGAGCAGATTGAGCAGCGTCGTTTTGCCCGAACCGGACGGGCCCATCACCGCGACGAAATCGCCACGGGGAATCGCAAGATCGAGATGATCGAAAATCGAAATCGTTTCCTTGCCCTTGATGAAGCGCTTGCTTACGCCGGTGAGGCGAACCATTGGATGTTCCGCTGTCACTTTTCTCTCCTCTCGCAATTCAACTGGTGGCTAGTTTGCCGCGGTGGTGTCGGTCGCGGCCGCATTACCAGCCTTGGTGTCGCGCAGAAAATTTACCTTCACCGCCATGTCGGGCAGGATGCGCGGGTCTTTTTGCACAAAGCGGATGCGAACCTTCACGGTGGCCTTCTCGCGATTTGCGGTCGGCACGATCGCGATCACCGAGGCGGGGATGGTCCAGTCCGGATAGGCGTCAAGCACCGCGTTCACGGCGCCGCCGGCAGCGACCCGGCCGATGAACGCTTCGTTGACATCGACCTCGATCTCGATCGAATCCATGTCGACGATGGTGCAGATACCGGTCCGGGTGAAGCCGCCGACCGACATTGGTGAAATCATCTCGCCAGGCTGTGCGCTGCGGTCGATGACGACACCGGCGAACGGCGCGCGTATCTGATGTTTGTCGAGCACCGACGCGCTGCGCTTTGCGTCGATCTTGGCGGTCTCGAACTGCGACTGCGCCTGGCGCAATTGCGCCGCCAGCACCCCGACACGCGCCTGTGCCTTGGTCAGATCGGCCTCGGTGGCAAAATTCTTCTGCGACAACGTCTGCACGCGCGACATGATCCGCGTCGCGTCCTGAAGGTCGGCGGTGATCGCGGCAATCGCGGCGTTCGCCGCCTCGGCGCGCGACTGCGCCAGCTCATAATCTTTTTCGGCAAGCACGCTGTCGAGCCGCGCGACGATCTGCCCGTCGGTCACCGTCATGCCCTCGTCGATGAAAATCTCAACCACCTTGCCCGTGATCTCGGCCGCAACGGTCGCCTTGCGTCGCGCAACCACATAGCCGGAGGCCGCAAGATTACCGGCCTCCCTGCTGGCCGGCGCGACCTGCTGTTGCTGCGGCTGTGGCGTCTGCGATTGTGCTGTGGGCGCGGTCTCCTTGGGACCATCTTGCGTCCGAAATTCGGACGCGGCGAAGACGGCAAATGCCACGATGATGCAGGCGACAACGCCCGCCGAGATCGGCAACCAGCGACGGCTCGACCGCCCCGTTTCGCTCGCGCTGCGATCGATGGTCAGCGATCGCAGCAATTTGCTCTTGTCCTCGGTCATCATCCAATTTCCATCTACGAGCCCGCTGTGGACGCCGTTTCCTGCGTCGCGGCGTCATTCTCGCGCTGGTACTCTCGCTCGCAGCTGGCTTGCATATCTCGCCACAAAGCGGTTGGGCCCCAACCTTGTTCCGTGATACGGCGTACCAGTTCGGTGACGAAATCCAGTTCTGCCTTCACTAGCGTCAGGCGATATTCGTTTTCGACGACGAGGATTGCCGGAAATTTCAGGCCTAATAGCGGCGCAGGCAATTCTTCATCGGCTCCGGCAACTTCCGCAAAAGTCTTTCCGAGGATGGCCTTGAGTTCGGCCTGCATGCGCACGAATTGTTCCTCCAACCGCGATCGGCGATCGCGAAGCAACGCGACGGCTTCATCCGGCGGCAACACCGGCAGAAGACATAATGCGGCTTCGAATTGCGGAAACTCTTTTGCCGGTTCCGCCAACAGATGCCGCATCCAGTTCCGCAGCAGATCGCGGCCCGCCGGCGTTAGAGCATAAACCGTCCGCTCAGGTCTCCTGCCGCCGCGCGACGTTTCCTTCGACCGGATCAACCCGCGCGAGGTCAGCAGCTCGATCACGGTATAGAGCGTGCCGTAACGCAACTTGATACTCTCATGCTTGTGCCGACGCTTGAGCGTTGCAGCCATCTCGTATGGATGCATCGGGCGTTCGAAGCACAATGCGAGGACGGCGAGCGCCAGGGGATTTGCCGGCATCTTGGACATAGATTCCAGATTATTCAGATGCCGAATATCCGTCAACGGATAGTTCACCTCATCCGTTAGAGGGAGCGGCCATCGCCTTAAAGGTGAACTACACGGTATCTTCTTGCCTTTGTAGCACTACTTGACATGACCTATTCGTTATATAATAAACTTGTTATATGACCAAGGAAATTCCACATCTCGATGCTGCCTTCTCCGCGCTTGCCGATCCGACACGGCGGGCGATCTTGGCGCGCCTCGCCCTGGGTGAAACCACCGTCATGGAGATCGCCAGGCCCTTCGAAATGACGCAGCCGGCAATCTCGCGCCATCTGAAAGTGCTTGAGGATGCGGGGCTGATTATCCGTCGTGTCGAGGGCAGCAAGCGACCCTGCCGCATCGCGCCGGATGCGATCGCAAACGTCGATCGCTGGCTCGGCATGCTGCGCGACGCCTTGGCCAAGAATTACGATCGCCTGGATTCGGTATTGGCTTCGATGATGACCGAGGAACGAAAGGAACGACCATGAGCGCCATGACACTTGTGACGGAGGGTGAGCGATATGTCGTCGTCAGGCGAAACTTCGCCGCCTCGCCCGAAGCGGTCTACCGTGCACACACCGAGCCCGCGCTTATCCAGAAATGGCTGCTCGGGCCGGACGGCTGGACGATGCCGGTCTGCATCAACGAAGCGAGACCGGGCGGGCGGATCCGCTACGAGTGGGCCGACGGCAAGGGCGGCGGATTCTACCTGACGGGCGAATACATCGAGCTGAAACCGTTCAGTCGGATCGTGCATGTCGAACGCATGTACCTGCCCGACCCGACACCGGACAATCATATCGAAACGACTTTCGAGCCGCACGGAAGCGGCACGCTGATGACGATGCGGATGACCTTGCCGGATGCTGCAACCAGAGACGCGATGCTTTCAACCGGCATGGAACACGGCATGGAAGCGAGCTATGTGCGGCTTGAGACCTTTCTTTAAGAGTCCTGCCTTTAGGTGTGCTGCCTTTAGGTGTCCTTTAGGTTTTCTGCGTTTTAGGTGTCTTGCAGGGAGCTTTCAAAAATAACAGGGATCGCATCATGGCCGACTGGACCACTGGTGTTGATCCCGGAAGATGCATGATGCATGTATTTAATGCGTGAACTCAAAGGGGGTTGTCGGCTGTGCGGCTGTTGGGGCGTTATCAGGGCCGGAACGGCGAGATCGAGATCGTCGAATGTTCGTGGGACGGAACCCGCATTTATTTCGAAGAGGGCGTGAGGCAGAGCCAGGCGACACCGGACGGTGAGAGCGTCTTCACCTACGTCAAGCTCATGGACGAGCTTTTGTACCGGTCGAAAAGCATACTTATTCTGGGATGCGGCGGCGGAAACCTTGCCACCCGGTTGGCCGGTCTCGGTAAGAGGCTGACGATCGTCGACAACAATCCGATCAGCTTCGTGATCGCGCATAAGTTTTTTGGGCTGCCGGATGATCTGCAATGCATGGTCTCGGATTTCCGGAAATTCATCTATGCAGACGATACGCTCTACGATGGCATCG
>JGI12053J15887_10000404_pt1 | contig 17360 bp, 18 predicted proteins | sample MedBloCAOM1_O3_FD_15887 | JGI IMG/M metagenome (IMG submission 15887)
ACGTTGGCAGCTCTCGGCGACAAGGGATTGCTGGTCGCGGAGCGGCTCGCGCAGGAGTTAAAACTGCCGCTGCCGGATGCGCCGTGGCACACCCACCGCGATCGCATTGCGGAAGCGGCTTCGGTGTTTGCGATACTTGCGGGAACCTGCGGCAAGATCGCCCGCGACGTGTCGTTGATGATGCAGACCGATGTCGGCGAGGCGTTCGAGCCGTCGGGCGAAGGCCGCGGCGGCTCTTCCACCATGCCGCACAAGCGCAATCCCGTCGCCGCCGCGACCGCGCTGGCCGCAGCCACCATGGCGCCCAATCTGGCGGCAACGATTTTTGCAGCCCAGGTGCAGGACCACGAGCGCAGTGCCGGGCCCTGGCACGCGGAATGGCCGACATTGCCGAGCTTGCTGCTCGTCACGTCGGGCGCGCTTGCGGCCATCGTCGACATTGCCGAAGGGCTGGAGGTCGACGTTGCGCGCATGCGCGCCAACCTCGACGCCACCCACGGGCTGATCATGGCGGAAGCGGTGACGATGGCGCTAGCCGAGAAGATCGGGAAGAGCGAGGCCCATCATCTCGTCGAGGCCGCGAGCAAAAAGGCCATAGCCGAGAAAAAACACCTGCGCGACGTGCTGACGAAAGACCCTGACGTCACCGCGCATTTAAGTGCAAACAAACTGGCAAAATTGTTCGAGCCGATGGCCTATCAGGGCGCCTCGCAAGCCCTGATCGACCGGCTGCTCGCGTCGCTCGACAATGAGCAAAGTTGATGGAGTCTTCTGGAAATGTCATTGCCGGGCTTGACCCGGCAATCCATCCTCCTGAATAGACTCAGGTTTTAAGATGGATGCGCGGGTCAAGCCCGCGCATGACAGCGGAGGTATTAGAGCCCATGCCGATGATCGACGCCGACGGTTGCCTGCTCAACGTATCCGTCGAGGGCCGCGACGGCGGACCGACTTTGATGCTGTCGAACTCGCTGGGCTGCAGCCTGCAAATGTGGGAGCCGCAAATGAAGGCGCTGACGCAGCTCTTTCGCGTGATCCGCTATGACCGGCGCGGCCATGGCAAATCCAGCGTGCCACCAGGCCCCTACTCGATGGAGCGTTTCGGCCGCGATGTGCTGGCGATCCTCGACGACCTCAACATCGAGAAGGTGCACTGGTGCGGACTGTCGATGGGCGGCATGGTCGGACAGTGGCTCGGCGCCAACGCGCCAGAGAGATTTGGAAAGATTATTCTTTCCAACACCGCCTGCTACTATCCCGATCCGACCAACTGGCTCAACCGCATCAAGGCGGTGAAGGAAGGCGGCATCGCGGCGGTGGCCGACACCGTTGTTGCGGGCTGGCTGACCGCGGACTTCCGCGAGCGCGAACCGCAGATCACAGCGAATATGAAGGCGATGCTGATCGCTTCTCCGGTGCAGGGCTATCTCGCCTGCTGCGAGGCGCTGAGCAGGCTCGATCAGCGCGAACTGCTGCCCAGGATCAAAAGCCCGACGCTGGTGATTGCCGGGCGTCACGACATGGCGACGCCGGTCGCGGCCGGCGAATTCATCCGCAGCCAGATTCCCGGCGCCAGCCTCACGATTCTCGACGCCGCGCATATCTCCAATGTCGAACAGCCGCACGCCTTCACCGACGCCGTGATCGGTTTCCTGACGCAACGCTAAGCAGAGGCCAACAATGGACGATCAAAAACGCAGGGATGACGGTATGGCGCAGCGCCGCAAGGTGCTTGGCGATGCCTGGGTCGACAAATCGGCCGCCAACATGAATTCCTTTAACGCTGACTTCATCGACCTGATCACGCGTCATGCGTGGGCCGATATCTGGACCCGGCCGCATTTTGACGAACGCACCCGCCGCATACTTGTGATCGGNACCTTGGTCGCGCTCGGTCAATGGGACGAATTTCGCCTGCACNTACGCGCNGCGCTGACGGAAGGNGGCTTCACGCCTGATGACGTCAAGGAGATCGTACTGCAGCAGGCGATCTATTGCGGCGTGCCTGCCGCCAATCATGCCGTCAAGGAGGCGTCAGCGGTGCTCNGCGAGTTGGGACTGCTGAAGGGATAGATCGCCGGCGGTGACGCTGCGATCCGTCTGCGGCTGAGCGGGACGCTCGACCAGCAACACGATGGCGGTGCCGAGCAGCAACAATAGTTCTGTCGCATGCAGCTTGAGGGCCTGGCTTTCGCCGACCTGCGATGCCATCACCATGCCGGCAAAACTGATCACGCTGCCGATGGCAAGCGCCATGCCCAGCGCCTCGTCGCAGCCGCCGGTCTTGCGGATCGAGGCGCGCGCGACGAACACCAGGAACATTGCGAAAAATGCCACGACCGTGAGCCTGCCCAGTGCCAATAGCCACGCGAAGCGCACCGTGGTCACCGCCGCCAGCTGCAGATGATCGCTGATGAACAGCGCGATGGATATATTCGGCCGCTCATAGAGACCGTGGATCGGCGAAATCATGATCTTGAAGGCGATGATGGTCCAGGTCGGAATAAAATAGGCCGCCAGCAGCGCGCCATTGAATGAACTGATCCGCCAGTTTGTCGACATGTCGCTTCCCGCTTTTCCGCAGCGCTCCGAAGGGGAGCGGCGGCTTTGCGGCGAGCTAACCCGCTTAAACTGCCGCGGGCAATTTAAACCCTTTATTTACCTTAATTGTGGGGATGGCGGGACCTGCGTACCTTCAACATCAAGTCGTCACCTCCGAACTTGACCCGGGGCCATCTCTCATCGCCAGGAATCTTGTGAAGAAGATGGATGGCCGGGTCGTAGCCCGGCCATGACGGTGAGCGGATTCGGCGTTGTCCTTGCCACAAAAGAAAAGTCCCGCCTTTCGGCGGGACCTTCCTGCTCTCACTCAAATCCGGGTCGAACTAACGGCCGCCCTTGCCCTGCTGATTGGGGTTCTGGCCGCCCTGACGGTTCGGGTCTTGCTGCTGCTGTCCGGGCTTCTGGCCGCCCTGCTGCTGTCCGGGTTTCTGCCCCGGATTCTGGTTTTGCTGGCCCGGATTCTGGTTCTGGTTGGACATCGGGTTCTCCCTGGTTGAACGTAACCGGAGACAACCGGAAGGCCGGGAATTGGTTTCAGGGGGAACTTCGGTTCCAGCGCGATCATTGCGTGGCGCCGGCTGGTCGCGACTGTGGCGGACGGAACACCGGGCAAAAACTTGCTATGTACAAGCCCTTTAAGCCACACCCCGTACTGTTGCCGCACCGGGTTCCCACTGTTAGAAAACCGGGGATGACGCGTCGTTCCGGCTGCCGGGGCCATCGCCGCGGAATTTGTTGAAGTGAGCATTTTCTTTGCGGCAAACCGGGTCCACTTTGCCGGAAAATGTTCCAAACAGCGGCAGCGCATGGATTACTTTGCCCAGCAACTGATCAACGGCATTGTGCTCGGCTCGATCTATGGCCTGATCGCCATCGGCTACACCATGGTCTATGGCATCGTCGGCATGATCAATTTTGCTCATGGCGACATCTTCATGATCGGCGGCTTTATCGCGCTGATTTCTTTCCTGATCCTGGTCTCGATCGGCCTCACGGTGGTTCCCGTCATCCTGCTGATTGTGCTTCTGGTATCGATGGCAATCACCGCACTCTACGGATGGACCGTGGAACGCATCGCCTACCGGCCGCTGCGGCACTCGTTCCGCCTTGCGCCGATGCTGTCGGCGATCGGCATGTCATTCGTGCTGACCAATTATTCGCAAGTTGCGCAAGGCGCGCGGGTCAAGCCGGTGCCGCCGATCATCACCGGCGGCTACACCCTGCATCAGGGTAGCGGCGGCTTTGTGGTGCAGCTGTCCAATGTGCAGATCATCGTCGTCATCACCACCATTGTCCTGCTCGCGATCTTCACCTGGCTGGTGGCGCGGACCCGGCTCGGCCGCGACATGCGCGCCTGCGAACAGGACCAGACCATGGCGGCGCTGCTCGGCGTCGACGTCGACCGCACCATCTCCATGACCTTCGTGATCGGCGCCGCGCTCGCCGCGGTGGCGGGCATGATGTACCTCTTGTATTACGGCCTTGTGGATTTCTTCATGGGCTTTGTCGCCGGCATCAAGGCGTTCACCGCGGCCGTGCTCGGCGGCATCGGGTCGCTGCCCGGTGCGATGCTGGGCGGGCTTGCGATCGGCCTGATCGAGACGATGTGGTCGGCGTATTTCTCGGTCGAATACAAGGACGTCGCCGCGTTCTCGATCCTGATCGTTGTTTTGATCTTCCTTCCGACCGGCCTGTTGGGCCGGCCCGAAGTTGAAAAAGTTTGACGGGCGGCGGCGTGACAGCACCCGCGCCTGAACGCAAGCCGGTGTCGCGCGTCCCAGGGGTCGCATTCATCTTCAAGAAAGCCCTGATCAGCGCGCTGGTCGCGCTGGTGCTGTTTTCGCTGATGATCGGCATCCGCACCGAAGCCGGACCCAGCGGGCAATTGACCTACTGGACCAGGTTTGGCGATCTCGCCGCCATGGTCGCAGCCGTGTTCGCCGGCAGTATCATGGTCGAATTGCTGCGGCAGTGGTGGGGACCGGTCGGCACCATCAGGATCGTTCCGCCGAGCGTGCAAAGCGTCCTTGCGGTCGCGCGGCGCCTGCTCGCGCCGGTGCTCTTGACCTTCACGTTTCTGGTGCCGGTGATTTTCTACGATCAGCGCTACATTCTCGATCTCGGCATTCTGGTGCTGACCTATGTGATGCTGGGATGGGGATTAAACGTCGTGGTCGGCCTCGCCGGGCTGCTCGATCTCGGCTACGTCGCGTTCTATGCCGTCGGCGCCTATTCCTACGCGCTGCTGGCGACCAATTTCGGACTGTCGTTCTGGATCTGCCTGCCGCTGGCCGGCATCCTCGCGGCGTTGTGGGGCGTGATGCTGGGCTTTCCGGTGCTGCGGCTGCGCGGCGACTATCTCGCCATTGTCACGCTGGCGTTCGGTGAGATCATCCGTCTCGTCATCATCAATTGGCAAAGCCTGACCGGCGGGCCGAACGGCGTCACCGGCATTCCCAGGCCGACCCTGTTCGGCATTCCGCTCACCCCGGGCGATGACGGCCTTGCTGCGAAACTCGGTATCGAGTTCTCGCCGACCCACCGCATCGTGTTTCTGTTTTACCTGATCCTGGCACTGGCGCTGCTCACCAACTGGGTGACGATCCGGCTGCGACGTTTGCCGATCGGCCGCGCCTGGGAGGCACTCCGCGAGGATGAGGTCGCCTGCCGTGCGCTCGGCATCAACACCACAACCACAAAACTGACGGCGTTCGCGACCGGCGCCATGTTCGGCGGTTTCGCCGGCGCGTTCTTCGCGACAAGGCAGGGCTTTATCAGCCCTGAATCCTTCACCTTTCAGGAATCGGCGCTGGTGCTGGCGATCGTCGTGCTCGGCGGCATGGGTTCGCAGCTCGGCGTCGCGCTGGCAGCCCTCACCATGATCGGCGGCTTCGAGCTGTTTCGTGGCCTCGACCAGTATCGCATGCTGGTATTCGGCGTCGCGATGGTGGTCTTGATGATCTGGCGTCCGCGCGGGCTGATCGGCCACCGCGCTCCGACCGTGTTCCTGCGGCATAGCCAGGCCATCTCATCCGACCTCGTCAAGGAGGGTCACGGATGAGCGGCGATTTGATCCTCACCGTCGATCATCTGACCATGCGCTTCGGCGGCATCGTCGCCGTCAACGATCTGTCGTTTGGCGCCGAGCGGCGCAAGATCACCGCGCTGATCGGCCCGAACGGCGCCGGCAAGACCACCGTGTTCAACTGCATCACCGGCTTCTACAAGCCGACCAGCGGCACGATGCGGCTGACGCACGACGACAACAGGGACATCCAGCTCGAGCGGCTGAACGATTTCCGGATTTCCAAACAAGCCAAGGTCGCGCGCACCTTTCAGAACATCCGGCTGTTTCCCGGCATGACCGCGCTCGAAAACCTGATGGTCGCGCAGCACAATGCGCTGATGCTGGCCTCCGGCCTGACCTTTCTCGGGCTGATCGGCGCGCCGTCCTGGCGCACTGCGGAAAAGCGCGCGATCGATCAGGCAACGCTCTGGCTCGAGCGCATCGGGCTGCTCGACCGCGCCGACGATGCCGCCGGCAACCTGCCCTATGGCGATCAGCGCCGCCTCGAAATCGCGCGCGCGATGTGCACCGAGCCTGCATTGCTGTGTCTCGACGAGCCGGCCGCCGGATTAAATACCCGCGAGAGCGCTGCACTGAGCGAGCTGTTGCTCTCGATCCGCGCCGACCACGGCGCCTCGATTTTGCTGATCGAGCATGACATGTCGGTGGTAATGGAAATTTCCGACCACGTCGTGGTGATGGATTACGGTGTCAAAATCGCCGAAGGCACGCCGCAGGACGTCCGTGACGATCCCAAGGTGATCGCCGCCTATCTCGGCGCCGACGAGGAGGAAGCGATCGCGGTGATGGAGAGCGGAACGTGATCGCGCCCTCCGCCGCGCCGCTGCTCGCGATCCGCGGCCTGCACGCCGCCTACGGCAAGATCGAGGCGCTGAAGGGCGTCGACCTCGACATTCACTCCGGCGAGATCGTCGCCTTGATCGGCGCCAATGGCGCCGGCAAGTCGACGCTGATGATGACGATCTTCGGCAAGCCACGCGCCCGTTCGGGCCAAATCCTGTTCGACGGCCGCGATATCACCGACGTGCCGTCCCATCAGATCGCGCGGCTGCGTATTGCGCAGGCGCCGGAGGGACGCCGGATTTTCCCGCGCATGAGCGTCGCGGAAAACCTGCAGATGGGCGCCGATGCCACCGAGTGCAGCGAGGCGGAACGTGCCGCCGGGCTCGAACGCGTCTTCGCACTGTTTCCGCGGCTCAAGGAGCGCATGGCCCAGCGTGGCGGCACTTTGTCCGGCGGCGAGCAGCAGATGCTGGCGATCGGCCGCGCGCTGATGAGCCGCCCTCGCCTCCTGCTGCTGGACGAGCCCTCGCTGGGCTTGGCCCCGCTGATCGCGCGCCAGATTTTCGACGCAATCCGGACCTTGAACCGGCAGGACGGTCTGACGGTGCTGATCGTCGAGCAGAATGCCAACCATGCGCTGCGGCTGGCCCATCGCGGCTACGTCATGGTCAACGGCCTGATTACGCTCGATGGAACCGGCAACGACCTGCTGCAGCGCCCGGAAATCCGCGCTGCCTATCTGGAGGGCGGCCGGCGCGCGTAGCCGCGGCGACGACGTGCCGGACTGCCTGAAAATTGCCGATGACTTCAGGGCAAAATCAGCCGACAATGGCCGCGATATTCGAACCCGGCTTGCCGGGCACTTCCCATAGCAATCACCGCGAGGACGTCTCATGAAATCACTGAAACTCATCGGCCTGGCATTGGGCGCGTCGCTTGCGCTGTCGACAGCAGCGCTTGCGCAGGACATCACCATCGCAGTGGCCGGCCCCATGACGGGCGGCGAATCCGCATTCGGCCGGCAGATGAAGAACGGCGCCGAACAGGCGGTGACGGACCTCAACGCCGCCGGCGGTGTGCTCGGCAAGAAACTCGCGCTGGAAGTCGGCGACGATGCCTGCGATCCCAAGCAGGCGCGTTCGGTGGCGGAAAAGTTCGCCAGCGCGAAAATCCCGTTCGTCGCGGGCCACTACTGTTCGTCTTCGTCGATCCCGGCCTCGGAGGCCTATGCCGACGGCAACGTGTTGCAGATCACGCCGGCCTCCACCAATCCGCTGTTCACCGAGCGCAAGCTCTGGAACGTCGCGCGCGTCTGCGGCCGCGACGATCAGCAGGGCCTGGTTGCCGCCGACTACATCGCGAAGTTCTACAAAGGCAAGAACGTCGCCATCCTCAATGACAAGACCACCTATGGCAAAGGCCTCGCCGACGAGACCAAGAAGGCGCTCAACAAGGCCGGCTTTACCGAAAAGATGTTCGAGTCCTACAACAAGGGCGACAAGGACTTCACCGCGATCGTCTCGCGCATGAAACGCGACAACATCGACCTCGTCTATGTCGGCGGCTACCATCAGGAATCCGGATTGATCGTGCGCCAGATGCGCGATCAGGGTCTGCAGACCGTTTTGATGGCCGGCGATGCGCTGGCCGACAAGGAGTTCGCGTCGATCACCGGCCCCGCCGGCGAAGGCACGCTGTTCACCTTCGGTCCCGACCCGCGCAACAAGCCGACAGCCAAGGCTATCGTCGAGCGTTTCAAGGCCAAGAACATCGATCCCGAAGGCTACACGCTCTACACCTATGCCGCGATGCAGGTCTGGTCGCAGGCGGTGGCGAAAGCCGGCACCACCGACCCGAAGAAAGTCATGGATACGATCAAGGGCGGCGCGTGGGATACGGTGATCGGCAAGATGGAGTTCGATGCCAAGGGCGACATCAAACAAATCGACTATGTCGTCTACAAGTGGGACGCCAAGGGCAACTACACCGAGATCAATCCGAAGGGATCGTGAAGTCCTAAAACCCTATCGCGACGTCAAGCGCCCCGGTTCGCCGGGGCGTTTTCATATTCACCGCTGCGCGCGCATAAGCCAGGCCGGAAAATCAGCGAGGCGACATTATGTCTTCGGCAGCAGCCGGCCGGGACAGCCTGTACGCCGCTTCGATCGCACCGACCAGTTGATGCGGGCGAAACGGCTTCTGCAGACATACGACCTTGGAAAGTTCGGGCGATGCGGAGAGATAATCGAGCGTCGTCATTCCCGATATCGCGACGATGGGCAAATCCGGAATGCGTTCGCGCATCATCGTGATGACGTCGAAGCCATTCATTCCCTGCAGAAAGATATCGACGATCACGAGGTCGAATTTGGAATTTTCGAACTCTTTCAATCCCCGTGCGCCGCTCGCGGCTTCCACGATCTCGAAATGGTGGACCCGCAGCACGATGGAAATCATCGCGCGCACATCGGCCTGGTCGTCAATAACAAGAATGCGGGGCATGGGGGCTCCCGGATGCGCTCCGGACCAGCCTACAATGGCGCCTGGGATTTGGGGAAAACCCTCGGGCATTATTCGCGTTGTGAGTAAAGAAGCGGTTACTCCGGTCAACTAACCCTCTGGCTCTCGACCGAATTAAGAAATATGTAACCTTGGGTTGAACCGCCGAANCGCCGGGGAAGCCATTGCAAGTATTCTCGTCATTGATGGCCAAGCAGCGCAAGGAAGCATTGCTCCCAACTGATATTGGCATATCGGCTAGATATACCGGCTCAGGGGATGCGTTAATGTCGTGCGTTCGATGCGAGCAGGATGGCGCGTTCGATGCCAGTTTGCAGGAAGGGAACAATGCAGACCGGTAGCGACCGAAGCATCTTTCTCTCGACCTTGCCGGCCTCAAGTCGCGATCGTACGGCCGCGCTCGTCGTGGTCGGCGTCTCGTCGGTTCTCTTCGCATGTGCGGTACCTTATGCCGGCGTGCCGCTTGCTCCGGTTCCTGCGTTCGTTGCGAGCTATCAATCCGCGCTGGCGATCAACGATCTCATCACTGCAATCCTGCTGTTATCGCAGTTCGGGGTCTTGCGCTCGCGGGCCCTCCTGCTGCTTGCGAGCGGATACTTGTTTACAGCGGCCGCAGCGATCGTTCATGCGCTGACTTTTCCAGGGCTGTTTGCGCCGACCGGACTTTTGGGCGCCGGACCACAGACAACGGTTTGGCTTTACATGATCTGGCACGGCGGATTTCCGCTTCTGGTGCTCGGCTATGCGCTCCTGAAAGACCGGGATGGTGGCCCCAAAGTACGAGTAACGGTTGGCGAAGCGATCCTCGGAAGCGTCATTGCGGTCGGCGTTGCGATCTCCGTCCTCACCTGGCTCGTCACCGGCCAACATGACATTCTGCCGACGCTGCTGAGCGGCGGGCGCTATACGCCCACCATGATCGGGGTCGTGTCGGCGGTGTGGTGCCTCAGCCTCGCGGCCCTGCTGGTGTTATGGTTTCGGCGACCGCATTCGGTGATCGACGTCTGGCTCATGGTCGTCCTCTGTGCGTGGCTGTTCGACATCGCGTTGTCCGCGATGGTCAATGTCGCCAGATTCGATCTGGGCTTCTACGTCGGCCGGATCTACGGGCTCTGCGCTGCGAGTTTCGTTCTGGCGATCTTGCTTATCGATAATGTCGGCCTGCAGGCCCAGTTGTCTCGCCTGCTCGAATTGCTCCGCCGGCAGGCCGCCTCGGAACGAGACCGTCACACCGAGCGCGAGCGCCTGTTCACTGCGGTGGTGGAATCATCCAACGATGCCATCATCACAAAAGAACTCGATGGGACCATCAACGGCTGGAACCGGGCTGCGGAGCGTCTGTTTGGATTTACCGCCGCGGAAGCGGTCGGCAATCGCATCGATATCATCGTCCCGCCTGACCGGCGCGCCGAGGTGCGCGAAATCCTCGATCGCATAGGCCGGGGTGAAGCGATCGAGCATCACGAGACGTTGCGGCTGCACAAGGACGGCAGGAAGGTGGATGTTTCACTTGCCATATCGCCAATCAGGTCGGCAACCGGTCAGATCGTCGGAGCGTCCAAGATCGCTCGCGATATCACCGAAAGCAAAAGGACGCAGCAGGCGCTTAGTCAGGAGATCGAGGAGCGGCGGCGCATCTTCGAGACTTCGCAGGACCTCATCCTGGTCACCGATACCGCGGGAAAGTTTGTTCAGGTCAGCCCGAGTTCCATGAGCATTCTGGGTTATCGGCCCGATGAAATGATCGGGCACAGCGCGGTCGAATTCATCCACCCCGACGATCTCGACAGCACGCGCGAAGAGATGCGGTCGGCGCGACGCGGGCATCAGATGCGCAACTTCGAGACGCGTTATGTCCACAAGGATGGTCAGGCCGTGATGCTGACGTGGATGGGGACATGGTCGGAGCCGGTGCGGCGGCACTTCTTCGTCGGTCGCGATCTGACGGAAAAGCAGGCCGCGGAAGCGCAATTCCGGCAGGCGCAAAAGATGGAAGCGGTCGGCCAGTTGACCGGCGGCGTCGCTCATGACTTCAACAATATTCTGACCGTCATTACCGGGACCATCGGGATTCTGACCGAGGCTGTCGCCGACCGCCCGCAGCTCGTAGCCATCGCGAAGATGATCGATGAGGCGGCGGAACGCGGTGCCAGCCTGACCAAGCACCTGCTCGCATTCGCCCGCAAACAGCCGCTGCAGCCGCGTGAGGTCGACGTCAATGCGCTGGTCCTTGAAACCGCGAAGTTACTGCACCCCACGCTGGGCGGGCAAATCGAAATCGCCCCACTGCTTGCAGCGGATGCATGGACGGCTTTGGTCGATCCAAACCAGCTCACGACCGCTATACTGAACCTTGCGCTCAATGCCCGCGATGCCATGCCGTCGGGCGGCAAGCTCGCACTCGAGACCAACAACGTTTATCTCGATGACGGCTATGCAAACCTGCACAACGAGGTCACGGTCGGAAACTACGTCATGATTGCGGTGAGCGATACGGGCTCCGGCATTCCCGCCGCGAACCTGGAAAAGGTCTTCGATCCCTTCTTTACCACCAAGCAGGTCGGCAAGGGCACGGGCCTTGGTCTCAGTATGGTCTTCGGTTTCGTCAAGCAGTCCAACGGGCACATCAAGATTTACAGCGAGGAAGGTCACGGGACGACCGTCAAGATCTATCTGCCGCGAGCAANTGGCCTCGGTCAGACCGCCGCGGAGGCGCTGGCATCCTCGGGCATTGAAGGGGGCCACGAGGTTGTGCTGGTCGTCGAGGACGACGCGCTCGTGCGCAGATATGTGGTTACCCAGGTCCAGAGTCTTGGCTACACCACGGTGGAGGCGAGCAACGCCGCGGAAGCCTTGGATGTTATCGGCAAGGCTGCCACCATCGATCTGCTGTTCACCGACGTCATCATGCCTGGGTCGATGAACGGCCGCCAGCTTGTCGACGAAGCGTTGAAGCGGCGGCCCTCGCTCAAGACGCTGTTCACGTCAGGATATACCGAGAATGCCATCGTTCATCACGGCCGCCTCGACTCCGGCGTGCTGTTGCTTGCCAAGCCGTATCGCAAGTCCGATCTCGCGCGAATGATCAGAATGGCGCTGGACGGTCGAAGCATGCCATGAATAATCTTCTCACCGATATTGCCGGCGTCCGCGTCGGTCACGCCGATGACAACGCGCTGGCGTCCGGCGTCACCGCGGTGATCTTCGACAGGCCGGCAGTGGCGGCGATCGACGTGCGCGGCGGCGGGCCCGGCACCCGCGAAGGCGCGCTGCTCGACCTCGCCAACACCGTGGAGCGGATCGACGCCATCGCGCTCGCGGGCGGCTCGGCATTCGGGCTTGAGGCCGGCGGCGGGGTGCAGGCCTGGCTCGCCGAACAGGGCCGCGGCTTTGCGGTGCGCGGCGCGATCATTCCGATCGTTCCCGGCGCCATCATGTTCGATCTCTTGAACGGCGGCGACAAGGCCTGGGGCCGCTTCGCACCCTACCGGGATCTCGGCTACGCCGCGGCCGCGGCGGCGGCGGCAAATTTCGCGCTCGGTAGCGCCGGCGCCGGGCTTGGCGCGACCACCGCAAATTTCAAGGGCGGGCTCGGCTCGGCATCGGCGGCGACACAGGACGGCGTCCGGATCGCTGCGCTTGCCGTGGTCAATGCGGTGGGCAGCGTCACGGTCGGCGATGGACCGTGGTTCTGGGCGGCGCCATTTGAAATCGGCGGCGAATATGGCGGACTCGGACTGCCGCCATCGTTCACGCCGGACATGCTCGCGATGCGTCTCAAAGGCGCCGCTGCGGCAACGCCGGCGGAAAACACCACGCTGGCGGTGGTCGTGACCGACGCGATATTGACAAAAGCCCAGGCCAAGCGGCTCGCCATGATCGCGCAGACCGGATTTGCCCGCGCTATTTATCCGGTGCACGCGCCGCTCGATGGCGACGTGCTATTCGCCGCTGCGACAGGTGAAAAGAGGATCGATCCTCTCGCCGGCCTCACCGAGCTCGGCATGGTCGCGGCAAATGTCGTGGCCCGCGCCATCGCGCGGGGCGTCTACATGGCGACCGCGCTGCCCTTCCCCGGCGCGCTGCCGGCATGGAAAGATCGTTTTGGGTAGAGCATGATCCGGAAAAGTGGGAACCGGTTTTCCGAAGAGATCATGCTCAAACAAAGAGATGAGACCATGATCCGATTTAACCTAACCGGATCATGGTCGAGCAACGAAATTTTAGCGCACGCGTTGCCTTAAACGATTCCGATCAGGCGAAATCCCATGCCTTCGACAGCTATTCGTAATTACTTCTATGAGCCGGCCAAACGCCAATTATGGGTGACGTTCGTCACCGGCCGGCGCTACGTCTACGACGATGTTCCATCAGAGGTTTTCGATGCATTTAAAACGGCGCCGTCACGCGGCGCGTTCTTCAACCACGAAATTCGCGACCGCTATGCATTCCGCGAAGTCACCGGCGGACGGCGCGAGTGGACGCGCTAAACGCGTTCAGGCGCTGACCGAGAGCGATGCGGTAGCGGAGGATGAAATCGCCTGCACCTCGCGCGCAATCATCTGCTCGATGAAATTGTAGGATGACGTCGCGCTGCTGGATGCCGTCTTCGCCGCCGGTGACGTCATCGTCACCTTCGAGCCGTCGGCATATGTCACTGACGTCGTGGTCGAACCGTCGCTGTTGGTTACCGACGTAGAGGATGCACCCTGCAACGCCTGCAGCAGTGGATCGGAGTTCGACCCAGCGGTGCCGGTGGAACCGCCGGAGCCGTCCGAACCGGCGACGCGATGGTGATGGTGGTGACCACCCTTGCCGCCCCTCAGCGCCGACGACATTTCGTCGAGACTGACCGAACCGTCGCCATTCTTGTCCATCTTGCTGAACACGTCGTCGGCCTGTGCGATGTTGGTTCCGCCGGCGCCGAGTGCGTTTTCAAATTCCGACTTGCTGATCTGGCCGTCGCCGTTGGCGTCGAGCTGCGAGAACAGATCCTTCAGCGCGTCAGACCGGCTGGTCGGCGCCGCCGAGGTTGTTCCAGTCGAGGACTGGCTTTGCGCCGCAAGCAGCGCGCTCATCGTGGCCGGCGACAGCTGCGAAAACCCGCCGGACCCGGACGCCGGGGCGGAGCTTCCCGAAGGCGCGGTGCTGCAGGAGAGATCGAACGGGTTGGTCGAAGCCTGGCTGAAGCCGGTCGTTTGCTGGGACGATGATTTCGTTTGGGTCAGCGATTGGAGGGCATCCAGCGCCGACGTCACCGCGCCAAGAGCAAGCAGCATGGCAGAACTCCGACAAATGCCGCGATCGCGCGGGCTTTTACTTTCGCAGCGTAAGGATCAGCAAACGCCATGCCATATCGGAAAAGCCAATAAAACGTGGGTTTTCTGCATCGCAAATGGTCCCCGTGGCCCGGCAATTGATGCCGTCGCGGCAGAAATTTCCGCACTCGATAGGCGGCGGTTTCGTCCGCATTGCCCCCAGGCTTTGCGCGTGTTACGCGAAAACCGTTCCGCACGCTTCGAACGTCTCCGGAAAAGCGCACATGTCCCAGCAATTTGCGTCACGCCCCCTCGTCATCGCGCCGTCGATCCTGGCTTCCGATTTCGCCAAACTGGGCGAAGAGGTCCGCGCCGTCGACAAGGCCGGCGCCGACTGGATCCATCTCGACGTGATGGACGGGCATTTCGTGCCCAACATTTCCTACGGCCCCGATGTCATCAAGGCGATGCGCCCGCACACCAAAAAGATCTTCGACGCGCATTTGATGATTTCGCCGATTGATCCCTATCTCGAGGCCTTCGCCAAGGCCGGCTGCGATCACATCACGGTGCATGCCGAGGCCGGTCCGCATCTGCATCGCTCGCTGCAGGCGATCCGCGCGCTTGGCAAGAAGGCCGGCGTCTCGCTCAATCCGGGCACACCGATCACGGCCATCGAATATGTGATCGACATGATCGATCTGGTGCTGGTGATGTCGGTCAACCCCGGCTTCGGCGGTCAGGCCTTCATCCCTTCCGCGCTCGGCAAGATCCGCGACCTGCGCGCCATGACCGCGGGACGCCCGATCGANATCGAGGTCGACGGCGGCGTGAGCCCGGATGTTTCCGGCCCGCTTGCNGCCGCCGGCGCCAATGCCTTCGTTGCAGGCTCCGCCGTGTTCAAGGGCGGTACCATNGAGGCTTACAAGGCCAACATCTCCGCAATCCGGGAAGCGGCGGCGATCGCGCGCGGAGAAGCGATCTAAACCTGCAGCGTCGCCATGCCGCCGCGATGGACACACTCCCCGATTGTGAAGCCATCCATGACTGCGCCCGACTGAACCGAAGGCTTGGCCATCGCTCACNGCCCGATCAGCAGACGATCGGCCAACCAGAGCGGCAGACCATGTTTGCGAATCCGCATCGCTGCGGTCTCGACATCGTAGGGCACACGGCAATAGGTGATTTCACGAGACTTCGTATCGAACATCGCAAACGAGGCCGCCGGATCGCCATCGCGCGGCTGGCCCACCGAGCCGAGAACGGCGAGCCAGCGCCTCCCCCCAAGTAGCTGCACCGGGACGCCTGCGGTCGGCACAAAACTCGTCATCTTCCCCGCTGAAGACATGGAATAGAGAGCCGGCATATGGATGTGGCCGCAGAAGGTGACGTGCGCGTCTGTCGCCACGATGCTGCGCGCGGCATCCAAGGTATCCTGGACATAGCGCCATCTGGCCGGGTGGCTGGCCTCGGAATGAACGTAGAGGCGATCTTCCTCCTGCAGCGTAAGCGGCAATTCCGCCAGAAAACGCCGCTGTGTTGCGCTGAGCCTGCCGCGCGTCCACTCGATCGCGGCCCGGGCTGCGGCATTCATTGATTCCGTCGTGGTGGTGACGGCGTTGTCGTGGTTGCCGCGCACGGCCATGGCTCCGCTGTCGACGAGCCCCATCACCGTCTCAACCGTCCATTCCGGATCGGCGCCATATCCGACGTAGTCGCCGAGGAAAATCATCCGTTCCGCGCCTTGCGCCCGCGCAAAGTCGAGGCACGCGCTAAAAGCCTGCCGGTTGGCATGGATATCCGTAAAGGCAGCCAGCAGCACGCTTTCCTCCATGCCCATCCTGTCGGCCAGGCTCGTGCCAAATTTGCTGGATATCAAACAACATGGCGCCGCAGGAGCGCAATCAGGCTGAAGGCGGGATTGGGGGCACGCAGCGGTATACGAGCGCTTCCGCGATCCGTGGCGCGGCGGGGATGGGGATAATTTTAGCGCTTACGCGGCGCTTCCAGACCTTTGAGCAACAGCGTCAGCACGGCGTCGATCCGCGCCGCGAGCTGTGGATCGTTCCATTCCTCGGAATGAGCGGGATGATGGAAGCGGCTGGTGGCGTCGAAAATCGCCCGCGCCGAGGCCTTGACGTCGGCGACGTGGAAGGCGCCCTGCTTCACGCCGTCGGACAAAATATGCGCGATCTGATCGACGAGACGGTCCTTATGCGCCTTCACCACCTCACGCGCCTCTTGTGCCAGCGCCAAATAAGTCGCGAACATCTCGGGATCGTCGCAAACTTTCTTGTATTTGATCGCAAACATGGCACGCAGCCAGCGCTCCAGCCGGGCGGGCGCCGGCCCCGCCGCTTCCGCGATCTTCGCCAGCGGGGCGTTGGCACGGTCGAGCCAACGTTTAGCCACCGCGTCGCGCAGCGAAGCCTTGCTCGGAAAGTGGCGGTAGACGCTGCCGTGGCTGACCTCGAGCGCACGGGCGACATCGACGACGGTGGCCTTTGCCAGCCCGAAGCGGCGCAACACGTCCTCAGTGACCTCGAGAATTCGCTCAGGGGTCAAAACCACGGCCTCGTTCATGCGCGCACCGCCTCGTTCTCGCTGTCGAGCCTACCTATTTGCGCGGCAGGACAGCGCGAGCCTGCGGCGGACTTCCACGGCATCGCGGCCATTTCAGCACCGTCGACAATGGCGATGCCTTCGACTTCGCCGGTGCCAAGCGTTCGCGGAGCGATCTGGTGGGCTGTCATGAGTCTTTCGGCCTGTATGGCAAGGTGGCGGGCCACTTGCGCGTTCAGCCAGTGATGGATTTGTTCGGTCAAATAAAAGATTTCGATAGTCATGGCGAAGTTCTCTGCAGGTCCGGGGCTCGCGGTCGATTGGCCAGCGAGCCAAGGCGTCCCCCTGCCAGTAGTTCCCGGCAATATAGCCCATCTGACTGACAGATTTCATTATCTGTCATTCAATGTTTCGTGATCAGGCCGGCGGCGGCCGCGCCCGGCCAGGCCAAGCTCGCGTTTGTCTCACCGGGGCCGCTCTGCTAAAGCGCGGCGTAATCCCGTGAACCAAGAGTCGTCGATGATTTCCCGCTACACCCGCCCGGAAATGGCCTCCATCTGGGAGGCGCAAACGCGCTTCAAGATCTG
>JGI12053J15887_10000406_pt1 | contig 17329 bp, 14 predicted proteins | sample MedBloCAOM1_O3_FD_15887 | JGI IMG/M metagenome (IMG submission 15887)
CGCCGGCGCCTTTGCCGCCGCGCCGGAGAATGGTTTTCGGTAGGCCGTGATAGGAGCGATGCGTAAAGGAGTCGCCGTCAATGACCAGCAAGGGCCGGTGCGCAAGTGTCTCCTTCGCTGCTCGCGCCGTCCGCTCCCGGCCGACGTTTGCCTTGCCAGTCACTGTGCGCCGCGCGGAATTTGACCGCGACCTGGAAGCGTCGCGCAGCAGGACCCAGGCGGGGGCATGGTCGCTGGCACCATCCTCGCCCCGGACATCGCGCTCCACGCCGGCATCGACTAGGCGCTTGGCGGCCTGTGCGCTCAGCAGCAGAAAATCGATGCGCAAGCCGGCGTCGCGCGCCCAGCGGTTACGCTTGTAATCCCAGTAGGTGTACATGGGCGCATCGGGATGCAGCGTACGGACCGCGTCGACCCAGCCCTGATCGACAATGCGGCGGAATGCGGCGCGGCTTTCCGGCTGCAAGAGCGCGTCCGTTGCCCAGGATTTGGTCGGATAGATATCGCGGTCGGTCGGCACGACGTTCAAGTCGCCGGCGAGCACCACGGGCACGTCCGCAGCGGTGAGCTGCGCGGCATGCGCGGCAAGACGTGCGAGCCAGGCCAGCTTGTAGTTGAATTTCGGGCCAGGCTGCGGATTGCCGTTCGGCGCGTAGAGCGAGGTGACGAGCACTCCGTTCACCGCCGCCTCGATGTAGCGGCTTTGCTTGTCGGCAGGGTCGCCCGGCAGCTCGGTGCGCGTCACGATCGGATCATGGTCGCGCGCGAGGATCGCAACTCCGTTCCATGATTTTTCCCCGCGCCAGGCCGCGCCGTAACCGGCGCGCTCGATCGGTCCTTTCGGAAACTCGGAATCCGCCGCCTTGAGCTCCTGCAGGCAGACCACGTCGGGCTTGGCAGCCTCCAGCCAGCCGAGCAGATTGGCGAGGCGTTTGTTGACGTTATTGATGTTGAAGGTCGCGATTTTCATTCTGGCGCTGAGAAACCGTTCGATACGAGCCCCAGCCTATCCTCTGACTCTTGGACTTGGCAGCGAAGGTCAGGAGCTGGCGGCCACTTACCGACTTAGCCGACCCGTTTGACTTACTTGTGGAAATGACCGCGATTGGCCGCGCATACACATTTGTAGCTCCCGGATCGGATTCGAAATCGCAGGTTGATCAAGCCGGCACCCCTGGTGCCGATTGGCCACAGGGTATCCCTATGCGCCCCGGAATTGTCGCAATTCGGCAACATTGTTGTATAAAAGCATCAGTGAACAATAAGACCATCGATGAGCGGGGGGCGCCCAAACGGCACGTATTCGCGTGCCGGCTCCGGGTTCCCGTTTGGGCGAGATGAGTAGATGACTAACGTCGGTCAAGCCGCCACGACCGAGCTGGTGGGCGCTGCGGCGGCGCCTGCGGCCGGCTTTGTCGCGCGCGCGCTGGGGCTCGCCGCGGTGGCGCTTGCGCTCCTATCGGCGCTGGTCACCTTCGTGGTGCTCGCCGGCCTCACCCCGATCGTGCCGACCCACGAGGTCGTGGTCTTTCTCCTCGCCGTCAACGCCGGCACCGTGTTCCTGCTCGTCCTCGTCATTGCGCGCGAGGTGTGGGGGGTGGTGCAGGCGAGGCGGCGCGGCCGCGCGGCGGCGCGACTGCACGTGCGCATCGTCGCCCTGTTCTCCGTCATCGCCGCGGTGCCCGCCATCCTGGTGGCGGTGGTCGCCAGCGTCACGCTCGACCGCGGCCTCGACCGGCTGTTCTCGCAGCAGACCCATTCGCTGATCGAGAACTCGCTGATCGTCGCCGACGCCTATGTGCGCGAGCACGTGCAATTCGTCCGCGCCGACGCCATCGCCATCGCTATCGAGCTTGCCCGCGCCAAACCGCTGTTCGATCAATCGCGCGAGCAGTTCAACCAGTTCCTGGCGGTGCAGGCCTCGATCCGCGGGCTGCCGGGGGTCATGCTGCTCGACAAGGACGTCAACACCGTCGACCAGGTCAATGACCCCCAAGTCAATCAATCCTTCATCAAGCCGACGCCCGAGGTGCTCGCCGGCGTCAACGACACCGAGCCGCAGGTGGCAATGTTCCTCGACGCCAACTACATTGCTGCCATCATCAAGCTTCGTGGCTACAACGACACCTATCTCTACATCGCGCGCCTGCTCGACCCGCGGGTGCTGGCGCAATTGCGCGCGACCCAGGCCGGCGTCGCCCAATATGCCGATCTCGAGGCGCGCCGCATCGGCATCCAGATCGCATTCGGGTTGATGTACACGGTGATCGCGCTCATCGTGCTGTTGTCGGCGGTGTGGATCGGGCTCAACTTCGCCAACTACCTGGTGGCGCCGATCCGCCGCCTGATCAGCGCGGCGCAGGTGGTCTCGACCGGGAACCTGTACGTGCAGGTGCCGACCCGGCGCGCCGAAGGCGATCTCGCCCAGCTCGGCGAGACCTTCAACAAGATGACGCAGGAGCTGCGCACCCAGCGCGACGACATCGTGCGCGCCCGCGACCTGATCGACAGCCGCCGCCGGTTCACCGAAGCGGTGCTGGCCGGCGCCAGCGCAGGCGTCATCGGCGTCGATGGCGAAAGCTGCATCAGCATCCTCAACCGGTCGGCCGAGCGGCTGATCGGACGATCGGAGGCTGACGCGCTCGGGCGTCCGCTCACCGAGATCGTGCCCGAGCTCGCCGACATGTTCGAGGCAGCGCGCTCGGGCGTGCAGCGCCTGGTGCAGGGGCAGGTGACGCTCAGCCGCAACGGCCGCGAGCGCAACCTGTCGGTGCGGGTGACCAGCGAGCAGTCCGGCGCCGCCGAGCGCGGCTTCGTCGTCACGCTCGACGACATCACCGAGCTCGTCACCGCGCAGCGCACCTCGGCCTGGGCCGACGTCGCGCGCCGAATCGCCCACGAGATCAAGAACCCGCTGACCCCGATCCAGCTCTCGGCCGAGCGACTGCGGCGGCGATACGCCTCCGTCATCAAGGAGGACGGCGGCATCTTCCAGCAGTGCACCGACACCATCGTGCGCCAGGTCGACGACATCAAGCGCATGGTGGACGAGTTCTCACGCTTCGCCCGCATGCCCAAGCCGGTGATGTCGGCTGAGGACGTGGCCGATACCGTGCGCCAGGTGGTGTTCCTGCAGCGCGTCGGCAACGCCGATATCGACATCGAGGTCGATATCGCGGAGGACCCGATGCACGCGAAGTTCGACCGCCGGCTGATCTCGCAGGGACTGACCAACATCATCAAGAACGCAACCGAGGCGATCGCCGCGGTGCCGCCGGCCGATCTCGGCCGCGGCCGCATCCGGGTCTGGGCCGGACGCGAGGGCGAGGACATCGTCATCGACGTGGTCGACAACGGGATAGGGCTGCCAAAAGAGAACCGCAGCCGGCTGCTCGAGCCTTATGTCACGACCCGCGAGAAGGGCACGGGCCTCGGCCTTGCCATCGTGGGACGCATCCTCGAGGAGCATGGCGGACGCATCGAGCTCGCCGATGCCGCCGACAAGATCCCCGGACAGCGCGGAGCATGGATGCGACTGCGCTTCGCGGCGGAGACCGCGAGCACGGGCGAGGCGGAGCCCGCCCGTGCATCCCAGCCCCCTCAACTTGCGACGGGTACCTAGAACAGGTGGGTCCAGATGGCCGATGACATCCTCATTGTCGACGACGAAGCGGATATCCGGGAGCTGGTGTCCGGGATCCTGCAGGACGAAGGCTTCATCACGCGCTCGGCGCGCGACAGCGACGACGCGCTGGCTCACGTCGCGAGCCGGCGACCCAATCTGGTCTTTCTCGACATCTGGCTGCAAGGCAGCCGGCTCGACGGCCTGCAACTGCTCGATGCCATGAAGGCGCAGCATCCGGAGCTGCCGATCGTCATGATCTCCGGTCACGGCAACATCGAGACCGCGGTCGCCGCCATCAAGCAGGGGGCCTACGACTTCATCGAGAAGCCGTTCAAGGCCGATCGGCTGGTGCTGGTGGCGCAGCGCGCGCTCGAGACCTCGCGGCTCAAGCGCGAGGTCAAGGCGCTCAAGCAATTCGCGCCCTCGACCCTGGTCGGCAAGTCGCCGTCGATCAACCAGCTGCGGGGGACGGTCGAGAAAATCTCGCCGACCAACAGCCGTATCCTCATCGTCGGTCCCGCCGGCGCCGGCAAGGAGCTGGCGGCGCGCGCAGTGCATGGCCACTCGGCGCGTGCGAACGGCCCCTTCATCGTCATCAACGCGGCGGCGATGATGCCGGAGCGGATGGAGATCGAGCTGTTCGGCGTGGAGCAGCCGGTCGACGGCCAGCAGGCGCGCAAGGTCGGCGCGCTCGAGGAGGCGCATGGCGGCACGCTGTTCATCGACGAGATCGCCGACATGCCGCGCGAGACCCAGAACAAGATCCTGCGAGTGCTGGTCGAGCAGACCTTCCAGCGCGTCGGCGGCACCAACAAGGTTCAGGTCGACGTGCGCATCATCTCCTCGACCGGCCGCAACATCGAAGCGGAGATCGCCGCCGGCAAATTCCGCGAAGACCTCTATCACCGACTCTCGGTGGTGCCGATCCGGGTGCCGCCGCTGGCCGAGCGCCGCGAGGACATTCCACTGCTGATCGAATATTTCATGGAACAGATTTCGCAGTCGACCGGCCTGCCGCGGCGGCTGATCGGCGACGATGCCATGGCGGTGCTGCAGTCGCACGACTGGCCGGGCAACGTGCGCCAGCTGCGCAACAACGTGGAGCGGCTGATGATTCTCGCCGGCGGCGATCCGGATGCGGTGATCAACGCCGACATGCTGCCACAGGACGTGGGCTCCATGGTGCCTTCGATGCCCGGCGGCGACGGCGGCGAGCATCTCATGGGCCTGCCGTTGCGCGAGGCGCGCGAAGTCTTCGAGCGCGAATATCTGGTGGCGCAGATCAGCCGGTTCGGCAGCAATATCTCGCGCACCGCCGAATTCGTCGGCATGGAGCGTTCGGCACTGCACCGCAAGCTCAAGGCGCTTGGGATCGACTGAGCACGCACGGTAGCCCGCATGGAGCCTAAAGGGCGTTTACGCCCGTCTTCGTCGGGCTATGGCGTAATGCGGGGCAGCCTCGACGCGTGGAAAGGATCCCGTATTTCGCTTCGCTGCACTTGTCCGCCGAAGCCCGCCTTCGGGCGAAGGCGGATCCGGGCTGCGCGTTGCGCACTGATCGCTCTATGTCTCCTGGCTGTTCCGACCGCGGCGCAGACGCCGCAGGACATCCAAAGGACCGCCGAGCAGGCGATCCGCAAGCTCGACCTGCAGACCGAGCTGCCGCGCGAGCCGGAACGCCCCCGCATCACCCTCAAGCTGCCGAATGAAGTTCTCTGGGTGGTGATCGCGATTGCGCTGGGCGTGCTGCTCTATGCCTTCCGCGACATGGTGCCGATCCTGCGATTGTGGGGGCGAGACGGCGCCTGGAGCGCCGANGAGGCCGTGACGGGCGAGGTGGAAGCGCGCGCGCCGGCGGCGGTGTTGGGTGCCGCCGATGAGCTCGCCGCCGAAGGCCGTTTTGTCGAGGCCATGCATGTCCTGCTGCTGCAAGGCTTGGCGGACATCCGCGCGCGGCTCGACGAGCAGTTCGCGGATTCGCTCACCAGCCGCGAAATCCTGCGCAGCACCAAGCTTTCCGAGGCGGGGCGAAGCTCGCTGCGCGACATCGTCAACCGGGTGGAGTGGACCTATTTCGGCGAGCACCCGGCGGCACTCGCCGACTACGTCGCCTGCCGCGCGAGCTTCAACGCGCTGGCGCAAGCGTTGCATGGGAATGCACTGCACGGAAGCGCGCCGCGCGAAAGCGTTCCGGCATGAACGGCGAGCCGGTCTTTTCCCGCCGCCTGCTGATCGGCTGGATCGCCGGCGCCGCCGCAATTTTCGCGATCTCGCTCTATCTGATGGGGGCGGGCGAGGTGACCGGGCCCGACAGCACCGGCGCGAGCACGTTTTCGCGCTCGGCGATCGGCCATGCCGGCATTGCCGAGGTGCTGACCCGACTCGGAGTTCCGGTCGTCAAGAGCCGGTACAATTCGCTGGAGAAGCTCTCGCCCGGCAGCGTGCTGGTAATCGCCGAGCCGCGGCCTGCGCGCCAATCGGAAGAGACTATCCGCACGCTGCTCAAGGCCAACACGATCCTCTTGGTGCTGCCGAAATGGAGCGGGGAGCCCAGCGAGCAGAAGGACGGTTGGCTGCGCCAAGTGAGCGAGCGCAACGCCGGCGACGCGCAATGGGCGCTCAACCTGGTCGCGCCCCGCGCCACGATCGTGCGCGAGAGCATGAAGGCAGGCGACAGCATTACCTGGAGCACGAATGCGCTCGGCCTCACCCCGAGCCTCGCTTCGCCGATCCAGCTGGTGCGCGGGACCGGCCTGCGAGCGATCATCGGCTCGGACCGCGGCATGCTCATCGGGGAGATCAGCGACCGCAACCGCCGGATCTGGGTGCTGTCCGACCCCGACGTCATCTCCAACCACGGCCTCGCGCGCGAGGGCAATGCGGCACTGGCGGTCGAGCTGTTCAAGCGACTGCGTGACGCCGACGGCAGCGTCGTGTTCGACGAGACCGTGCACGGCTACGTCGCCAAGCCCGAGACGCCGCTCCTGCTCATGTTCCGCTTCCCGTTCGTGGTCGCGACCGCGCAGGGGCTGATCGCGGTCGCGCTGCTCATGTGGGCGACGCTCGCCCGTTTCGGCGTGCCGCAGTCGGCGCCGCCGGCGCTGCGGGCCGGGCGCGAGGGCCTCCTGCAGAACATGGCCAAGCTGATCGAGTTCACAGGTCATCAACAGGTGATGCTGGCGCGCTACATCCAGGAGACCGTCCGCGACGTCGCGCGCCAGCTACATGCGCCGCGCGGGCTTTCGGGCGAGGCGCTGCTGGCCTGGCTGCAACGCGTGGGCACGGCGCGCGGCGCGGACGTGGATTGCGGGGCGGTGGTTCGCCGCGCCAGCGAGCTCGGCATGGCACGCCGGCGCGATCTTACGCCACTCATTCGCCTGGCGCGCGATATTCACCGCTGGAAGGGAGAGATCCTCGATGGACGTTCACGACATCCGCGCGATCACTGAGGGGCTGCGCGGCGAAGTCCGCAAGGCGGTGGTCGGCCAGGATGAAGTCATCGACTTCATGCTCACGAGCCTTCTGGTCGGCGGCCACATCCTGCTCGAGGGCGTGCCCGGAACCGCGAAGACGCTGATCACCCGTGCCTTCGGCGCCGGCCTGCGCCTGCAGTTCGGCCGCATTCAATTCACGCCCGACTTGATGCCGGGCGACGTGCTCGGGACCAACCTGTTCAACTTCCAGACCAACGGCTTCGTGTTGACCAAGGGGCCGATCTTCACCCAGGTCTTGCTCGCCGACGAGATCAACCGCACGCCGCCGAAGACCCAGGCCGCGCTGCTGCAGGCGATGAACGAGCGCACCGTCACCATCGACGGCAAGGATCACTCGCTCGGCGACGAATTCATGGTGGTGGCGACGCAGAACCCGATCGAGCAGCAGGGCACCTATCCGCTGCCCGAAGCGCAGCTCGATCGTTTCCTGTTCAAGATCATCATCGATCACCCCAGCCGCGACGAGGAGCGCGAGATCGTGCGCCGCCACGGCCACCGCTCAGCCATGCCGCGGCTCGAGGATTTCGGTCTGCAGCCGGTCGCCGACGCGTCGTTGCTGGCAGCGGTGCGCGAGGCCGTGACCCATGTCGGTCTCTCCGATGCGCTCATCGACTATATCGTCGACGTGGTGCGGGCGACACGCGAGCATTCCTCGCTCGAGGTCGGCGCCTCGACGCGGGCAGCCAATATGCTGGCGGCGGCGGTGCGCGCCTTCGCGGTGCTGCAGGGCCGGGATTTCGCAATCCCGGACGATGTGAAGGCGCTGGCCTTGCCGGTATTGCGCCATCGCCTCACCATGTCGCCCAGCGCGGAGATCGAGGGGCTCACCACCGACCGCATCCTGCGCGAGATCCTCGACCAGACCCCGGCACCGCGCTAGAGGATCGCACTAGAGGACCATGCGATGATCAGACCGACCGGCCGCGCGGTGCTGATCTTTGCCGGCGGCATTCCGCTCGCGCTGTTCGTGGTGATCTACGATCCGAGCCTGTGGGTGCTGTCGTTCAACTACGGCCTGCTGGTCGGGCTGGCGGCGGTTACCGACGTGCTGCTGGCGTTTCCGCCGCGGTTGCTCAACGTCAAGATCGTGACCCCCGACAAGCTCTATATCGGCGAGCGCGGCGCCGTCACGGTGACGATTGCCGCGACTCGGTGGCGTCGGGCCACGCACTTCGAGCTGATCGCCGAGCAGCGCGGCGAGGTCGAGCCGGCCGAGATCGTTGCAGGCGAGCTGCCGGTGGGGCAGGAGGCCAAGATCGCGCTGCCGGTCAATCCGCGCCGACGCGGCCAGGTCAATATCGATCGCGTCTGGCTGCGCTGGCGTGGGCCGCTAGGGCTCGTCGAGTTCACCCGCCGCCTCGCGGTCGACCGCACCATCGACGTGCTGCCCAATGTGCGCGGCGTGCACAGCACGGCGCTGCAGTTCTTCGCGCAAGAAGCGATCTACGGCATCAAGACCCAGCAGCAGACCGGGGAGGGCGCCGAGTTTGATGCGCTACGTGAGTATGCCCCGGGGCTCGACAGCCGGTTCATCGACTGGAAGCACTCGGCCCGCCATCGCAAGCTCCTGTGCAAGGAATTCCGCACCGAGCGCAATCACCAGGTCATCATGGCCTTCGACACCGGCTATCTCATGCTCGAGCCGGTCGACGCCATCACCCGCCTCGACCATGCGATCAATGCCGGGCTGATGCTGGCCTGGGTCTCGCTACGGGGAGGCGACCTCGTCGGCACCTATGGTTTCGATGCGGCGGTACGACAATATCTGCGCCCGATCCGCGGCGTGGCGAGCTTTTACCGCATTCAGCGTGCCACCGCCGAGCTCGACTACCACCATCAGGAGACCAATTTCACGCTCGGTCTGGCCGAGCTCAACGTTCGCCTCAAACGGCGCGCGCTGGTGATCCTGTTCACCGATTTCGTCGATACCATCACCGCCGAGCTGCTGATCGAAAGCATGCAGCGGGTCGCCAACCGGCATGTCGTCATGTTCGTCACCCAGCGCGGCTCGGTGCTGCAGCGCGCGGTCGATGCCGCCCCGAGCCGCTTCGGGGACGTCGCGCAGGCCGTGATCGCGCACGACTTCCTGCGCGAGCGCTCGATCGTGTTCGAACGGCTGGAACGGCTCGGTGTGCACTGCCTCGACGTGCCGAGCCGCGGCTTGTCCACCGCGCTCATCAACCGCTATCTCCTGATCAAGCAACGCGGGCTGATATGACTCTCGCCGATACCGCACCTGAAGCGCCTGTGCCGGTCGATCTTGCATCGATTGAGGCCCGGATCGCCGGGAGGACGGAGCTCGTCCTCAAGAGCAGCGAATTCCGCAAGGGCCGGGAGGCGAGCTGGCGCGAGCTCGAAGACCTGGTCGGGCGGGTCGAGCGGCGCGGCGTTCGCGCGCTGTCGCTCGCCGAGCTCCTGCGGCTCCCGATCCTCTACCGCGCCGCGCTTTCGTCGCTGTCGGTCGCACGCACGATCGCGCTCGACCGCAACCTGCTGCTCTACCTCGAAAGCGTGGCGTTGCGGTCGTTTCTGGCGGTCTATGGGCCGCGGGCGAGCCCGCTCGAAGGCTTGCGCACCTTCTTCGGGAGCGAGCTCCCGGCCGCGGTGCGATCGGCCCGCTGGCACATCTTGATTGCCACGGTCTGCCTCATCGTGGGCACCGCGGCCGGATTCCTGCTCACCGTCCAGGACGAGGCCTGGTTCTCCTCGTTCGTGCCATCCGGGCTGGCCGGCGGCCGTGGCCCGTCGAGCACGCGCGCCGATCTCCTGAACAAGGAGATTTTCGCACCCTGGCCGGGAGCGGTCGAAGCCTTCGGCATCTTCGCCAACGTGCTGTTCAGCCACAACACGATGGTCGGCATCATGACGTTCGGGCTCGGCATGGCGGCCGGGGTCCCGACGATCATGCTCTCGGTCTATCAGGGGCTGCCGCTCGGCGCGATGATCGCACTCCACTACGACCGCGGGCTCACAATCGACTTTCTGGGATGGCTCGCGATCCACGGCGTCACCGAATTGGGCGCGCTGGTCCTGTTCGCGGCCGGCGGCCTGGTGATTGCGGAGAAGATCCTGTTCCCGGGCCGCTATTCCCGCATCGAGAATCTCGCGCTGCACGGTCGCCTGGCGGCGCAGATGGCGGTGGGGGCGGTCCTGATGCTGTTCGTGGCCGCCATCCTCGAAGGCGGTTTTCGCCAGCTCGTGGCCAACACGCCGTTGCGCTTCGCGATCGGATTCGGCATCGGCGCGCTGTGGCTGGCCTATTTCTCCCTCGCCGGACGAGCGGTACGGCGATGACGCTGACCCACGAGCGGACATCGGAATTCCTCGAAGGCGCGCGGCGCGTGCGGCGCCAGATCATCACGCCGGAGGGCGTCCCACTGCTGGTCGATCTTGCCGACTACGGCGAGCGGGGGATCGCATTCATCATCGATTTGTGCATCTGGCTCGTCCTCACGCTCGCGATCTTCATCCCGATCATATGGGCGATCGGTGCGAGCGGCGGCAGCCTGATCGCGATCTCGATCGCGCTGTTCATAGGCTTCCTCGTCCGCAACCTGTATTTCGTCTATTTCGAGCTGGCATGGCGTGGCTCGACTCCCGGCAAGCGCCTGGTGGGGCTGCGCGTGATTGACCGCGCCGGCGGTCCGTTGCTGGCCTCCGCCATCGTCGCGCGCAACCTCACGCGCGAGGTCGAGACGTTTCTTCCGCTGGGCGTGCTCATGACCTGGGGGAGGGCGGCCGGCGGGGGGGTGGACTGGGAGAACCTCGCGATTGGCGTGTGGCTCTTGTTCTTCGCAGCGCTGCCGTTCATCAACCGCGACCGCATGCGCGGCGGTGATCTGATCGCCGGGACCATGGTCATCTCGCTGCCGAAGCGCGTGCTGTCGAGCGACATCGTCGAAAGAACGGCGAAATTCGCCTTCACCGAGCAGCAACTGCGCGCCTACGGCACCTTCGAGCTGCAGGTCCTGGAGGAATTGCTGCGCCATCCCGATACGATGGATTCGGCGCGCGTGCTCAACGAAGTCTGCGACAAGATCTGTCGAAAAATCGGCTGGACGGCGCCGGTTGCGCCGAACGAGGTGGTGCTGTTCCTGCGCGAATTCTATACCGCCGAGCGCGGCTTCCTCGAGCGTGAGCAGCTTTACGGCAAGGTACGACCGGACAAGTTCACGCCCCCGACGAAAGCGGGTGAATAGCAGGGACGAACAACGAATGGCGTAGGGATCAGTCCGACCGGCTATTCGCCACTGGCCCCGGGCCTGTGTCAGTCGAACACGGCCGCGATCTGCTCGATGTCGATGCCTTCCTTCGCGACGCGCAGGTCGTGGTAAGTGACGACCACGGAGATCGCATAGAAGGCGCCCCAGACGCCGTTCCAAAGAACATCGCCGATGAGCGCCAACGGCTCGCCGCCGATGGCAGTCAATGCCACGGTGATGGTCTGGCTGGCGACGCCGCTGGCGATGATCAAGAGCAGCATGAGCCCGAAGATCTTCCAGCGATGCCCTTTGGTCAGTTGCGAGCTTCGCCGCATGCTGTTGGAGGGGCCCAGCTGCTCGACGACGCAGGCCGGCGTGGCGACGAACCACATCGTAAACAAGATGAAGGCCGGGATGATGAAGGCAATGGCGGCGAGCGCGCCCAGAAGCGTCATGCAGATCGCGAGCCCGATAATCGGAAAAAAGCGACGCAGGCCAACCTGCAGCGACTCGGTGAGGCTCACCGGCCGGCCGCGCATGTCCTGAAATGCCCCGTAGAGAACGATGGCCTGGCTGAGCGTGCTGAGCACGATCATCAGCACGACGCCGAGCAGGATCACGACCACGCTTTGGATGATCTCGCCGGCGGATGCAGCGGCGCCGGCCGAGCTCGACCCCTTGAACAGCAGCAGGGTGGGCAGGTGGGCGACCGCGGTCACGACGAAGAAGGTCAGAAAGTTCCGCGACAGCACCGACGCGGTGCGGTTCAACACCCGTCCGACGCGGAAATCGCTCTCGGAAAAGCGAGCTGGCAGAGATGCGTCCGTCATGGATCGCCCCATTGATTTGGCCCTATTCGCGTTGGTCGCGCCTGGCCACGTCACGGTTCACCGGCAACGCCGGCAGCATATCACGGCGACGACCACCGTTTGTGACGACAGCGGGACACCCCGATTGCTCTTGCGCGCAGCGAGCTGGTATGCAGACGCCCGCACAAGACCGCCGCAAGCCCTCAATCGACGCCGGAGCAGCCTTTGTCTCGCATCGCCTACGTCAACGGCCGGTACATGCCTGCCCGCCACGCCATGGTGCATATCGAGGATCGCGGCTACCAGTTCTCCGATGGCGTCTACGAGGTTTGCGAGATCAGGGACAGCCGCATCGTCGACGAGCGGCGCCACCTGGGGCGCCTCGAGCGCTCGCTCGGCGAGTTGCGCATCGGGATGCCCATGCCAGCGGCGGCACTCGCGGTCGTGATCCGGGAATGCGTGCGTCGCAACCGGGTGCGCGACGGCATCGTCTACCTGCAAGTCACGCGCGGGGTGGCACGCCGCGACCACGGCTTCCCCCCGCCGGCGACCGTCCCGAGCGTCGTGGTGACCGCCCGCAGCATCGATTTCGCTGGTAACGAGCGGATCGCCGCCGAGGGCGTCACCGTCATCACCGTGCCCGACAACCGTTGGGAGCGGGTCGATATCAAGACGATCTCGCTCCTGCCCAATGTGCTGGCTAAGCAGGCGGCTCGGGAGCAGGGGGCCAAGGAAGCCTGGTTCGTCGACCGCGACGGGCATGTCACCGAAGGGTCATCGAGCAATGCCTGGATCGTCACCAAGAACGGGAAAGTCGTGACCCGCCCGGCGGATAACGGGATTTTACGAGGTATCACTCGAACCGTGCTCATCGCCGTGATCAAGGCCCAGGGGCTGGAGCTCGAGGAGCGTCCGTTCACGGCGGCGGAGGCCTACGGCGCGCGCGAGGCGTTCCTGACCTCCGCCAGCCAGATCGTCATGCCGGTCGTGCGGATCGATGACCACCCGATCGGCAATGGGGCCCCGGGTTCGGTCGCGACCGCCCTGCGCGCGCAATTCCACCGCCACGCCGAATTCTCCTGAAAGCGGACGTTTTCGCCCCAATATGGGCATTCTCTGCCCCCAACTTGTGCTTGCGCCGCCTGCAGGCCTGCCCTGTAATGGCGGCGTCCGAGTGCTGTTGAGAGTGCAAGGCTAGAAAATGGGCATAACCATTTGTTACAGCGACTTCTTACAGCGACTTGGCAATAAGGCTCGCGGGAAGGGGCCTGCGAGCAAAAAAATGGAACAGCGACAATGGCGGCCGACCGCTCACAAAACCTACAAGACACCTTCCTCAACCATGTCCGCAAGAACAAGACCCCGCTGACGATCTTTCTGGTGAACGGGGTGAAGCTGCAAGGCGTAGTCACTTGGTTCGATAATTTCTGCGTGCTGCTGCGGCGCGACGGGCATTCGCAGCTGGTCTATAAGCACGCGATCTCGACGATCATGCCGGGTCATCCGATCCAGCTGTTCGAAGGGGCCGAGGAGGCTGCGGCCGGGGACAAGGGCTAGTTGGAGCCCCGCCGGTTCGATAGCCCTCGCGACCGTCCGAGCCCCCGGGAAGGCTCGGAGACTGGCCGCGCGATCGTGATTGAACCACATTTGCGCGGCCGCTCGGCGGCGCGGGTGGACGCTCGCGCCACCGGAACCGGCGTCGCTACGGCCGGGCGCTCGCCCGAGGCCAAGCTCGACGAGGCGGTCGGGCTGGCCCGCGCCATCGATCTCAATGTGGTCTCGTCCGGGATCGTGCCACTCGGCGACATCCGCCCCGCGACCTTCATTGGCAAAGGCAAGGTCGAGGAGATCGCCGGCGTCGTCAAAGGCGAGGAGGCCGGCGTCGTGGTGATGGATTGCGCGCTTTCGCCGGTCCAGCAGCGCAACCTCGAAAAGGCTTGGGGCGCCAAGGTGCTCGACCGCACCGGCTTGATCTTGGAAATATTCGGCCGGCGCGCCCGCACCCGCGAAGGTTCGCTGCAGGTGGAGCTTGCGCATCTCACCTATCAGAAAAGCCGGCTGGTGCGCTCGTGGACCCATCTCGAGCGCCAGCGCGGCGGCTTCGGCTTCCTTGGCGGACCGGGCGAGACGCAAATCGAGTCCGATCGGCGGATGATCGAGGAGCGCATCGCCCGCATCGAGGCGGAACTCGACAAGGTCAAGCGCACCCGCAAGCTCCACCGCGAGAGCCGCAAGCGCGTGCCTTATCCGATCGTGGCGCTGGTCGGCTACACCAATGCCGGCAAGTCCACCCTGTTCAACCGCATGACGCGGGCAACCGTGCTCTCCGCCGACATGCTGTTCGCCACTTTGGACCCAACTTTGCGCGCGATCGACCTGCCACAGGGCCTGCGGGTCATCCTGTCGGATACCGTCGGCTTCATCTCGGACTTGCCCACCATGCTGGTAGCGGCATTCCGGGCGACGCTGGAAGAGGTCATTGAAGCCGACCTGATCCTGCACGTGCGCGACGTCTCGCACGAGGACACGCAGGCTCAGTCGCTCGACGTCGAAGAGGTGTTGCGGCAGCTCGGCATCGCTGCGCAGGATGGCGCCCGGCTGGTCGAGGTCTGGAACAAGGTCGACCGCCTCGACGACGAGGCGCGCTCGCGTATCCGCAATCTGGCCGAACGGCAACCCGCGGAGCGCCATCCGGTACTGGTCTCGGCGCTGAGCGGGGAGGGGCTCGACCGCCTCGCCGCCGAGATCGAACAGCGCTTGGCGGCACGGCGGGTAACCCTCGACCTCGTCCTCGATGTGGCCGACGGGGCGGGCGTGAGCTGGCTCCATCGCCACACCGAAGTGATGACGAAGACCTTGCGCGACGACGGCGGATTGGCCATCACGGTCCGAGCCGACCCGGCGAATGCGGAGAGGGTCAGGGCCAAGTTCGGTAGCAAGTTCGGCGGCACGGTCGGCCGGGCCGAAGTTCCCTCGCACTGACGAGTGCAATATCTGCGCGCAGCGGGCGTCCAATGACGTGAGGGCATCGATGCGCCGAATTCTCATCGCGGTCTTGCTCTGCGGCGGAATTGCTCAATCGGCCGCCGCCGACAGCGTCACGCTGCGCTACGGACAGATCCCTTCGACCGTGCGGAGCGTGTCGGCGCTCTACCTTTTCATCGCGCAGCAACGCGGCTTCTTCGCCCGTGAAGAGGTCAAGATCGACCTCGTTCCCATACCCGGCGGCACCGACAAGATGGTGGCCGCGCTCGACCAGGGCGCTGTGGACGTCACACAGACTGCGACGCCCTATCTGATCCGCGCCGTGCTTGCCGGCTCGGATGCGGTTGCGATCGCGGGTGAAACCGCCAATCCCATCTACAGCCTGATCGTCAAGCCGGACATCCGCAGCTTCGCCGATCTCAGGGGCAAGGTGCTCGGCCTGTCGTTGCCGGTCGACACGATCTCGATATCCATGCGCAAGCTGCTGGCGCTCAAGGGGCTGGGCGAGGCCGATTATTCGGTCAAGGAACTGGTCGGCACGCCGGTGCGCTTCGACTGCCTCAAGCGCGGAGAATGCGATGCCGTGCCGCTCGGTCAGCCGGAGGATTTCCTCGCCGTTGGACAGGGCTTCCGGCGGCTCGGTCTCTCGACCGAAGCGGTGGGATCATTTCAGTTCCAGGTGGTCGCTGCGCGGCGGAGCTTCGCGCAGGCGAACAAGGACGCGGTCGTGCGTTTCGTCCGCGCGCTCGGCGCGGCATTCCGCTTCATTCGCGATGGCGCCAATCGCGGTGCGGTCGCCAAGGCGATCGTCGAGCTGACGGGCGCGTCGGACGAAATCGCGCGGCAGACGCTCGCGCTCTATTTCGAGCCCGACCAAGGCGTGATACCGAAGCGGGCCGAGATCAATCTTGCGGGTCTTGCCCAGGTGATTGCGTTCATGGGCGAGAGCGGCATCGTCAAGCCGCCGCTGCCTGGGCCGGCGCGGTTCGTGGACTTGCAGTATTTGCGCGCCGCAGGCGTGGAGTGACGCCTAATACTTCTCGATCCCCTTGATATCCACCACCCGGCTCCAGCGCACGGCGTCGCGCTCGATGTAGTCTTGCATCTGCTCGGGCGTGGAGGGCATCGGAATGTTGCCGACGCTGGCGAGCCTTTCGCGAATGTCCGGCAGCTTGAGGATTTCGCCTATCTCGTAGTTCAAACGATCGATGATCGGGCGCGGGGTGCCGCCGGGCGCGGCGAGGCCGAGCCAGGACATGACCTCGAAACCAGGGAGCGTCTCGCCGACCGCCGGGATCTCCGGCTCCAGCACGAAGCGCTCGCGTGACGAGACCGCCAGGCCGCGCAGTGTGCCGCCCCTGATCTGGGCGAATGCGATCGTGCCGGTTTCGATCATCACGTCGAGCCTGCCGCCCAGGAGGTCCTGCACGATCTGGCTGTTTCCCCGATAGGGGATGCCGCGCATGGAGGTGCCGGCCTCGACATTGATCAATTCGCCGGTCAAATGGTGCACACTGCCCGGCAGGTTCATGCCGAACGTCACCGCGAAGGGCGCGGCCTTGGCGCGCGCGATCAGCTCGGCAAAGCTCTTGATCGGCGAATGCGCCGCGGTTGCCACCACCATGGGATAGCCGGAGACCAGGGTGACGAAGGTGAAATCCTTGATCGGATGGTAGGGCAGCGCCTTGGCGACCGCAGCGCGCGCCGAAAAGGCGCCGGTCAACATGCTGACCACGTAGCCGTCGGGCGTCGATTTCGCGACTGTGTTCCAAGCCGCGACTCCCGTCGTCGTTGANTTCTCCACNACCACNGCCTGGCCGAGCCGCTCGCNGAGCTTGTCCGCCAGTAGCCGACTGACGAAATCCGGGCTCCCGCCGGCCGGCGTGCCGGTGACGATCCGGACCGTCCGTGTCGGCCATTGCTCAGCGGCAAGCGGCGAAGCCGGCATCTCGGCAAGAACGACAGCGATCAGGAACAAGACGATTGGCATGCTGGGGGGTCATACTTGTGCGGGAGGAAGGTCGAGCGGCACGGGGGGCGATGTTATCACCATGCGGGGCCGGGATGACAGGCCTGGTTGGTCGCCCGTGAGCCCAAGGCGCGGAACGGGATTCGGCTAAGCGCTATCTATTCCTCGGTCGCCTTGGCCGCGTTCCAGAGGTCGTCCATCTCTTCGAGGGTCGCCTCTCGCGGGACCTTGCCTCGATCCGCCAA
>JGI12053J15887_10000408_pt1 | contig 17319 bp, 17 predicted proteins | sample MedBloCAOM1_O3_FD_15887 | JGI IMG/M metagenome (IMG submission 15887)
GCCCATTCCGCCGCCACCGCCGCCCGGCATGGCCGGAGCCTGTTTCCTCGGCAATTCCGCGACCATGGCCTCGGTGGTGATGAGGAGCCCCGCGACGGAGGCCGCTCCCTGCAAGGCTTCTCGCACCACCTTCGTCGGGTCGATAATGCCTTTCGAGACCAGGTTCACGTACTCACCGTTCTGGGCGTCGAAGCCGTAGCTGTATTGGTCCTTCTCCAGGATCTTGCCGACCACGACCGAGCCGTCCTCGCCGGCATTGGTGGCAATCTGACGTGCTGGAGCCTGGATGGCCTTGCGCACGATTTCGACGCCGGTCTTCTGGTCGTCGTTCTGGGTGCGGATCTTCTTGAGCACCAGGCTCGCCCGCAGCAGCGCGACGCCGCCACCGGGCAGGACACCTTCCTCGACCGCGGCGCGGGTGGCGTGCATGGCATCGTCCACGCGGTCCTTGCGCTCCTTCACCTCGACCTCGGTCGCGCCGCCGACGCGGATCACCGCAACGCCGCCGGCGAGCTTGGCCAGCCGCTCCTGCAGCTTCTCACGATCGTAGTCGGAGGTGGTCTCCTCGATCTGCGCCTTGATCTGCGCGATGCGGCCTTCGATGTCGGCCTTCTTGCCGGCGCCGCCCACGATGGTGGTGTTCTCCTTGTCGATCGTCACCTTCTTGGCGCGGCCGAGCATGGCAAGCGTCACGTTCTCGAGCTTGATGCCGAGATCCTCGGAGATCGCCTGGCCGCCGGTGAGGACGGCGATGTCCTGCAGCATCGCCTTGCGGCGATCGCCGAAGCCCGGCGCCTTGACCGCCGCGACCTTGAGGCCGCCGCGCAGCTTGTTCACCACCAGCGTGGCGAGTGCCTCGCCCTCGACATCCTCGGCTATGATGAGCAGGGGCTTGCCGCTCTGCACCACCGATTCGAGCAACGGCAGCAGCTCTTGCAGGCCCGAGAGCTTCTTCTCGTTGATGAGGATGTAGGGATCCTCCATTTCGACCCGCATCTTGTCGGCGTTGGTCACGAAATAGGGCGAGATGTAGCCGCGGTCGAACTGCATGCCTTCGACCACGTCGAGCTCGGTCTCCAGCGACTTCGCTTCTTCGACCGTAATCACGCCTTCGTTGCCGACCTTCTTCATGGCCTCGGCGAGAAAGCGGCCGATCTCGGCGTCGCCATTGGCGGAGATGGTGCCGACCTGCGCGATTTCCTCGTTGGAGGTGACCTTCTTGGAGTTCTTCTTGAGGTCCTCCACGATGGCTTCGACGGCGAGATCAATGCCGCGCTTGAGGTCCATCGGGTTCATGCCGGCGGCTACCGACTTGGCGCCTTCCCTGACGATGGCGGCCGCGAGCACGGTCGCGGTCGTGGTGCCGTCGCCGGCGACGTCGGAGGTCTTCGAGGCGACCTCGCGCACCATCTGGGCGCCCATGTTCTCGAACTTATCTTCGAGCTCGATCTCCTTGGCGACGGTGACGCCGTCCTTGGTGATGCGGGGAGCGCCGAACGACTTGTCGAGCACGACGTTGCGGCCCTTCGGGCCGAGCGTCACCTTCACGGCGTTGTTGAGGATGTCGACGCCGCGCAGCATCCTGTCGCGCGCATCGACCGAGAATTTGACTTCCTTGGCAGCCATTTCCGTTCACTCCGTTGGTGATCTCATTCCCGGGCGGGGCATCGCGTGCGCAACCGGTACGGTTGCCGTGGCCGCGTAGCGAGGAATGAGCCGATGAATTCATGGCCCCGTCCGGAAAGGCGCCGCGTTTTGCGCGGCTCCGGAGACGAGGATGGAAGAAGTTGTGCTCAGGCGGCTTTTTTCTTGGCCACGCCCTCTTCGACCACGCCGAAGACGTCGCTCTCCTTCATGATCAGGAGGTCTTCGCCGTCGATTACGACCTCGGTGCCCGACCACTTGCCGAACAGCACGCGGTCGCCGACCCGAATGTCGATCGGGATCAGCTTGCCAGCCTCATCACGGCCGCCGGGGCCAACCGCAATGACTTCGCCCTGGGAGGGCTTTTCCTTGACGGTGTCGGGGATGATGATGCCGCCGGCAGTCTTCTCCTCGGCTGCGATGCGCCTGACGACAATGCGGTCGTGCAGCGGACGAAACTTCATGATGTCCTCCTAAGTTTCTGGTAACATTTAAGATTTTAGGTTGGCGGTGACCGACAAAGGCGGCTTGCCGATCGTTCCAGGCGCGACATAGGGGGCAGTGTTTTGGCCCGCAAGAGGCGTCTGAAAATTATTTAGCACTCCCCAGGCGGGAGTGCCAAGCAGAATCTGGCACTCCCTTGACCGGAGTGCCAGTCATCGCGACTCCCGCATCCCGTGGGATCCCTGTTTTGTCAGCACTACTGACACAATGCTGCTAACGCATTGATTTTGGGAACATTAGTCAAATTTTGAGCTTGTCATCCGCGTGATGGAACAATCAAACTTGGTGCTCGAATCGGAGGGCATCTATCATGGCAACGCAGATGGAATCCAACCAAATCGTTTCGGGGGACTTCAAGCGGCAGCTTCAGGGATACGGGCTGACCACGGCGCAAATCCTTTACCGGTTGCCCGATCATCCGTCCCTGCTGCAGACTTACGTTTGGCAGGACTACGACCTCTGCCCGAAATTTCCCGCGCTTAATCGGTTCCTGGCGTTCTGGCTCGAAACCCTCGAGGGACCGCTGCATTCGGTCACAGTCGCGCACTCGCGACTGATCAGGCCGGCTGAAATTCGCGCGGTGAACGGCGAATTCGGATTGCACTGATTGCTGAACCAGCAGAGCGAGGGGTCACACTGGTCGCGCCGGCCCACATCTGATCCGGTTGTCGCGAAAGTGTGGCGCGACCACGAGACGGCAGCCCTCCCGGATGGCCCAGCAATGGCGACGGTTGCACACGATCGTTCGCTCGGCGAGCCGTGCTCGCTCAACTGCGGTTTGCGGCAGGGCGAGTTGATCGTTTGCCTGAGCCGCCATCGGGGTTCCGCCGATCAATCCGGAGATCAGCAGGATCGCGGAGAAAGCTGGCACGCGGACCATGGGGCCGCCTCCCTTAAATGCGATTCTTCGTAGCGCTTATACTGTAGCGCTACAGTCAGTAGCATATAGGCCGGCGCGGTGCAAGGGGGGCAAGCCGCTAGCCCATGCGCTACGTCACCACGCCGACGATCGCGCCCATCAGGCAGGTGGCGATCGTCCCGGACACGATCGATTTTATGCCGAGCGACACCACCTCGTCGCGTCGCTCCGGCGCCATGGTGGCAAGCCCTGCGATCATGATGCCGAGCGAGCCGAAATTGGCAAACCCGCACATGGCGTAAAGGAGGATCAGCCGCGAGCGCGGCTCGAGCGCCTCGGCGGGCAATTTCGACAGCTCCACATAGGCGATGAACTCGTTGAGGACCGTCTTGATTCCCATCAGGCCGCCGGCGGTCACCGCCTGGTCCCAGGGAATGCCCATGAGCCAGCATACCGGCGCCATCACGATGCCGAGTACGCGCTGCAGCGTGATCGGCGCGCCCCCGACGGCCGGCAGCGCGCCGATGATGGCGTTGGCGAGATGGACCAAGGCGACCAGCACGATCAGCATGGCGCAGATATTGAGCAGCAGCTCGAGACCGGCGGCGGTGCCGCGGACGATCGCGTCCATGGTACTCGATGCGACCTTTCCCACGTCGGGCACGGCGGTGCCGCCGGTGCGCCGGGTGTCGAGCTCCGGCACCATGATCAGGCTGACCAGAATCGCCGCCGGCGCGCCCATCACCGAGGCGATCACGAAATGCGCGGCAGCGTCGGGAATGAGCGGGCCGAGCACGGTTGCGTAGATCACCAGGACCGTGCCGGCGATGCCCGCCATGCCGCCGGTCATGACCATGAACAGCTCGCTGCGCGTGAGGCTCGCGAGGTAAGGGCGGATGAAGAGCGGGGCCTCGACCATGCCGAGAAAGATGTTCGCTGCGGTCGACAGCCCGACGGCGCCCCCGACCTTGAGCGTGCGCTCGAGCAACCACGAAAAGCCACGCACGATCGGCGGCAGGATGCGCCAGTGGAACAGGAGCGTGGTCAGGACGCTCATCACCAGCACGATCGGCAACGCCTGCAGCGCGAGCACGAATTCGGCGCCGGGCACCTTGAGATCGTAGGGCAGCTGACCGCCGCCGAGATAGCCGAAGACGAAGGAGGTGCCGGCTCTGCTGGCAGCGGCGATCGCATTGACTGCTTCGTTGATCGCGGCGAAGGCGCGGGCGACGCCCGGCACCTTGAGCAGGATGAGCGCGGTCACGAACGTGAGCAGGAGGCTGGCGGCGGCTGACCGCCACGCCACGGCGCCGCGGTGTTCGCTGATGATCCCGGCAAAGGCGAGGAGGGCGAAGATGCCCAGTAGCGATTGCAGATGTTGCATTGCCTCGCCGTCTCGGTCATGCGCGGCATGGGCCGGCGCACGCGCTTACGAAGACGACATGGATTGCGGGGTCAAGCCCCGCCTCGGCTCGTTCCTTGCGTGACCGCCTTGCAATCGACCCTCGGCAGGCAAGAAAATGCTCCCGCGGCGGCGGCAAGGGAGGCCAGGGATGGCGCGCGTTCGTTTTGATTTCGGCACGCTGACGCTCGACGCCGAGCTGCTCGATACGCCCACAGCCCGCGCGGTGGCGGCGGCGCTGCCGATCTCATCGTCGGCGCTCACCTGGGGCGAAGAGGTCTATTTCGAGGTGCCGGTGAAGGTTGCCACCGAAAAGGGTGCCCGCGCGGTGGTGATCCCGGGCGAGATTGCCTATTGGCCCGAGGGCCACTGCATCGCGCTCGGTTTCGGCCGCACGCCGATCAGCCGGGGTGACGAGACCCGGCTCGCCAGCCCCTGCAACATCTTCGCCAAGGCCCTTGGCGACGTGAGGACGTTGGGCGAGGTGAGGGGAGGGACCAAGGTCAAGGTCACGCGCATCGGCTAGTGCGGCGGATTTGAAGTTCCTACTATTATGGCCGCGAGTTTGTTTAGGAACTTCAAATCCAAAGGCCGCACTAGATCATAAAGTTGCTAGTGTCCTTCGATTCCGAAGTTCGCGACAGAATGTGCCGCACGGGTGTGCGAACTTCGGAATCGGGACACTGGCTAGCGGTTGCGCAAGAAGTTTGTTACTGCCTCCCGACCTCATGCGGAAAGATCCTGGCCCGGCTGTGTCGGAATATGGAAAAGCGTTCGCTGGACGAAACCGCCCCAGTTCCTAGATTGGGACGCCCTGCTCGTTCTTTTTGAGGAGTCGCATGCGCATTCTCACCACTGCTTTCGCCGCCGGCTTGCTGGCATCCGCAACGAGCGCGCTCGCGCAGCAGCCACTGCGGGTCGGATACATTCCGGTAATGGGTGTGGCGCAAATCTTCGTCGCCGACGGCGAGGGCTGGACCAAACAGGCCGGTATCCCGCTCGCGATGTCGGCCTTCGAGTCCGGCCCCAATATGATCCAGGCGCTGAGCTCCGGCTCGCTCGACGTCTATGTCGCCGGCCTCGCACCGTTGCTGGTGGCGCGCTCGAAAGGCATCGACGTGCGCGTCGTCGCGGCCACCGTGGTGGAGGAAATGGGCTTTGCGGCCGGTGCGTCGCTTGCGCCGTTCTTCGACGGCCGCACGCCCGCGCACGCGTTCAAGGCGTTCCGCGAAAAGAACGGCCGCCCGGCCAAGCTCGCCACCCAGCCGATCGGGTCAGGTCCGCACACCACCTTGAACTACTGGCTGTGGGAGGTCGTGAAGGCGGACAAGGCCGACGTCCAGATCATCGAAATGGGTATCGATGCGACGCAAGGGGCGATCTTGACCGGCGCGGTCGAAGGCGGCTCGATCCGCGAGCCCGCGCTCACCATCGCTCTCAAACAGAACCCCAAGATCAAGCTGGTCGCGACCGGGGCCGACATGTTCCCGAATTTTCCCGGCGTCGTGGTGGCCGTGCTCGGCGGGTTCGCCGACAAGAATCCAAAGTCGGTGGAGAGCCTGGTGCGCGTGGTCGTGCGCGCCACCCAACTGCTCAAGGACGATCCCAAGCGGGCGACTTCCTTTGTCGGAGCGGCGTTCGGCAAGGGCCTGGTCCCGGAGAATGTCCTGCTCGATGCGATCAAGTCGCCGCAGACGCAGTTCACCTCCGATCCGCGCCGCATCCTCGAGTCGACGGCGAAGCTGCAGGATTACCAGGTCAAGCTCGGTGCGCTGGACAAGGCGGCGCCGCTGGATGGTTTGTTCGCTCTCTCCGTGTATGATCGGGCGCTGGCGAGCAACTGAGGCGGCGCTTGGTGCCGAGCGGCATGTGAGGTGACACGCACAAAGGCGGTCGCGCTCGCCGCACTTGGTTTTGCGATCTTTCTCGCGATCTGGGAACTGGCGCCGGCGCTGGGATTCATTTCGGCATCGGTACTGCCGCCCCCAAGCGTCTTGCCGCGGGCGTTCCTGCGCGAGCTGAGTTCCGGCATCTGGTTCTCGGCTTTGCTGACCAGCCTTGGGCACTATCTCGCCGGGCTCCTGATCGGCTGCGTGCTGGGCGTGGGCCTCGGTGTCGCCACCGGCATGTCCGATACGCTCGAAGCCTCGCTGGCGTGGGTCATCCGGGTGTTGCGGCCCATTCCCGGCTTGGCCTGGGTGCCGTTCGCCATTCTCTGGTTCGGCATCGATGCCTCCGCCGCCATTTTCATCATCGGCATCGGCGTGTTCTGGATTTCCTACTTTGCCGCGCACGGCGCGGTGCGGGCGGTCGACCGCGACCTGATCGAGGTGGCAGAGGCATTCGGCTTCCGGCGCCCCGACCAGAAGCTGATCAAGGTCATTCTGCCGGCGGCGGCGCCGGGCATCCTCGCCGGCCTGCGGACCGCGTTGGGACAGGCGTGGATGGCGGTGGTGGCGTCGGAGATTTTCGGCGTGCCCGGGCTTGGACAACGCATGATGCAGGCCGCCAACCTGCTGGCGAGCGACGTGGTGGTCGTTTACATGGCGACCATGGCGGCGCTCTACGGCATGATCGATACCGGATTTGTCGCTCTGCAATCCTGGTTGCTCCGATGGAAGCGATAGTCAGTCTCAATCAGATCGGGCTGACGTTCCATCGCGGCGATCAGTCCACCGAAGTCCTGCGCGACTTCAGCCTCGACGTTCCGGCCGGGCGGTTCGTGGCCATTATCGGCCCGTCCGGCGTCGGCAAGTCCACCCTGCTGCGTGTGATCGCAGGGTTGCTGCCGCCAACCACCGGACGCGTGACCATCAGGACGCGTCGCGATGACGGGCGGTTGCCGGTGGCGATGGTGTTTCAGGACGCGCGGCTGCTGCCTTGGCGCAAGGTCGTGAGCAATGTCGGTTTCGGCCTCGAGCACGGGCGCTTCAGCGCGGCCGAGCGGCGGGAGGAGGCGGAGGCCGCGCTCGCGCTGGTCGGATTGTCCGGCTATTCCGGCCGCTACCCCCATGAATTGTCCGGCGGCCAACGCCAGCGGGTGGCCCTCGCTCGCGCGCTCGCGGTCGATCCCGACATCCTGTTGATGGACGAGCCGTTCGCCGCGCTCGATGCGATCACCCGCGAATCCTTGCAGGGCGAACTGGCGCGCATCCACGCCGCGACCGGCAAGACCATCCTGTTCGTCACCCACTCCATCGACGAGGCGGTCTATCTCGCCGACGAGGTGGTTGCGATCACGGGAAAGCCGGGACGTCTTGCAGCCACGATTCCGATCGCGGCCGAACGCCCGCGCAAACGCAACGCGGCAGAGATCGCCGACCTCGCCGGCCGCGTGCGCGTGGAACTGCTCGACGCCCCTGCGGCGTGAGCGCCCCGGCGGCAGCTTTTTCACTGCACGTTGGCTTGCTCCCACCGACGCAGGAACGCCGCGATCTCCAGATTGTTCTTTTCGAGCATCATCATGTGCCCGTTCCCGCGGATGCCGTGATCGGCGAGCTTGACGAATGAATTCTTCACGCCGGCCTGATCGAGGAACCTGGCCGTGCAGTGATCGTAGGGCGCGTGGTAGGACGATTCGCTCACGAGGATGAGAATTGGAATCCCGCGCAGGTGCGGGATTTGCCGCGCCGGCTCGGCCTGCAGAAAGCAACGGACGAGCCCGGGACCATCTGGTTGCTCCTGCCGCACGAGTTTGAGTTCGCCCGGCGTCTGCGCCGGCGGATCGAACAGGATTTTCCCGCGCGTGACGCCCCAGGGGCGCGCGACCACGCCGTCTTCAAAATATTCGGGCGCACCCTTTGCGACGGTCTCGCGGATCGGCGGCCCACTGGGCTCGACGGCAAGAATGCCTTTGACGAGGTGCGGCCGCTCGTCGGCCATGCTCCAGCCGATCACGCCGGCCTGCGAATGCGTCAACAGCACCGCCGGCCCTATGCGGTCGAGCAGCTTGGCCCCGGCTTCACGGTTCATCTGCTCGATGAGTGCCTCGTCGCCGATGGTCTCGACCTGGCTGGCGTAGAAGGCGTCGAACGCCGCATCCCCCTGCGTCCCCGGTCCGGGCCATTGGGTATGCAGGCTGGCCTGCGGCCAAAGCTGCTTGCGCTCCGGGGCGGTGAAGCGCTGTTCCACGTTTTCCACCGAGGGCTTTCGCGTCTTGCCGTAGCTGTCGCCGAAAAACCCCGACCGGCCTCGCCCCGACTGATCGACGACGTAGACGGCATAGCCGTTGGCGACAAAGTCGTCAGCCCAGCCCCGGCGTCCGTCCGGTGTGCCGAGGAAATTTGACGCCGTCTGCCCGCCGCCGTGAATCATCACCACGGGGTAGGGACGGGTCTTGGTTTTGGGAATTTGATACTGCACGAACATCTGGCCGATCATGACCGTTTGCTTGTCGACCTCGACATAGCGTCCGGGAATCGAGAACACGCCCTGGTCCGCGACCTCGAGCGGCCGGTTCGCGTCGAACAGCCGATCCTCGGCACTTGTCGGCGCGCTCATGCCAGCCGCCACCGTCCCGGCAAGCATGAGCCCGAGCCAAGTGATCGGGCGGGAAGGCGGGGCGTTGTCGTACCCGGCGTTCCCGCGTTGGATCTGCCCCGGCATGCGCTCATCCCCGGCCTACGAACGGCATCAGGTTCGCCATCACCGTCATGAACAGCACGTTGGTGTCGAGCGGAAGGTTGGCGATGTAGACCACCGCGCGGCCGACGTCGTCTGCGTTCATGCGCGGCTCGACCGCCATCTTGCCGTCGGCCTGCATCACGCCTTGCCCTTGCACCATGCGTTCGGTCAGCGGGGTCGCGGCATTACCGATATCGATCTGGCTGCACGTGATGTTGTATCCGCGGCAATCGAGCGAGGTCGACTTGGTGAGCCCGGTGACCGCATGCTTGGTCGCGGTGTAGGCGACCGAACGCGGGCGCGGCGCGTGGGCCGAGATCGAGCCGTTGTTGATGATGCGGCCGCCGCGCGGATCCTGCGCCTTCATGATCCTGATCGCTTCCTGCGTGCACAGGAACATGCCGGTGAGGTTGGTATCGACGACCTGCTTCCACGTCTCGTAGGGCAGGTCCTCGAGCGGCACCGGCGGCGCGCCGATCCCGGCATTGTTGAACAGCACATCGAGGCGGCCGAAGGTCTCTTTGGTCTTGGCGAACAGCGCCTTGATCGCCGCCGGATCGCTCACGTCGGTAGGGACGGCGAGGCTCTTGGCGCCGGTGGGTTTTCCCGCGCTCGCGGTCTCTTCCAACTTGTCCTGTCGGCGTCCGGCAAGGACGGTGGCGTAACCCTCCTTCATCAGCGCCAGTGCGACAGCCTTGCCGATGCCGGTCCCGGCGCCAGTGACAAGAGCGACTTTTTGTGACGCAGCCATCGTGGGTCCTCCTCAATTCACCGCATTATCGTCGTTGCCATTATCGTCATTGCCTATGCGTGGAAGCAATGCGGTACTGTCGAACGAAAATAGCGAGGAGGAGCCGCCGATGCGCCGACGCGACCTGCTGGCATTGAGTCTGGCGGCCCTGCCAATGGCGCTGAGTCCCGCCGCGGCGCAATCGAAATATCCGGAGCGTCCGATCCGGCTGGTGATTCCGTTCCCGCCCGGAGGCGTCTACGATGCCGTCGGCCGGCCATGGGCGGACCGGGTCAAATCAACGCTCGGCACCGTGGTGGTCGAGAACATCGGTGGGGCCGGCGGTTCGTTGGGCGCTGCCGCGGTCGCGCGTTCGCCGTCCGACGGCTACACCCTTCTGCTCGGCGGCGGCGGTGCACTGGTGCTTACCCCGATTGCCTCGAGCCGGCCGCCGTTCGATCCCATGCGGGATTTCGAGCCGATCGCGTTGCTGGTCACGACCGGGCTCGCAATCGTGGTTCATCCCTCGCTGCCGGTGAAGACGTTGGCTGAATTGATTGATTACGCCAGAAGCAATCCCGGCAAACTTTCCTATGGGTCGGCAGGCGTCGGCTCGATGAACCAGCTCACGGGCGAATTGTTCAAGTCGCTCAGCGCTGCCACCGACATCGTGCATGTGCCCTACAAGGGCGCCGGTCCCGCCATTACCGATCTCATCAGCGGACAAATTCCAATCGCGACCCCGAACGTCACCGCACAAATCCTCGAACTGCATCACGCCGGTAAGGTGCGCATTCTTGCGGTCACTACGCCGCGCCGGCTTGCCGGCGCGCCTGACATTCCGACCGCGGTCGAGCAGGGTTTACCGGGCATGATCGCGCAGAACTTCATCGGCCTGTTCGCTCCGGCGCGCGCGCCGCCCACCGTCATCGAGCAGGTTGCGCAGGCGACGCGCGCGGTGATGGACGATGAGGCATTCCTGCGCAGCCTGACGGCGTCGGGATTTGAGCCGGAGCTCGCTTCCACGCCCGACAAGACCCGGCGCTTCGTGGCGGACGAGGTCGCCCGCTGGGCGCCGGTCATCAAAGCGATCGGTCTCAAGCTCGATTAAGTGCCACCGTGGTGCGACGAACGAGAGAATTCAGCGGATGTTCCGGTAGGGCGGGCGGGGGATGCCGGCATGGGCCGCCCGCAGAGCCGCCGACCAGCGTTCGCGCAGGTCGTGGAAATACGGCTCGCCGGGCTCGATGCGATAATTGAGTTCGGCATCGCACACATCGCGCCGCGCAATGACCAGATCGAGCGGAAGGCCGACGCTGAGATTCGAGCGCATGGTGGAATCGACCGAGACCAGCCCGACCTTGAGGGCGTCATAGAGGTCGATGTCGTAGGTGATCGCGCGGTCGAGCACCGGCTTGCCGTATTTGTGCTCGCCGATCTGCAGATACGGCGTGTCCTGCGTACACTCGATGAAATTGCCGGCGGCGTAGAGCATGAACAGTCGGGGGCGCTCGCCCTTGATCTGGCCCCCGAGCAGGAATGAGACGTCGAATTTCACGTCGGAGGCTTCGAGCGCCTTTCCTTCGACGTCGTAAAGCTGGCGGACGGTGCGACCGACGCGCTGGGCGGCCTGAAACATGGTAGGCGCGTTCATCAGCGTTTCGGTCTCCCCGGTGTCGGGATTTTCCCATCCCTCCCGCAGGATGCTGACCACCGACTGGCTGATCGACAGATTGCCGGCCGAGGCGACGGCCATGATGCGCTGCCCCGGCTGCACCAGAACGTGGAGCTTGCGGAAGGTCGCGATGTTGTCGACGCCCGCGTTGGTGCGGGTGTCGGCGAACATCACGAGACCGTCGCGCACCAGGATTCCGCAGCAATATGTCATGACTTTCGAGGCCCCACCGACCCGGTCCGTTCCCTGTACCCATTCCCTATGGGTATACCGGGGCCAATGGCGGATCGGCAATGCTGCCTTAATTCTGCGTCTGCTGGCTCGCCTGGTCGATGCGGACCTTGACCGACATCACCTCGCCGCCGCCGCCGTAACGGGTGCCGCGCAGGGGCGCGGCGCCGAGGTAATCGAGCCCGACCGCGACCCGCACATGGGCGTCGGTGGCGCACAGCCCGTTGGCTGCATCGAAAGCCACCCAGCCGAGCTCGGGCACGAAGGCTTCGGCCCAGGCGTGGCCGGCCTCCTGCTCGTCGACGCCGTCGTCGCGATGGAAATAGCCGCCGACGTAGCGGGCGGGAATCGCCAGGCTGCGTGCGGCCGCGATGAAGATATGGGTGAGATCCTGACAGGCCCCGCGCTTGAGCGCGAAGGCTTCCGCGGCCGTGGTAGCGGCCTGCGTGGGATCAGTGTCGCAGACCATGTCGTCGTGCAGGCGCTCAAGCATGTGATGCAGCAGGTTGAGCACGCTGCCGTCTTCGGCGTCGCGGCTGGCGGCGGCAAACGCGGCGATATCCGCATCGGGCGTGGTGAGCGCGGTCGCGCGCAGATAAAGGCTCGGCGGGAATCGCTCGACCGTGCCGCGCACGATGCCTTGGGTATCGCGGGTCTCGACCTCGCCCTCGACTATGACGGCGAGCTCGCTGAACGGGCCGTCGGCGCTGAAGGCATGGGTGAGGTTGCCGAAGGCGTCCTCATGCTGGTCGAGCCGGCAATCCATAGAGACGTCGATCCGCCAGCGCGCGACATATTGCCCATCGTGGTTGCGCGGGGTCAGCCGCAGCATCTGAAACACGCTGGTCGCGGGCGTCCCGTAGGCATAGCTCGTCAGGTGCGAGATGCGGATGCGCATGAAGCGAACGACGGCAGACGGAGGACTGATAGCGGAGACAAAGCATGGCGCATGGTATCGAAGCAACTGTCGAGTTGTTCCTCCGTTCCCCCGTCGTGCGTACTCGCCTACATCAGAAATTGCTCGGTAATGGCGGCGCCGAGCCGATTGTTGTTGTCGATGAATTCGCCGATGAATTCATGCATGCCCTGCTGGAAAATCTCCTCCATGCGGCTGTTCTCCAACCGGGCGCGGACCGCGCGCGCCTGGCGCTGGGCCGGCCCCTGGCGGCCATAAGCGCGCGCAATGTGGTCGAGATAGAGGACCAGGTTCTCGTAGCAGCTCGCGAGCGAGCGAGGCATCTCATCCCGCAGGATCAGCAGGTCGGCAATGAGCCAAGGCTTGACGCTTTCGCGATAGACCCAGTGGTAGGCGGTGAGGGCCGAGACCGAGCGCAGGATCGCCGTCCATTGGAAATAGTCGAGCGGCCCGCCGACCCGTTCGTGCGCCGGGAGCAGCATGTGATACTTCACGTCGAGGATGCGCGCGGTGTTGTCGGCGCGTTCCATGTAGACGCCGAGGCGGGAGAACCAATACGCGTCGTTGCGCAGCATCGTGCGGTAGGCCGAGCCGTCGAAGCGCAGCGATGATTCCTGCACCCAGCGCAGGAAGCGCATGAACTCCTCGCGCGAGGTCGGGCCGTTGCCGAAGCGCTTGAGTTCGAGCCAGGTGCCGTTGATGGCGTCCCACATCTCCACCGTAAGCGCGGTGCGCACGGCGCGCGCATTGGTGCGGGCGATCTCGAAGCAGCTGCGGATGGAGGAGGGGTTAGCGGTGGAGAAGCAGAGGAAATCCGTGACCGCCTCTTCATTCGCTTCCGGATAGGCCGCGGCAAACGCGTGGGCGCAGCCGGCGGTCGCGACCGCCGATTCCCATTCGTTGGATGTCCCGACATAGGCGAGCGGCAGCGTGGTGAGACGTTGCGTCACCTCGAGAATTCGCGCGAGGTATTCGGCGCGCTCGACGTAGCGCGCAAGCCAGTACAGGTTATCGGCGGTGCGGGAGAGCATCCGATTCAGCCCCTGACGCCGGTCGTTGCGGCGCGCGCCGAGGGCTGTTTGGTGGCGCCCCGGAATGACGAACTGCAGAATTCAGTCATCGATCCAACACCCACGTGTCCTTCGTTCCGCCGCCCTGGCTGGAATTGACCACGAGCGAGCCCTTCTTCAGCGCGACCCGTGTCAGCCCCCCGGGCACGATGCGGATGCGATCGCGGCCGGTCAGCACGAACGGGCGCAGATCGACGTGGCGCGGCGCAACGCCTTCTTCGACGCAGGTCGGACAGGTGGAGAGTGCGAGCGTCGGCTGCGCGATGAAATTTTTCGGATTGGCTTTGAGCTTGGCGCGGAACAGCGCGATCGTCGCCTTGTCGGCCTTCGGCCCGATCAGCATGCCGTAGCCGCCGGAGCCGTGCACCTCCTTGACCACCAGCTCTTCCAGATGGTCGAGCACGTAGGCGAGGTGCTCGTCCTCCCGGCACCGCCAGGTCGGCACGCTCCGCAGGATCGGCTCCTCGCCCAGGTAGAACTTCACGATCGCCGGCACGTAGCTGTAGACCGCCTTGTCATCGGCGATGCCGGTGCCGACGGCATTGGACAGCGTGACGTTGCCGGCCTGGTACACCGACATCAATCCAGGCACGCCGAGCGCGGAATCCGGCCGGAACACTAGGGGGTCGAGGAAATCGTCGTCGATGCGCCGGTAAATCACGTCGACGCGTTTGGGCCCTTGCGTCGTGCGCATGAAGACCAAGTCGTCCTTGACGAAGAGGTCGCGGCCTTCGACCAGCTCGACCCCGAGCTTGTCGGCAAGGAACGAGTGTTCGTAATACGCCGAGTTGTAGACGCCGGGCGTGAGCAACACCACCGTCGGGTCGGCGCTGGAGTTCGTCGGCGCCACCGATTTCAACGTCGCCAACAGCTCGTCCGGATAGTTCTCTACCGGGGCCACGCGATGACGCGCGAACAATTCCGGAAACAGCCGCAGCATGATTTCCCGGTTCTCCAGCATGTAGGAGACGCCGGAGGGGGTGCGGGTATTGTCCTCGAGCACATAGAAGACCTCGGCATCGACCCGTACGATGTCGATGCCGCCGATATGGACGTAGATGTCGTGCGGCACCTTCTGGCCGTTCATCTCTGGCCGAAACACCGGGTTCTGAAACACCAGGTCTTCCGGGACCACGCCGGCCTTGAGAATTTCGCGCCGCGTGTAGACGTCGCGGATGTAGTGGTTGATGGCCTTGACGCGCTGTTCGAGCCCCGCGCGCAAGATGTCCCATTCGGCGGCGGCCAGAATGCGCGGCAGCACGTCGAACGGAATGAGCCGCTCCTGCGCGTCCGCTTCGCCGTAGACCGCGAAGGTGATGCCGATGCGGCGGAACAGGACCTCGGCCTCGCGCCGGCGGTAATCGAGCACATCTGGCGGCACCTCGGCGAGCCAGCGCGACAACTCGCCATAGGCCGGCCGCAACGTCCCGTCGGTGCCCCTCATCTCGTCGAACGCGGCCGCCATACACCTCAACCCTGTCGCACGCCCGCGTCACCACGCGAACCGCGCGCGATCCAATCCTAGCTGCAAGCCTCGCGCCAACCCAAGGGGGTATTTCGGCCGGGCCGCGGCAGCCCAGATCTCGGCGCCTTGCCCATGTTTTGGGCGGCGGATGAACACGCGACGGGCGCGGGCCGTGCTACGGCGCCAAAAGTTTCTTGACGCGCTCGATCACCGGCCGCGGTGTCGCATAAATGCGTTTGACCCGTTCCTGCACCTCTTCGCCCGTGCTGGGCGCAAGATCGGCTTGGATCCGACCCGCCTCCGCGCGGAATTCCGGGTCCTGCATGGTGGCGTCGAAGGCGCGTCGCAGCAGGGTCGCCTTGTTGGCAGGCAGACCGGGCGGGGCGACGAACGGCCGGGCCATAGCGCCGGGGCCGACCATGAGTTCGAGCAACTGGCGGTCCTCCGGCTTGGTGACGAGGTCGACCACCGCGGGCACGCCTGGAAAATCGGGGCTCTTTTCCAGCGCGGTAAGGACGAGGATGTTGATCTTCTTGTCGCGCAGCCAATCGGGCTTGGCGATCTTGAGCGCGGAATAGCTGAACACGCAGCGGCCGTGCGCCTCGCCGCGCTCGATCGCCAGGATCGTTTCCTGGGTGCCAACATAGCCGGTCACCAGCTTGAACCTGGTGCCGAGCACGTCGTTGAGCACGAGCGGCCAGGTATCGGTTTCCGACCCTGCTCCGGTGCCGGCGACGACCATCTGCTGTTTCCTGACGTCGTCGATCGTCTTGAACGGCGTCGTCCCCCACGACATGCAGACGCCGATATCCTTGGTGGCCGCGCCAATCCACGTGAACGCGCTCATGTCGTAGCCGGGAGTGCGGGCGCCGATCAGCGGCTCGAGAATAGGTCCTCCGGCGAAGGTCGTCATCGCGGTGCCATCGCGTGGCGCCTGCTCGGCGAGGTAGTTCGCCGCGCGGATGCCGCCGGCGCCCGGCATCACCTGCACGGTCACGGTCGGCTTGCCCGGGATATGGCGGCCGATGTGGCGGGCCATCAGGCGCGCATAGAGATCGATGCCGCCGCCGGCGGTGCCCGCGACATAGATCGTCACCGGACGGTCGATGGTGTCCTGCGCGTTGCCGGGTTGCGCCGAGGCCGCAACCAGCGCCACCGCACCTGCCAGGACAGACGAACGCAACCGCATGAGCTGGTCCGCTCCCTTTGGGCCGACGCCGTTCAGGGCATCGGAATCTCGCCGACGTCCTTCGGCACCTTGTAGCCCTTTTGAACCGCCGGCCGCTTGGCGATGGTGGTGTACCAGCGCTTCACGTTCGGAAACGTGTTGAGATCGACGGTCTGCCATTCGTAGCGCGAGACCCACGGCCAGATCGCGATGTCGGCAATGGAATAGTTGTCGGCGACGAATTCGTGGTCGGCGAGCCGGCGGTCGAGCACGCCATAGAGCCGCTGCGCCTCCTTGAGGAAACGGTCCTCGGCATAAGGCGCCTTGCCCTTGTTGTATTTCACGAAGTGATGGACCTGGCCAAACATCGGGCCGGGGCCGCCCATCTGCCACATCAGCCATTCCAGCACGCGGTAGCGCGGCTCACCGTCCTTTGGCAGCAGCTTTCCGGTCTTGTCGGCGAGATAAATCATCAGCGCCGCCGATTCCATCAGGCTGATGCCGGTATCGCGGTCGACGATGGCGGGGATGCGGTTGTTCGGGCTGATCTTCAGGAATTCCGGCTTGAACTGCTCGTCCTTGCTGATGTCGATGGCATGCGCGGTGTAGGGCAGGCCGAGCTCCTCGAGCAGAATGGAAGCCTTGCGGCCGTTGGGGGTGGTCCAGGTGTAGAGATCGATCACGGTTCTGATTCCTGTGCTCGCGATGACGCGGCTTGCTTGGAGATGGTTGTTACGGGAAGGCGTGGGCTGATGGCGCGTCAGTCAGTAGCCGGAAATCGGCGGAGCGTCGATGCGAAAAACGATCCGGCGGGGAGGGCCCGCCAGGCCGGCACATAAGCTGTGATCATCCTCTGCGGCCGATGTCCATCACGTCGACCTCGACCGAGGTCTCGCGGCCCTCGCGCTGCACCGCCAGCGGCACCTTCTTGCCGACCCCGACGCGCTCGAGCTCCTGGGTCAGGTCCGCGAGCCTGCGGACCGGCTTGCCGTTCACCCCGACGATCACGTCGCCCGGCCGGCCGGTGTTGGG
>JGI12053J15887_10000409_pt1 | contig 17301 bp, 20 predicted proteins | sample MedBloCAOM1_O3_FD_15887 | JGI IMG/M metagenome (IMG submission 15887)
CAGGTTCACGCCGGCGCCCTCGGCGATCTGGCGGGTGCTCGCGCCCTCGTATCCCTGGGCTGCAAAGAGATCGAGCGCCGTTTCCAGGATGCGCCGCCGCGTATCTTCGCCACGAGCCTGGGTTGCCGAGCGGCCGCGGCCGAATGCCTGAATGTCGCTCATGAGCCTCTGGAGGGTGCGATCCGAGGCCCAATATTATCGATTGATATATTATGTCAATCGATAGATAAGTTCGCTATGCGAGCAGATTCTGTTCCGCGGGCAGTGATTCCTGGGAACGCGGGCTCTCGCGGCGCGACCGTCATCTCAGCGCTAAAGGAGCCGGTTGAGCGGCGAGAAGCTCATGCGGTGGTGCGGCGTCGGGCCGAGGCACTGAAGGGCGACGAGATGCTCCTCGCTGCCATAGCCGCGGTTGGTCTCCCAACCATAGCCGGGAAAGCTCTCGGCAAGGCGCGCCATATAGCGATCGCGCGTCACCTTGGCGAAGATCGACGCCGCGGCGATCGAGTAGGAACGCGCGTCGCCGCCGACGATGGTCTCGGCGCGGCAGCCCAGCCGCGGCGGCACCTGGTTGCCGTCGATCAACACGACCTCGGGCTGCTCGGCCAGCGCCTGCAGCGCGCGCCGCATGGCCAGGAAGGTGGCCTGCAGGATATTGATACGGTCGATCTCCTCGACGCTCGCCTCGGCCACGGCGAACTGCACGATGCCGGACGCGACCATGGCCTCGTAGGCGGCTTCGCGGTCCTCGACCACGAGCTGCTTGGAATCGTTGATGAGCTTCAGCAGCCTGCGCTTGGCGGCGCTGCGGTCGATCACGGCGACGGCGGCGACCACCGGCCCGGCCAGCGGTCCGCGGCCGGCCTCGTCGATCCCGGCGACTCGTCCCTCGCACAAGAGCTCGTAGCGAAAGCTCGGCATATCCCCCGCCGTCTCTTCTAGAGTGCAGCATGTCTCTAGTCGCCGACATCATTGCCCAAGACCCTGTGGGCATGAAACAGCTTCGTGCGGTGCGTGCCCTCGCCCTGCCCGATTGGTGCATTGCCGCAGGATTCGTGCGCAATCGCGTCTGGGACCATCTGCACGGCATCGTGCCGCCGCGCCCGCCGGCGGACATCGACGTGCTTTATTTCGACGCGACGGACCTCTCCAAGGACCGCGAGGTCGAGCACGAGAAGCGCCTGGACGCCCTGCTGCCCGGCCCGCCGTGGCAGGTGCGCAACCAGGCGCGTATGCATGTCTGGAAGAACCTGCCGCAGCACCGCGACACGTCCGATTCCATGACCTATTGGCTGGAGACGGTGACGGCGGTCGGCGTGCGGCTGGAGGCCCATGACAGCCTCACGATCGTGGCGCCGCTCGGCACCGACGATCTGCTCGGCCTCTGCTGCCAACCGACGACGTTCGGGCGCACACGGCGCGACGAATATGAGGCGCGCATCGCCAGCAAACGCTGGCGCGAGATGTGGCCGAAGGTACGATTTTTGGATTAAGGCCGTGGACTCATGAACGCGGCGTCATAGCCGGATGAACGCCAGCGTCATGAGCGAATTAGGCCGCGAGCCTGACGTCAGTCGTCCAGTACCCGAGCCAATGCCGTAGCGAGCAGCGCTCCTCCGATCTGAGCGGCAATAAAACCGAACGCATCGGCAGGCGCAATGCCGGCAAAGGTATTCGACAGCGATCGCGCAATCGTCACCGCCGGATTGGCGAACGACGTCGAGGCGGTGAACCAATAGGCGCCGACGATGTACACGGCGACGGCCGCCGGCAGGCTGGGCGATTGCCTGCGTACGCCGAGCAGGATTAGCAGCACCAAGCCGAATGTTGCCGTCACTTCGGCCGACCATTGGCCGAGGCCTGTCCGCACCCTGGTCGAGGTCTGCAGGATCGGCAGCTCGAACATCAGATGGGCCAGCCAAACGCCCAAAATGGCGCCGACGACCTGCGCGGCAAGGAACGGCAGCACGCGCCTACGATCGCTGTTACCGCGCCAGGTGAGGGCGAGCGTCACCACCGGATTGAAATGCGCGCCGGAGACCGGTCCGAACATGACGATCAGGGCGAACAGGGCGCCGCCCGTGGCGATGGCGTTGGCGAGCAGCGCCAGCCCGACATTCCCGCCCGACAAGCGCTCGGCCATGATACCCGAGCCGACCACGGCGGCGAGCAGCAGCGCCGTGCCGATCACCTCGGCGAGCACCGCCGGGACATCGGCGCGCTTCATGTCGCTTCCACCAGTCGCGCGATGCGCTCATCCAGCGCGTCGTAGGTGTCGGCGAAGGCGCGACGGCACTCGGCGTCGCTGCCCTGCACGGCCGCCGGATCGGGCAGGCTCCAGTGGGCGACCGCGGGCCGTCCCGGCCATACCGGGCAGGCTTCGCCCTCGGCGTTGTCGCAGACGGTGATGATGCGATCCATATGCGGCGCGCCGGGCGCGGCGAACTCGTCCCAGCTCTTGGAGCGCAGGTCCGCGATCGCGAGACCCTTCTCGCGTAGCAACTCGAGCGCCAGCGGATGGACTCCCCCGCGCGGATGGCTGCCGGCGCTGAAGGCCGCGAAGCTGCCGGCGCCACGGTGGTTGAGGATCGCTTCGGCCAGGATACTGCGCGCGGAGTTGCCCGTGCAGAGAAAGAGGACGTTGAGACTCACGCCGCCTTCGGCGCGCAGCAGGCTTTCGTTGTGGACACCGGCCGCGGCGCGCTCGTGCCATAGACCGTGCTTTCGCCGGTTGTCAGGAAGGTCTCCCACGACACGCCCTGCGGATCGGCGATCCAGCTCTTTTCCGACTGGGCGTAGCAGCAGGTCGTCTTGCCCTCGTCCAGCACAGGTGCCTCGGCCTGTCGCAGGCGGCCGTAGACCTCCTGCAGCTCGGCGCCGTCCTCGACCTGGATTCCGAGATGGTCGATGCCGGGAGCGCCGCCGGAATGGGTGGAGATCGCGAAGTTGACGCGCGGATCCTCGAGCATCCATTTGGCGTAGTCAGGCTTGACGACGCTCGGACTGGCCGCGAACAACACCGAATAGAAGCGGATCGACTCGTCGAGGTCGCCGACCGACATGTGGACGTGCAGGCGCTTCATGACCGTGCTCCCTTGCTCTTACGTCGAACCAGTCTCGCCGATTGGGGCTCGCACACCGGCACACCGCAGCCCGCGCGATCGCCGGCGCAGCAATTCTCGGTGAGGAAGCCCATCAGCGCGTTCATGCCGTCATAGTTGGTGGCGTAGATCAGGGAGCGGCCGTCGCGCCGCTGATGCACCAGGCCGGCATGCTTGAGCTGCGCCAGGTGGAAGGAAAGGGTGGGTGCGGCGATGCCGAGCCTTTCCGCGATCTGGCCGGCCGGCAGGCCGGCAGCACCCGCCTGGACCAGCAGACGGAACACGTCGAGGCGGTTTTCCTGGGCCAACGCTGAGAGCGCGGCGACGGCGGTTTTCGATTCCATATTTCTATAACTATGGAATTATGGCGCCAATGTCAAGAAGCCGGACACCGCCGGGCGCCCGCCTGGCCACTGTCCGCAATCGGACGGGTCGGCCGGTGCTGACCGCACGAATCCCCGGCCCCCGAGCAATTCAACCGACCCGGCCCTGGCGATAAACGCCTGATTGTCGATAGATCTGCTCAAGCGCGCGGCACAGCCCGGCCGTATCGCAGGCGGCGGAGGCCGCAAGCCGGGCGCGCATGCCGGCGCGCAGGGCGGCAAGGCGAGCGGGAGTGGCGGGGTCGCGGGCCAACGCGCTCGCCTTGACTAAAAGGTCTTCTTCATCGCGGGCGACCCATTCATCGAGGCCCGCCGCGCGCAGAAGCGAAGCACTTGTGCGCGCGACCCAGCGATCGCCGGCGCAGGTCAGGACGGGAGCGCCCTGCCACAGCGCCTCGGTCGTCGTCGTGCCGCCGTTGTAGGGGAACGTGTCCAGCGCGATGTCGATGCGATCGTAGCTGCGCAGAAAGTCGACGTGCGCGGCGCCGCCCTCGAGGTCGAGGCGCTCGTCGGCGACGCCGAGGGTGGCGAAGCGGGCCCGCAGATGGTCACGGTTGGAGGGATCGCCAAGCGTGGGCGCGCGGACCAGCAGGCGCGCGGTGGGCGCGGCCCGCAATATTCGCGCCCAGAGGCCGAGGGTAAGGTCGTTCAACTTGTACGCCGAGGCGAACGCACCGAAGGTGAGCCTGCCGCCGTTGCTGATGCAGGGCGGCGACGCGACATCCGGTACGGCATAGAGAACCTCGAACGCGAGGTACGTGCCCTGCACACGCAACACGCGCTCCGTGTAGAAGCCTTCCTCTGCGGCGGGAATCACCGCGTCGTCGCCGACGATGCCATCGAAGCAATCGAGACCCGAGGTCGCGAAACTGTTGAACCAGCCGATCTGCACCGGCGCCGGCCGGCGCAGAAACAATCGCAACCCTTTCGGGGCACTGTAGGCGTTGAGATCGACGAGCACGTCGATACCGGCCGCCGCGAGCCGGCGCGCGACTGTTTCGTCGTCGCTCGAGCCCGCCTGCCAGATCACATCGTGGGCGTGGTCGACATAGCCGGCGGCCGCCGAGGGGTCGCCGCCGAGCGACACCAGATGCACTTCGAAACGGTCGCGATCATGGCGATTGATCACGCCGTAGACCGGTTTCATCCAGTTTGCGCTGTCGAAGAAGGCCGAGACGTAGCCGATCCGCAATTTCCCGCCCGACGGCGGGCGCTCGGGGCGTTCCACCGGGCTGACGCCGGCGGCGAGGCGCCGCCCGTAGTCGCGCCGCGCGGCAAACACGTCGGCATTTCCCGCCGACGCACTGCCCGGCATGATGATGGCGAGGTTCTCTTCCGCAACCGCGCGCATCGAGGGGTCTGCCACCACGCGGCGATAGGCGTCGATCGCCCGCTCGACGTCACCCAGCTTGAACAGCACCTCGGCCAGCAGGCCCCATGCACCCAAATCGTCCGGCCGCAGGCGCAATGCGTGGCGCAAGGCGTCGCTCGCCTCGCCATAGGCGCGGGCCCGCAGCCGCACACCGCCGAGACCATACCAGGCCGCGAAATTGCGTGGGTCGGCGGCGATCACGCGGCGATAGGCGTCCGCCGCTGCGTCGATCTCGCCGGCCATATGCAACGCATCGGCCGCTTGGATATCCGTCATTTAGCCCGGATCGCTCACGAGAGGGTTGCTCTTGTGCTCGCGGATGTACCGCAGAATGTGCTCTGAGCGCAGAAGATTTCCGGGCCCAAGAGCGAAGCCGCTTGTTTGCCGAGTCGCTATGTTGTCCTCAGCGTGACCCACAGCGGCAAAGGCCTGCTCGTTCAGCTGCCCACGGGGTTGGGGTCCCGCCAGGCTCTCTCGAAGGGCAGGCGCCAGGCATGCGGGGCGACGAGCTGGTGGATCGATTTCGGTCCCCATGAACCCGGTGGGTAGAGCCGCACCGGCGGCGGAGAGTCCAGCAGCGGGATCGACACTTCCCACAGGCGCTCGATGCCTTCGGCGGTGGTGAACAGCGTGTGGTCGCCGCGCATCGCATCCAGGATCAGGCGCTCATAGGCCTCGAGGACGTCGCCGATCAGGCCGGTGTCGTGCATGGCGAACTGCAGGCTCAATTTGTCCAGCCGCATGCCCGGGCCGGGGCGCTTGCCATAGAAGGACAAGGACATCTTGGAGGCGTCGGCGAGGTCGAAGGTCAGGTGATCCGGCCCTTGCGCGCCGACGCCCGAGCCCACGGGGAACATGCTCTTGGGCGGTTCGCGGAAGGCCAGCGAGATGATCCTTTGCCCTTCGGCGAGCCGCTTGCCGGTGCGCAGGAAGAACGGCACACCGGCCCAGCGCCAGTTGTCGATGGCGCACTTCAAGGCGATGAAGGTTTCGGTGTCCGATTCGGGATCGACGCCCTCCTCCGACCGGTAGCCCGCATATTGCCCGCGCACGACGTTCCTCGGGTCGATCACCGACATGCTGCGGAAGACCTTGTTCTTCTCTTCGCTGATCGGCGCCGGCTCCAGGGCCGTCGGGGACTCCATCGCCACGAAGGCGAGAATCTGGAACAGATGGGTCACCACCATGTCGCGAAACGCGCCGGTCGCCTCATAGAAGCCGGACCGTTTGCCGAGGCCGAGCGTCTCGGGCACGTCGATCTGCACATGGTCGATGAAGTTTCGATTCCAGATCGGCTCGAACAGGCCGTTGGCGAAGCGGAACGCCAGGATGTTCTGCGCCGCTTCCTTGCCGAGGAAGTGGTCGATCCGGAAGATCTGCTCTTCGGCGAAGACTTCATGCAGCTTGGTGTTCAGCGACCTGGCGCTGGCCAGATCGGTGCCGAAGGGCTTTTCCATGACGATGCGGCTGTTTGGGACGAGACCGGCCTCGGCCAGCAGCCGCACCGCCGGCAGGGCGGCACCGGGCGGCACGCTCAAATAGTGCAGGCGACGGCTCTCGCCGGCCAATGAAAGCTCGGCCGCCTCGACCGCCACCTTCAGGGCGCAGGCGCCGGCCGACATCGGGACGTAGTCCAGGATCGCGGAGAAGGCAGCCCAGTCGGCCTCATCCACCTTGCGGCTGGAGAATTGATCGAGCGCTTCCCGCGCGAGCAATCGGAAGCCGTCAGGGTCGAGATCGTCCAGCGAGACGCCGATGATGCGGCAGCCGGGGATGAAACCGGAACTGCAGAGATGGAACAATCCCGGCAACAGCTTGCGTCGCGACAGGTCGCCCGTGGCGCCCACCAGAACCACGACCTGGGGATATCGCGGACCGACCTTTGAAGCATTCTTCGCCAACATGTCGCCTCCACACTGCTCGGTGGCGTCTTGGGATAAACGCTTATTGTTAGGGTCTTGCTGCAATTGCCGGGCCGAACTGGGAAAAGCAAGCGTACAAGCCGGCTGGCCAGCCGCAAAGCGGCCATCTCGATCGCGCAGGGTAGCTCCGCGCTGCATCTGCGGTGGAGTTGAAGAATGTCCGCATACATGATCGTTCAAATAGCCATCACTGATGAAGGCCGGTGGCAGAAGTATCGGGAAGCCGTTGCGCCCTTGATCACCAGGATGGGCGGCAAGTACGTCGTCAGGGGCGGCAAGGTCGAAACCCTGGAAGGTCGCCCGCATGACGGACGAAGAATGGTCATGTTCGAATTCCCCTCCATTGACGCGGTTCATGCGTTCTGGAACTCGCCCGACTATGTACCGATAAAGAAGCTCCGTGAGGGCGCGGCTGTTCTCGACATCTGGGCCGTAGAAGGCGTGTAGACTCGCCGTGGTCCGGCGAACATGACGCGCTAAAGCAGCTTCATCTGGCGGGCGTCGCGCTTGGCGTCGGTCAAGGCGGTGCGCGCCGACTCCGGGACACGAAAGGCCATCGTTTCCAGCCGGAAGCGGACGCGGTTGAGCTCGAGGCGCTTTACCGCCGCGGCGAAACGCGCGCTCAGGAGCTGGGCGATCGGCCCCTCGCCCCGCATGCGCAGGCCGAATTCGGCCTGGTAGAGCGCGCCGCCACGCATCTGGCGGACCAGCGACAGCACGCGCTCGGCGCGATCGGGCCGGTGCTGGCGCAGCCATTCCTCGAACAGCTCCTTGATCTCGAGCGGCAAGCGCAGGACCGTGAAGCCCGCACGCGTGGCGCCGGCGTCGCGGGCCGCCTCGAGGATCGCTTCCATCTCGTGGTCGTTCAGCCCCGGGATCATGGGCGCCGTCATGACGCCGGTCGGGATACCCGCGGACGACAGGGCGCGGATCGTCTCGAGCCGGCGGTGCGGTGCCGAGGCGCGCGGTTCCATCGCCCGTGCGAGGTCCTTGTCGAGTGTGGTGATAGACAAAAACACCTCGGCCAGGTTGCGCTTGGCCATGTCGCCCAGGATGTCGATGTCGCGCGTGATGAGCTGCCCCTTGGTGACGATGCCCACCGGATTGTTGAACGCGTTCAGCACCTGCAGGATCTGGCGCGTGACCTTGAGCTCGCGCTCGACCGGCTGGTAGGGATCGGTGTTGGTGCCCATGGCGATCACGTCGGGCCGGTATTTCGGCGAGGCGAGCTCGGCGGTGAGCAGCTTGGCGGCGTCGGGCTTGAACAGGATCTTGGTCTCGAAATCGAGACCGGGCGACAGGCCGAGATAGGCGTGGGTCGGCCGGGCGAAGCAGTAGATGCAGCCATGCTCGCAGCCACGATAGGGATTGATCGAGCGGTCGAAGCCGATGTCGGGCGAGGTGTTGCGCGCGATGATGGTGCGCGTGGCGTCGCGCGTCAGCGTCGTGCGCAGCGGCGGCAGCTCGTCGTCGTCCGTCGGGTCGGACGAGGCCTCGGTCTCCCAGCCATCGGTCGTGCGGATCCTGCGCTCGCTATCGAAGCGGCTCGATTCGTTGCTGAGCGCGCCGCGGCCGCGATGTACGGGTTCGGCGATCGGATCGTCGGGATAGTCGGGGGGAACGGTCGGTCGCATGATCGACCGACTCTGAGAACAAACAGAGAACGAGTCAAGCCGTCCATTCGATTCGATTGAATCTCGGTACGTGATAGCACTTTGCCGGCATCAGGATATCAGGCCACCGAGGTTGCAAGCATTGCCTGCGCGAGCCCACTCGCGCAGGGCTACTAACGGAGCGCCACTCAGCCACTGCGCGGCATCTTGCCTTCGTTCAGGCGCGGCATCAGCTCGGCGAAGTTGCAGGGCCGGAAGCGGATGTCGAGCTGCTGGCGTAAAATGTCGTCCCAGCCGTCCTTGCAGGCGCCGGTCGAACCGGGCAGCGCGAAGATGTAGGTGGCGTTGGCGACTCCGGCGATGGCGCGCGACTGCATGGTCGAGGTGCCGATCTTCTGGAAGCTGATCCAGCGGAAGACCTCGCCGAAGCCTTCGATGCGCTTCTCGAACAGCCCCTCCAGCGCCTCGGGCGTGACGTCGCGGCCGGTGACGCCGGTGCCGCCGGTGGTGATCACCGCCTCGATGTCGGGATCGTCGATCCACTTCTGCACCTGGGCGCGGATCACGGCCACGTCGTCGGTGACGATGGCGCGGTCGGCCAGCACATGGCCGTCGCGGGCGATGCGCTCGACCAGGGTGTCACCCGACTTGTCGGTCTCGAGCGTGCGGGTGTCGGAAACCGTCAGCACGGCGATGTGCACCGGCTTGAAGGGCTTGGATTGGTCGATCCGGTTCATTGGCTCGCTCCTGGGCATCATCCTACAACCGGCATCTTGCCGGCGCGAGGCCGCCGCCCTAGATGGGAGGCATGACCGACTGGAAACACGACGGCGTGCGGGTCATCCCCGCCGGCTCGCTCGACACCAACACCGCGCAGACGCCGGGCATGAACCGCGCTGCGGCCATCAATTTCGCCCGCGTCGGCGCCCAGAAGCTGTGGGCCGGCACGGTCACCATCCATGCCCACGCCAAGACCGGCGCCCACCATCACGGCCACCTCGAGAGCGTGATCTATGTCGTGAAGGGCCGCGCCCGCATGCGCTGGGGCGACAAGCTGCAATTCATCGCCGAGGCCGGGCCGGGCGATTTCATCTACGTGCCGCCCTACGTGCCGCACCAGGAGATCAACGCCTCGGAGACCGAGCCGCTGGAATGCGTGCTGGTGCGTTCCGATAACGAGGCGGTGGCGATCAACATCGACATCACGCCGGTCGAGAAGCCGGAAGAGGTCTACTGGGTCGACCCGACCCATCCGCATCCGCACAAGCACTGACCGAGCGCGCGCTCGTCCGCTCTCTCTTCGTCTTCCTCCTCTCCCCCGCTAGGGGGAGAGGTTGGGTGAGGGGGTTACGCACGACCTTCGATGCCCCCTCACCTAACCTCTCCCCTAGCGGGGGAGAGGAACATGAATTGGGACGAGGATCAGGTCGGCTGAGAATGCCACAGGTTAGGCATCTCGCGGTTGGCATAGCCCGACACGAACTCGCTCACCGCGCCGCTCGCCAGATCGAACCGGCGTCGGCGCATCGCGCCGATATTGCCCCCATAGACGTGGATGCTGATTGAATTGCCGTCACTGAGCGCATTCGCCACCTGATGGATGTCGCCGTCGACCGGCGACAGCACTTCGATCTCGCCCGGCCCGAGCGTCGCGCGGCTGCCTTGGGCGATCGCACCGCTCGCGGGATCGAGGACGAAACGCTGCGACGTCTCCGAGCCGCGCAGGATGCCGACCAGGCCCCATACCTGATGATCGTGTACCGGCGTCTCAGCGCCCGGCGCCCAGACCAGGCTCACGACCGAGAAGCGCTCGAAGGGATCGCACCATAGAAGGTTCGCCGCGTAGTCGTGCGGCGGGCATTTGGCCATCGATTCCGGCAGCCAGTCGTCATGCTTCACGAGGTCGGCCAGCAGGGTGCGGCCGACCTCGACGATCGCGGCCTCGTCACGATCCTGCCAGGCGCCGCCGACCAGCGACGTCATGTCTGCAATGAAGCGGCGCAGGCGGGCGATGTTCATCCTCTCTCCTTAGCGTCGGGCATCCTGGCGATGCAGGCGGCCCGGCCAGGCAAGCAGCGGACGATCGGCGGTCAGCAGCACTGCGTCCTCGGTCAATGCTGTGGCAACGATGACGCGGTCGAATGGATCGCCATGCAGATCCTCGAGCTCCATCGCTGTCATCGCGACCTCGGCCGACAGGCCTACCTCACGCACGCCCAGCGACAAGATGCGATTGCGCCACGCCCGAACGTCCGCCGGCCCTTCGATACGTCCGCGCCTGAGCCCCCAACCTATTTCGAAGATGACGACCGTTGGGATGGCGAGCTCACCGGCGGCGAGCGCGGCGTCGCAACTTCGTCTTGCCGCCCTTCCGAGCTTTGGCACCTGCTCGGTCATCCATATGAGCGTGTGTGTATCGAGCAGGAGGGTCATCGAATTGCCCAGTGATATTCCGCCATTCGCGATCTTCGTCCCACTCGTCCTTGTCGACAATCGGACCGACGATATCGCCAACGATCCTGAAGGTACCCTTCGTAGCGCCCCACAAGGTCTTGGGCTTCTCGCGCACGGCGACGAGCTGCACCTTCGCCTTGCCGCGCTTGGTGATGGTGATGGGCTGGCCGCTCTCGGCGACCTCGTCGATCAGGGCGAGGCACCGCGCCTTGAAGGCGGCGGCGTTGATCTTCCTGTCCATGGTCCTGTTCCTATGTGACCATATGATATGGTCACATAGCGGGCAGGGTCAACGACGGTTGTCCTGCGCCGTGTAGCGCGGCCATTCGTGGGCGGCGATCTGGTCGAGCGAGGGCGTCGGCTGGCCGAGCCGGATCTGGTACATCCAGTAGTTGGCCAGCACTCGCTGCACGAAGTCGCGGGTCTCGTTGAGCGGGATCGAGGCGACGTAGAGCAACGGATCCTGCGAGGCGTTCAGCGAATTGTCCCAGCGCATGACGTTGCCCGGCCCGCCATTGTAGCCGGCCGCGGTGCGCACCAGGTTGTTGTCGACCTCGCCCAGCAGCGAGCCGATGTAGGCCTGCCCCAGCGCGATGTTGGTCGACGGATCGTAGAAATTGCCGCCCATCTGGTCATTCGAAGAGTTCCTGACGATGAGCCGCGCGGTGCCCGGCATGAGCTGCATCAGGCCCATGGCGCCGACATAGGAGCGCGCCTTGGGGTTGAACGCCGACTCCTGGCGCATGAAGCCCCAGAGCAGCGCGCGGTCGACCGAATAGCCGCCGGCGGGCTGCCACGGCGGCAACGGATAGACCGCGCCGTCAAAGCCCTTGATGTTGTGCCGCTGGTCCCAGTTGGCGTTGCCGACCTTGGCTGACAGGCTGGGCAGCGAGGCCTTTTGGGCGACCGCCAGGATGGCTTCGATGAATCGCGGGTCGGCGTCGATCGAGGCGGCGAAGAGCTCGCGCTCGGCCGCGGTCGCGGCGCCGAGCTGCAGCAAGGCGAGCGCGCGGCGGCCGACGCGGTCGTTGCGCATGACGTTTTCCCGGGTGCGATCGAGCGCGGGCACGTTCCAGTCCGGCTCGATGCGCATGCCGAGCGCCTTCTGGGCGATCAGGCCGTAGAAGGTGCGGCCGTGCAGCGCCGCGCGCTTGAGGTAAGGCGCGAATTTCTGCGGATTGCCGGCCAGCAGGTTGGCGCGCGCCGCCCAGAACGAACCGGCCGACAGTGTCCAGGACGAGGCCCGGTCGGGCGCCGCATCGGCCACCATCTCGAAGCGCCGCGCCGAATCGGCCATGTTGCCGCGGACGAAGCCCGAGAGGGCCGCGTTCCAGTTGGCGTCGGGCGGCAGGCCGACATCGACCGGCAGCTGCACGCTATTCTGCGAATCGGCCTCGAGCGCGCGGGTCCGGATGCGGCCGCGCCACAACTCCACTTCCTGCGGTCCCAGAACGTCGGCCGTCGACTTCTGGTCGAGCAGCGCGAAGGCGGCGTTGAATCCACCATCGTCGGCCATACCCTGCAGCCGCGCCCGAAGCTCGGCGGCGCGGCCGGCGTCGGCGCCGGTGACGGTGCGGGCGGCGGCGAAACTGGGCGACGACGGCGCCTGGCTGACGAAGCTGGCCGGCGTCAGCTCGGACGAACCGGGCGTGCGGCGGGCGAGCGCCAGCCGGTAGATCGCCGGCGCATCGGGATGGTCGTTGTACTCCTGCAGCCAGGCGGCGAGCTGATCGAAGGTCGCGGGATGGCCCGGGCTCAGCAGGCGCTGGGCGCCGACATAGCCCATCAGGGTCTTGTCCTTCAGCCGGGCGATGTCGGCGTCGGCCTGGGCGAACTGGCCGGAAGCCTGGGCCTGGAAGATGCGGCGGTAGGTCTCCCTCGTGTCGGTGTCGAGCACCGTGGGCAGGTCGGGGACGACGGCGATTTCGTCGAGCTCGATCACCGGGGGCGGCGGCACGAAGACCGGCCGGCGCGGGATGATGGTGGGATGGACCCCGACCGGCCGGGCCACCGGACGGGGCGCCGCTGCGGCGGTCTTGGTGGCCGGCGCAGGCTTGGCCGGCGGCTTGGTGGCGGTCTGCGCCAGGGCCGATGCGGCCAGCATCGTCGCTGCCCCCAGCAGGACGACCGAAACGATGTGCTTCATGGTCCCACCGTAGGTGGATAGCCGCAGAGCGACAAGTAGGAGCGGCGAGCGCCACAACGCCCAAGGCTCGCTATACTGCGCCCCACGGAGGATCCCATGACCCAGCATCAAGAGCGCACCGCGGCTATTCGGCACCTGATCGACGAGGCTCGCCGGATCGAGCAGAACGGCGTCAACTATGCGACCTTGGAGAAGATCGGCGGCCTTCTCGCATCGCTCGCCAGCCGCGCCGACCTCTTCCCGCAGGACGAATTCCCGCTCGGCGCCGACGGCGGCATCTATCGCCTGAGCGAGGATCCCGACCATCGCTTCGCGCTCTATGCCTCCGCCGGCGGCGCCGGCAAGAAGGTGCCGCCGCACAATCACACGACCTGGGCGATCATCGCGGGCGTCCATGGCGCCGAGCGCAACGTCGTCTATGAGCGCCTCGACAACGGCGCGCAGGCGGGCGTCGTGAAGCTGCGCGAGGCGCCGGCCAAGGAGAAGACGCTGCGGCGCGGCGACGTCATCTGCTACCTGCCCGACGACTTCCATCACATCGAGACGCCGGCGGGCTCGGGCGACGCGTTGCATCTCCACTTCTATGGCTTGAGCCTGGAGCACCTGCCCGACCGCCTGTCGGTCGACATGGCAACGGCGGCGGCCAAGCGCTTCATGGCCAAGGCCAAGATCCTGACGCCGCTGCTGTCGGTCGAGCAGGTCAAGGCGTTGCTGAAGTCGGGCGAGGTATTCGCCTTCTTCGACGTGCGCGAGGAGGGCGAGTTCTCCGCCCAGGGCCATCCGTTGTTCGCCACGCCCCTGCCGCTGTCCCGGCTCGAGCCGCGGGCGCTCGCCCTGCTGCCGGATCCGCATACGCGCATCGTGCTGATGGACGACGGCGAAGAGGGGCAGATGGGGCGCGCCAATCGGGCCGCCGCCAAGCTCTCGGAGCTGGGCTACACCGATCTCGCCGTCATGAAGGGCGGCCTTTTGGCCTGGCGGGAGGCGGGCTGCGAGGTCTTCACGGGGGTGAACGTGCCGAGCAAGGCGTTCGGCGAGGTGGTCGAGCACGAGAACGACACGCCGCGCATCGATGCCGCCGACCTGCAGAAGCTCGTCGATGCCAAGACCGACCTGGTGATCCTCGATTCGCGACCGATGCCGGAATTCAACAACATGTCGATCCCGGGCGGCATCGACTGCCCCGGTGCCGAGCTGGTCTACCGGGTCAAGGACCTGGTGCCCAATCCCGAGACCCTGGTGGTGGTGAATTGCGCCGGCCGCACGCGCTCGATCATCGGCGCGCAGTCGCTGATCAATGCCGGCCTGCCCAACAAGGTGATCGCGCTCAAGAACGGCACCATGGGCTGGCACCTCGCCGGCTTGAAGGTGGCGCGCGGCGAGACCAGGAGCTTCGGTCCGCAAGGACCCGAGGCCGCCAAGTTCGCGCAAGCGGCGGCGGCGAACATCGCCACCAAGATGAAGGTGAAGAAGATCGACAAAGCGGGCCTCGCCGCGCTCGAGGCCAAAGGCGGTCCGCTCTATCGCCTCGACGTGCGTGATCCGGCCGAGTACGCAACAGGGCATCTGAAAGGCTTCCGCCATGCCGCGGGCGGCCAACTCGTGCAGGCGACCGATCAGTATGTCGGCGCGCGCCACGCCACCATCGTGCTGCACGACAATGACGGCGTGCGCGCCACCATGACGGCGCACTGGCTGATGCAGATGGATTGGCACGACGTCCATGTGCTCGACCACAAGCCGGTGTCGAGCGAACTCACCACCGAGGCCGAACCGCGTTTCCCCAAAGGCTTCGCGCCGCCTGCGGTCGCAAGCGTCGCGGCGGCCGAACTGAACAAATCGCTGGAGCACGCGCTGGTGATCGATCTCGACACCAGCCTGCGCTATCGCGATGGCCATGTGCCGGGCGCCTGGTTCGCTGTGCGCGCCAAGCTCGGCAAGACCATCCCCGAGATGCTGGCCAACCAGAAGGGGATCACGCGCATCGTGCTGGTCTCGCCTGACGGCGAGATCGCAACCCTTGCGGCGGCGGAAGCCGAGGCGGCCGGCGGCGGCTTGCCGGTGGCGGTCCTCGAGGGCGGCATGAAGGGCTGGCGCGACGCCAAGCTCNCCGTCGAGATCGGCCACACGCGGATGGCCGATCCACCCACCGACGTGTGGTACCGGCCCTATGACTTCAAAGAGAATATCGAGGCNGCGATGCGCCAGTATCTCGACTGGGAGGTCGACCTGGTCCCGCAGGTGGCGCGCGACGGGGATGCGAGATTCACCGTCTTCAAACGCTAAGTGGTTGATCCACATGAGCAATCATGACCCCGAAGGCGCCCGGCGGGGCGTCGAGGAGATGGAGGCGAAGCTAAAGGCAGCGCGCGCGGCCAATCCAAAACCGAGCCATAACGAGGCCCCGAGCAACGTAATGTCGCAGCGCCAGACAGGCGTTGCCTATCGCGTTTTGGTCGATATGATCGCGGGCCTTTTGGTCGGGGGCTTTCTCGGCTATTGGCTCGACCGCTGGTTGGGTTGGGCGCCGTATTCCTTGGTGACGGGTCTCGTCTTGGGTTTCGTCGCCGGCGCCAACAATGCCTGGCGCGCCATTCGAGCGTACTCGAAGGATGCGGCAGTCACGGGCAGTGGCGGTGACGACGGGAATCGTCGCCTGCCCTGAAGCGGTGTGTGGCGTTGGATTGACGTGTAGGCGTCATGAAGTGGGGATGAGGTAAGCCAAATGCATAGCCCGATGGAGCAGTTCGAGATCAAGCGGCTGCTCCACCTGAATCTCTTCGGCATCGACGCCTCTTTCACGAATTCATCGACCTGGATGATCATCGCCGTGATCCTGGCGACGGCGGTGTTCGTGTGGGGCATGCGCCAGCGCGCCCTGGTGCCGGGCAAGCTGCAGTCGGTTGCCGAGCTGGGCTACGAGTTCATTGCCGGCATGGTGCGCGACAATGTCGGCGACGGCGGCAAGAAGTACTTCCCGTTCATCCTGACGCTCTTCATCTTCATCCTGTTCTGCAACGTGCTGGGCATGGTGCCCTACTCGTTCACGCCGACCAGCCACATCGTGGTGACCTTCGCCATGGCGGCGTTCGTGTTCGTCGGCGTCACCCTGATCGGCTTTGCCCGCCACGGCGTGCACTTCCTGTCGCTGTTCGTCCCGAAGGGCGTGCCGTTCGCGCTGCTGCTGCTGCTGGTGCCGATCGAGATCATCTCCTACTTCATCCGCCCGTTCAGCCTGTCGATCCGGCTGTTCGCCAACATGCTGGCCGGCCACACCATGCTCAAGGTGTTCGGCGGCTTCGTCGTCATGCTGGGCATCATCGGCGGCTGGGCGCCGCTTGCCTTCATCGTCGTGTTCACGGGCCTCGAACTGCTGATCGCGTTCCTGCAGGCCTATGTCTTCGCGATCCTGACCTGCCTGTATCTAAACGACGCCATTCATCTCCATCACTGACATCACTCACGGAAGGAACATTCAAATGGACGCCTCTGCAGCCAAGCTCATCGGTGCCGGTCTCGCCACCATCGCCCTCGCCGGCGTCGGCGTCGGCATCGGCAACATCTTCGGCAGCTTCGTCTCGGGCGCGCTGCGCAATCCCGAGGCCGCGCCCCGCGTGTTCGGCAACGTGCTGCTGGGCTTCGCGCTCACCGAGGCCGTCGCGCTGTTCGCGCTGGTCATCGCCTTCATGATCCTGTTCGTGTTCTAAGCACGACGATGCGTAAACCGGTCCACGGTGCGTTCGCCGGTCTCGCCGCTGTGGTGGCGAGCGGCACGGCCATGGCGAAGGAAGGGTCGGGCGGCATGCCGCAGCTCGACTACCACCTCTTCGCACCGCAGCTCGTTTGGCTGGCGATCGCTTTCTTGGCCTTGTACCTGGTGATGTCGAGGCTCGCGGTGCCGGCGATCGCCGACACGCTGGCCAAGCGCCAGGCCAAGATCCAGGGCGACCTCGACGCGGCCGAGAAGGCCAACGAGGCAACCCGGGCGCTGGTCGCCGCCTACGAGAAGCGGCTGGCCGACGCCCGCGAGGAAGCCCGCCGGGTGACGCGCGAGCGGGGCGAGGCCGACGGCGCCGTGGCGACGGCGCGGTTCAACGAGCTGCACGATCGCCTGGCCAAGCAGATCGAGGAAGCCGAGAAGCGCATCGCCGCGCAGCGCGACGATGTCATGGCCGGCCTCGAGCACATGGCCCGGGATATCGGCCAGGAGGTCTATGCCAAGCTGGCCGGCCAGCCGGCCGACACTGGCGCGCTCGCCGGCAAGGTCACGGCGGCGATCAAGGGAGGCAGCCGATGATCGGCACGGCTTG
>JGI12053J15887_10000410_pt1 | contig 17295 bp, 10 predicted proteins | sample MedBloCAOM1_O3_FD_15887 | JGI IMG/M metagenome (IMG submission 15887)
AACTGACGACAACGCGAGGGCCGTTACTAAACCAAGTATGAGTAGACAAAATCTTTTCAGTAGTCGCATTTCTAGTCTCCTCTCCGAGAGCAATGGGGGGCACACCAAATTAGGGCAAAGTGAAGGAGGGCGCTGCTTGAATGGAGGAAAGGACCCGGTAGGAGCACCAACAGCGCCGTACCTAGTCTCGGCCAATTTGCAAAACGGACCATACGCTGTAGTAAAGTCGAAGTAAAGTTATCATTTCGCAAAACTGTCCATGTACCCCGGGCATAACCGACCTGTATTGCAGATGCGATTACGCTTCCAGTCGGTGGTTTTCACTTCACGATTGATGCGCATTTAGTACAAGTGGTGGCAGCTGGCATTTCGGGTCAACCATGCTGTATCGGAATAAGACAGCAATGTTCGATTAGATTCCGAGTGTGCGAGCAGGGAAAGAAGAACATGAGCTGGGCCAACTACTACGACGCCGCGTGACATCGCAGAACCGTGTCAGTACCAATAGTCTCTGAGGTTGCTTGTCACTTTTGCTGGTACGGCTAGAAGTGGAAAACGATCTCCACATGGAGAGTTCTCGGTGCCACGAAATGTGTGCCCGAAAAACTCGAAAGAAAATTATACAGGGCAACTTTGTCGAGAAGGTTCACTACGGTTAACTTCGCGCCTAAGTAGTAGGTGTCCTTCTTCCAGAGGTTGTCAGAACCGACGGCAATGTCAAAAACATTACGTGGCCTGATGCGAGATGGATTGGTATCGGCGTTGTAGGTTCCGGGAGAAACGATGTGAATGAGAGTGGCGCCATAGCGAGGTGAAGCGCAAGCCCGCAGTGGCTGATCCGCTGTGGCAAAGACCCCGCCACAATATAACCCAACCTGCTGCTGCTCATCGCCCGTCAAGGTAAGCGCCGTGGTGTAATCCGGAACGCCGACCACCACCAATCCACTGTCAAATCGCCAAGTGAGACCCGTCCAGAGGCCCTTCATCGCGCTCTGCGAAAACTGATATTGAAGGTTTGCGGTCTGCTCGAATCCCTGATCGTGGTCCGGACGGGCCACGGCAGCATATGCTGTGCCAAAATTGATGCCGCCAATCTCCGGACTGAAGAGGCGGGATCGGCTGTGTCCCAACACACTGAAAGCGCTGAAGCCATGCATGTTATTGAGTGTCACTCGCATCAGAGCGCCATCGATCTTCGATTTCCGAAACTGGATAGGAAAGTTGAGCGGAGTATTCAGGATGGTGTTGAAATCGTACGCACCGCCCGTGAACTTCCAGAAGTATTCTGCCTGGACGCTGAGTTTGGAGCTGAGCTGTTGTTCGAGTCCGACGTTGAACTGATTGCGCCGGGCCGGAGTGAGAGGCTGTACGCCTGTTGTGCCCAGCGAGCCATTCGCGAGGCCCCCGGCTCCGGTTGCGCTGGAGAGCACGAGATTTTCGTTGTAGGGCGTCAGAAATATCCTGGCATAGGAGACGTGAAGGATGGTGCCAGTAGAGCGCAGTTGATACGCGATACCAGTTCGCGGCTGAAGACCGGAGCCCTTACTTAAGCCTGCGTAGTGGTCATAACGCAGGCCGAGATTTAGATGGAACTGGCCGAATTTAATGCTGTCCTGAAGATATGCGCTCTCTTCGTGGATCGTGGTTGCGCCGCGAAATTGGAAAAGAGTCCCTCCGCGAGTAAGGTCATAGGGCAACAAGGCAGGCTGGTAAGAATTGTTTTTCTCGTAGCCTGCTGTGGCGCATTGGCTGGAAGAGGTAAAGGAAGGATTGCCGACCGGAGCGCCACTTGTGTCTACGCAAGGAGAATTGAAGGCCGGGTCGGTCAGACCAGTGCGGAAGGCTTCCGACAGGGGAGTGACCTGTACTTGTACTCCACCCTTCGCAGTGTGCCGGCCACGGGAATACGCGAGGTCTGTTCGCAGGCCGGTGCTCGTCAGCCGCCTCGACTGCGAGAGCGTCGCCGGCCGATCGGCGAGCAACTCAGTCGAGGGAAAATAATTCACACGGTCTTGGCGTACCCAGGTGTTGGCAGTGAGCAGCAGCGCCAAATTGAGGACACGGGAGAACGCCAGCCCTACATTAAAGCTTGTCATGTGCTGCTGCTGATCCTGTCCTGCCGCTTGTTGATCGTAAGTATTCGGGACCTGAAACCAGGATCGGGCGGCAGACACGTTTAAATGGAACGCGGTTGCGTCACTGGGTAGCCAGTCAAACCGATCAAATACATTCTCAGCATTGCCACGCGCATGGAGAGGTTGAAACTCCGGCGCATCCAAAAAACGGTGGCTATCCACTCCAACGAGCGCCACGAAATTCCCGAAAGTTCGGGAGCCGGACGCAAGTGTGACATCGGCCGTGGGCGTTTCAAACGATCCGTAGCCGATGGAAATGGTGCCGCTCAACTTTCCGCTGTTTAAGCCCGAACGCGTAGTTGCTTCCACAAGTAGGCTGGTCTTGTCGCCAAACTCAGCCGGAGGGGCGCCTTGGAGTGTCCGCATTTCTTCAATTGCACTCGCAGAGATCTGATTCGAAAAAATCCGGCTCTGCTGGTCCGAGATAGGCTGCCCATCGATGCTGAAGGATGTCTCGGCGTGTTCGCCGAGCGGGTGGAACCCGCCATTCGAATCCGCTGCGACGCCCGGCGTGGTCAGAGTCAATATAGAACTCAGCGCGGCATTCACACTTTCGCTGGGCAAATTATGAAGAAGGCCCGACCCCACCTGTGTCTGAGCGACATTCAGGGAGCCTAAGTCCGCAGACCCTTCCGCGACCGTGACTTGCTCAGCAACGGTTTCGAGGCTCAGGTGGATCGCCAGGAGGATGGATTCCCGTGTATGCACGGTGATTTGTTGCCGATTCGTCCGGAAGTCGCGAGCCTGAACGGTGAGTTCATATTCGCCCGGGTCGAGAGAACGAAAGCAAAACTGCCCGCCTTCATCCGTCGTCGCATCAAGCGAGGTATTGGCAGTGCTCAAATCGAGTAGAGCGCCGACGACGAACGCTCCNGTCTGATCTTGGACGATCCCGCACACACTCTGAGGTGTCCCTCCCNGTGAAGGCGTGGAAAATAGTATCAGCGAAATGGCAGCAATTGCGGTGAAGCTCATGTTTCAAATCTCGGCATATATTAACCTAGCTTAATGCAATATGTAAAACATGATTAATGTTCTGATCGGCGAACCGAAGTATTAGTGCACCTACACCAAGGTCCAGGGGCGGCTGATCAAGAGATCGATGATATTTCCAAGGTTAAATCCCATGGCCCGATTCTGGCGGCGCTTCCCTTTGTAAGCCGACGCCTAGACTAGTTTTATCGATGCCGAGCAAAAACAGTTGATCCGAAGCGTTTTGGCGAAGGGTAGAGATGGAGTAGCCAACTTCAACTCGGTAAAGAATTTTCCGCAACCGATTGCCTTGCTGGCGGCGGGCACATGGGCGCGCTCATGCGTGCTGTGGATTAGTCCATGACACCAATCGGCCCTGTCGAGTTGGGTGTTTGGCCGGGTCTGCCGCCGCTGATCCAATACCAGGCGGCTGGACTTGTTCCGGTAATAGACGGAGTTGGTGTCCTTCCGACCGGGGCACTTGGGATGGAAACGAATGGCTCCACCCTGGCTACTTCGGTGTTTTCGGCTAGCGCCGGTACTGCGTTAAGCTTCTATTTTAACTACGTTACGTCGGATGGTGCTGGATTTTCCGATTACGCCTGGGCCGAACTGTTTAACTCATCAAAGACGCCTGTAGCGCTTTTGTTTACCGCGCGAACAGAGCCTAGCGGTAGTATCGTGCCGGGGACGGGTTTGCCGAATCCGTTGGCGACTCTGAATCCCGGCTCAGTGCCAATAATCGGTGGAGGACCGGCTTGGTCACCGCTTGGTCCTTCTTCTGGGACCTGTTTTGATGCGGGTTGCGGATATACGGGCTGGGTGAACTCGAGTTACGTGATCCCAACTGCAGGGGATTACTACCTTGAAATCGGTGCAGTGAATTGGCAAGACAAAGCGTTCGATTCGGGTCTGGCATTGGACGGTGTAACTGTCGGTGGAGTCCCCATCACGCCACCTCCAGGAGGCGGCGGCCCACCTCCGGTCTCCACTGCAGAGCCCGGTACGCTGGCATTGCTCAGCGTTGGATTATTGGCTTTGGTCGCTCGTAAGCGTAAGCACAAGGATGCAGCAGTCACTGGAGACTGGGAGCCGCTGGCTTAGGGTTCACGTCAAACTCCGTCTCGCCGTGCCGAGCACTATTGGGAGTCAGCGGAATCGACAAGGTGCTGGCTCGCTAGAAGTGTCCCAGTTTTCCCACTTAAATGCTGGTTTCTATGTTTGCGGATGGGCGTTTCCTTCGTTTTCCCGCATTCTTCGCTTCGTTGCCAGTGCGCCCCTACAACCGGAAACTGACCCACTTCAGTTCTCCGAGTCGCTATTTTTATCTCTGCGTGTGCGCAGCCGTTGGATAAAACGGATGGGCGTGCCCACGAAATCAAATTTCGCGCGTATCTGATTTTCCAGGAAGCGTTCATAGCTGAAGTGCAGAGGATTTTTTTGGTTGGTGAACATCAGGAACGTCGGCGGAGCGATTTTGGCTTGCGTGATGTAATAGATGCGCACTGGCCGCGCCTTAGGTGTAGTGCCGCGCTGCAGATCCACTTCTTCCTTGAGCCAACGATTCAGCTCCGGCGTGGAAATCTTCCGGCGCCGCGCATTCCAGCATTGATTGATCAGCGGCCACAATTTTTCGACCCTCTCGCCGCTGCTGGCCGAAAGAAAAACGATGGGCGCGTAGCTGAGAAATTTTAATTTGCCGCGAATCATTTTTTCGTATTCGAACAGCAATCGGCCAATCTCGAAGTCCTCAGGCCTGTGTTGCTCGCCCGGAGCTCTGCGGGATTTGCCTTTAGCGCTCGCGGCATCGCGTGCTTCCGCGTTGCGGGCCGCTTTTACTGCCAGGTCCCACTTGTTTATTACGATCACCACCGAACGATTCGATTGCTCCGCATAATTCGCAATTTGTGCGTCGCCCTGAGTTACGCCTTGTTCCCCGTCAACCACCAAAAGCGCAACATCACAGCGCTCTAGTCCGCGCCGCGCCATCACCACGCTAAGTTTTTCCGCCACCAGCGTAGTTTTACCTTTTCGCCGGATGCCCGCGGTATCTACGAAGCGGTAAGTGTGATCTTCGCGGACCACTTCGGTGTCCACGTTGTCCATCGTCGTCCCCGGAATGGGTGACACGATGGAGCGTTCCTCGCCGGCTAGACGATTTAGCAGCGTGGATTTGCCCACGTTCGGCCGTCCTATAATCGCCACCTCAATTACGTCCGGCCGCTTTTCCTCTTCGATGGACTCGACCACTTCTACTTGCGCCAGCGCGGCGTCCAACAAGTCGTCAATTCCCGTGCCGTGCTCCGCCGCGATAGGAAACACCGGCACACCCATGGAATGAAAGCTCGCAATATTTGCTTCCTGCGAACGCGCGTCCACTTTGTTGGCGGCAATCACAAATGGTTTACCGGTCGTACGCAGCAGCCGCGCCAGCTCCTGGTCCAGCGGAGTTACCCCCGCGTGCGTATCGACCACCAGCACAAGTAACGCCGCGTTATCAATCGCCACGCGCGCCTGCCGCAAAATTTCCTGTGGGATCAGCGCTTTGTCATCGGGAACCAGCCCGCCGGTATCCACAATTTCCAGCGCGCGGCCACGCCAGTCGGCTTTGCCATAGATACGATCCCGCGTAATCCCCGGCTCGTCGGTGACGATGGCCCTGCGCGTACCGGTCAGGCGATTAAACAGGGTGGATTTGCCCACATTGGGGCGCCCTACAATTACAAGCGATGGTAAATTTTGTGCCATGAATTAAGAGTCGCGGGCCGTTCGTGTGAATTTGTCGCGCGCGCATGGATCGCGCAAGCCGCAGCAGGACGTGCCACAACTGTACCGCATCGCCGCCGGAGTCCAAAGCCAGCGATGTGGAGCTCAAACCGAAAATTAGATCTGCAAGATTATCTCAACGTAGCAGGTTAAAGATGCTACGTTGCCGCCAACAAAATAAATGGCACCGCCACCACCAGCAGCACGAAAGCCAGCACCACCCAGCTCCATGGATTTCCAAAATTTAACGTGTAACCCATACCGAAGCGTTTCGGCACCAGCAGCGCCGGGTCATTCGGATTGGAGTAAAACGATCCTCTCCATGCCGCATCAGGCGGCCGCGGCCCGGTCCGGCCCAATCCCAACACCAGCAAGCTAAATGTTCCGACCGCCGCGATGGGGCCAAAAATAGTCCAATAGGAAAAATGAGCCGGGTGGGGCATTGGGTCCGTCCGCCGCAGCCATTGTAGTCACAAACATTAAATTTGCCAGTCCAGCGTGTACCTTCTCAGGGGGATACTCGATTGACTGCCAACTATATCGAGGATAAAGTTTCGCTCTTGCGATAGCCGAATCTGCAAGCGCGGCAAAATGGGGAAGGTGAACTATGCCCAAGTTTGTCATCGAACGGGAAATCCCAAATGTGGGCAATTTGTCGGACAGCGAGTTTTGCGCCGCAGCGCAGAAGTCGATCCAGGCTCTCAGGGACATTGGCCCGCAGATACAATGGCTGCACAGCTACGTGACCGGCAACAAGATTTATTGCGTTTATTTAGCCCCGGATGAAGCTACCGTCCAGAACCACGCGAGCAAAGCCGGTATTCCCGCCAACCGCATCTCCGCCGTGCGCAGGATGATTGATCCCACGACGGCGGAGTAATTAGTCTGGCCACAAATTTCCGGGCTGTCGCCAGAGTACGCACCAAAGACCTGGAACCAGTCATCCCTACGATAAGGCTTCTTGGATCGCTTTGTCCGCGGCCATCGTCCAACCGTCCATCCACGCGGCTGCCGCTTTAGCCGGGGAGATGGATTGCCTCGCCAGGTCCAGAGTTTTCTCGAGGCGCGTCTGCTCCGCCACCGGCAGCGGCGCGCCTAGAACACGGCGCATCGCCGCGGCCGATCCCGCCAATCGCAACGCGCGCTCGGGTTGAGACTGCAGCGCGGCGGAACAGGCCAGGCAGTCAAGAACGCGCGCTACACCGCGTTTCTGCCCCAATTCCTGAAAAAATTTTATGCTTTCCGCATAGTGTGAACGTGATTTTTTTTCGTCACCTTGCTCGCGGGCCAGGTTTCCCAGGTCCACAAGGCATCCCGCGACACCCCATTTGTCGTCCAGCTTTCTGAATATGCTCAGGCTCTGCTCGTACAGCTCGCGTGCCACTGAATTTTTGCCCTGCTCCTGGGCCACATCGCCCTGGTAATTGAGAGACCACGCTATGCCGGTGCTGTCGTCCAGTTCCTCAAAAATCACGCGGGACTCTTCATGCAAAGAGCGGGCCAGCTCGTAGTCCCGCTGAGATTTCACCACGCTGGCGACATTGCTGAGCGCCCGCGCCACCATGGCACGATCATTTAAACCACGCCAGACCGCAAGACTCTCTTCGAACAGCGATCTGGCCTTCGACATCTCGCCAGCGTCACGAGCGTTCGCGGCCAGGGCGTTCAAGGCGATGCCTACGCCGCGGGTGTCGTTCAATTCGCGAGCAATTTGAAGGCTCGCTTCCAACAGCCTGTGTGCGGCCCGGTGATCGCCCTGCTCGGTGGCCAGCACGCCGGCAGCGAAGAGCACGCGCACGCGAGAATTAGAATGTCTTGCGGCTCCTTCCAGTTTGAGAAGTTTTTCCAGCCGGTCGCGGCCTTCGGTTAAATGTTCACGCGTCTCCCAGAATTGGAAGAGCGCCGCTCCCAGGCGCAGTCCCCACTCCGCGTTCCCACTGCGCGTCAACCAATCGAGCGCAGCACGGCAATTGTTGTGTTCCACTTCCAGCAAACTGACCCACTCCCTTTGTGCAGGATCGGCGGCTTGCAACGCGCATTCTTCGGCCAGCACCAGGCAGTACGCCGCGTGTGCCCGTTTTATCGCGGATTCCTCACCACTGGCGGCCAGGCGCTCCAGCCCATACTCACGAACCGTGTCTAGTAACGCAAAACGCGGCTCGCCTGTAGATTGCTCAATCTGTCGAACCAGGCTGTTGTTGACCAGCGATCCCATGCCGTCCAGCACATCTACTTCGAGATCCTGCTTGGTATTACAGACCGCCTCAACGCCTTCCAGAGTGCACCCGCCAACAAAAACGGAAATCCTCCGGAAAAGTGTCTGCTCGGCCGGACTGAGCAGGTCATAGCTCCAGTCCATAGTTCTCCGCAGCGTCTGCTGTCGCATCGGCAGATCTTTCGCTCCGCCGGTAAGGAGTTGCAGTGAACTCTCCAGTCGCGACTGCATGGCAGATGGCGAGAGCAACTTAATGCGTGCGGCGGCTAGCTCGATCGCCAGCGGCAGCCCATCCAGCCGGGTGCAAATGGTGGCCACGGCCCGCGCATTCTCCTCGGTGAGTTCGAAATTGGGCTTAACGGCAACTGCGCGTGCCATGAATAACGCGATGGTGGGATTCGTTGCAAGGATTTCACGCGATGTCCCGGATTGCAGGTCCGGCAACGCTAGCGTCGGTACCGGGAATTCGTATTCGCCATAGATATGCAAGGGCGCGCGGCTGGTTACCAGGACACGCAATTTTTGAGCGGCGGTAATTAATTCCGCCACCACCGGCGCCGCCGCCAGCATGTGTTCGAAATTGTCAAAAAACAGCAATAGGTTCGAGCGCGAGTCTTGTAAATATTCCTTCAGGCTTTGAATACTTATCGGTCGGCCGGTTTCCGGTATTCCACATCCTTGCGCGATGATCGAAGGAACAAGCGATGCATCACTCACCGCAGCCAGTGGAATAAAACATATTCCGCCGTCGAAACGTTCGCTTACTTCACTCGCGACCTGTAGCCCCAGGCGCGTTTTTCCTATGCCGCCGGGTCCGGTCAGCGTGACCACCCGGACATCTTCGCGCAACAGTAATTCCTTCACTGCCGCTACTTCTCGCTCGCGGCCGATAAACGCCGTGGCTTGGCTAGGCAAGGCGTTGAGTCGAGGCGCCAAATGTCGCGACGGCGCCTCGGGAAGCCGGTCGCGTATCGCCGCTAGATCTCTAGCCAGGTCGTGCGTGGAGTCGTAGCGCTCCTTAGGGTTTTTCGCCAGGCATCGGTCTATAACCCAACAAAGTGGCGCGGGTACCTGTGGATTTACCGATGCGGCTGCTTCAGGTTGATCTCGCAGGATCGCGGCTAGAATCTGAGCGGCGCCCTGATGGGGGAACGCGCGTTTGCCNGTCACCATTTCATATAGCAATGAACCAAAGGAAAACTGGTCGGAACGGAAATCCAACGGCAGNCCGTTGGCTTGCTCCGGCGACATGTATGGGAGNGTGCCCAGNACCGCGCCCGGGTTGGTTTCCGAGGTGCTAACGGTCTCGAGATCCAGCAGCGCGTTCGTGTTCGTGCTGACTAGCTTGGCGAGNCCAAAGTCCAGGATTTTTACCAAGCCGTCGCGAGAAACCATAACGTTTTCCGGCTTTAAGTCTCGATGCACTACGCCTGCCACATGTGCTTTTGCCAGTCCCTCGGCGATTTGCGCCGCGATGCGGATGACCGTCTGCAAAGGAATAGTCCCTGCACGCAGCATTTCGCGCAGTACGTCGCCCTCGACCAGCTCCATGGCGATATAAGTCGTGCTGTCAACCTGTCCCAACTCGAAGATGGTCACGATATTGGGGTGATTGAGTGCCGAGGCCGACCCGGCTTCTCGCTCAAATCGCTTTACATCTAGTTTGCTGTCCGAAAGTTTGCTGGAAAGAATTTTTATGGCCAGGTCGCGGCCCAACTTCGTGTCGCGCGCGCGATAAACTTCACCCATCCCGCCGGCGCCGAGTGCGCCCAGGATCTCATAGTGGCCAAATCGTGAACCGGCGGGAAGCGTCAGCGACTCGTTCTGAGCCGTCATGACCCGCTCTGCTGGCTTGTTTATTGAATTGCCCGATTCCATTGTGAACTGAGGCACCGCGCGTCTAATATCGTTGCAGCATAACAAATTTTTGGAGGCCGCCATTGGATATTAGATCACTGCAAAAGCCGCTGAAGGAGCAGTATCGTAGCGATCCCAATTCCTCGCGCATTACCATGACCGCTACAGGGTCGCAGACCGCTACTCCCATGAGTTGTTCCGTGGATATTGGCCGCGCCATCTATCAAGCAGAAGCCCACAAGGGAGTCGGCGGCGCGGGCACCTCGGCGTGCTCTGGCGACCTACTGCTCGGAGCGCTGGCGGCCTGCGCGCAGATCACTTGTCAGCTTGTCGCAGCCGCTATGGGAATTGCCGCTGACCACGTGAAGGTTAGCGTAAGCGGTGACATGGACCTACGGGGAACCCTAGGCCTTTCCAAAGATGTCCCCGTAGGTTTCCAGGAAATTCGCGTTCAATTCGATATTGATGCCCCGCAGGCAACCGTCGAACAAATGAAGGCTTTGCAGGAAAAAACGGAACAATATTGCGTCGTCATGCAGACTTTGCTGCATCCGCCAAAAATAAATACCGAGTGGGTCCGCTCCTAGGCGAGTTTCGCCAGAAGCTAGCGTTAAGCTCTCACACGTTTAGAAAACTTATCTTTAACTTGCTTGACGCGCTTGCTGGCCCACGGGTAGTGTAATCCTACTTGTAACGCTTACCACGGTCCTTCTTCGAGGGAAGCCCGCAAGTTTCCGGGGTTGCGTGCTGTGAGACACAAAAACACTGAGGAGAGTTCAATGATTGGATTTATCCGCAGCCTAGCCGTGGCGCGTTTTTTTGCCGTGGCCACGCTCCTGATGGCCATCGCCTTAAGTATTCCCGCGAATGCGCAAACTTTTCGTGGAACAATTCTTGGTACTGCTACCGACTCCTCCGGGGCCGCCATCTCCGGTGCCACCGTAACCGTCAAGAATACCGGCACCGGACTTGTGCGCACGGTTACTACCGGCGATGACGGAAGCTTCAGTGTCCCCGAGTTACCCATCGGCACCTATAGCGTCACCGTGGAAAAGTCCGGTTTCAAGATCGGCGCAGTAAATGGCATCAGCGTGGAAGTCTCCACGGCGCGTCGCGCCGACGTGGTGCTGCAACCTGGCGATGTTTCTCAGACCGTAGAAGGTCTCGGGAGACACTTTGCCGCAGGTGGAATCCACTTCCAACACCCTGGGCGGCATCATCGAGTCCACTGTAGTGACCAATCTTCCCGTAAATGGCCGCGATTACCAGAAGCTGATCTTTCTCGTCCCGGGCGTCACTGGCTCGCCGGATCAGATCACCGACTCGCCCGGTTCCTACGGCGTGTTTTCCGTGAATGGTGCTCGCGGCCGCTCGAATAATTTTCTGCTCGACGGCACGGACATGAATGATGGCTATCGCAACGATCCCGCCATCAACGAAGCCGGAGTTTTCGGCACGCCCGCGACTATTCTCCCCATCGAAGCCATCGCCGAGTTGCGCGTGCTATCAAACTTTGAATCCGAATATGGCCGCAGCGCCGGCGGCGTCATCAACATCGTCACAAAAAGCGGCACAAACAGTTTTCATGGCACCGGTTTCGAATTTTTCCGCAATAACGCTCTCGATGCCCGCAACTATTTTAACCAGGTCGGTTCGCCCCAGAATCCCTTCCACAACAATCAGTTTGGCGGCGCACTCGGCGGCCCCATTCGCAAAGACAAAACCTTTTTCTTTATCGACTACGAAGCCATGCGCGAAAAAGGTGCCGAAGCCAGCACCGCGTGCGTGCCTACCGCACAGGACATTGCCACCGCGACTGCCGCCAATGGCGCCCCGGTGAATGGAGTCATCGCAAAACTCCTGGCGCTAAATCCCTGGCCGACCGCAAATCTGCCGGGCTCCTGCATTACTGACGGCACCGACGGCCAAGGTCCCAGCGTGACCGCAAATATCTCTCTGGCCACGCCTTTTTCCAACCGCGTCGATAGCGCCATCGTAAAAATCGATCACAATTTCAATACCAATAACCTTTTGACTGGGCGCTATTACATCGGCGACAGCCTGCAAAGCTTCCCACTCGCGCTAACCGGCGGCGGACTCGTGCCCGGCTATAACACCTCCACTCCTACGCGCGTGCAACTGATTTCGATTTCCTACGTTTCCACCATTTCGCCCTCGGTCGTCAACGAGGCGCGTCTGGGCTGGAACCGCTTTGCCGAGGGATTCTTCCCTCAGGATCGCAGCTTCAATCCTGCTTCGATCGGATTGAACACTGGCGTCGGGCCATTTGATTTCGGCTTACCTAAAATCAGCGTATCCGGATTTGCGCCCATCGGCGCCGACAACGGCGACCCGCGCCAGCGCGTCGATACCAACTGGCATTATGTCGATAACATCTCTTGGAAGGCCGGAAAACACGACATTAAGTTTGGCTACGAATTCCGCCGCACATCCATTTCGCAGATTTTTGATCGGAGCTTCCGCGGCAATCTTGCCTTCAGCGATCAAACGGCTCCGGTCTTCACATCGGGGTTGCAGGAATTTCTCGCCGGTACCCCTACCGGTGGCGTCCAGCGGCAAGGCAATACCAATCGCAACACCGTCGAAAATTCCCACGCTGCTTATATACAGGATAGTTTTCGCTGGAAGAAAAACGTCACCGTCAATCTGGGCTTGCGTTACGACTATTTCGGCATCATGCAGGAAAAGCACGGCAACTTTACCAACGTCGACACGACCACAGGCTTAGGGGTGATCCTTGGCCAGCAGCGCTTGTATCAGCCCGATTACAACAACTGGGGGCCGCGCGTAAGTGTGGCGTGGGACGTTACCGGCAAGGGCACCACAGTTCTACGTGCAGGCTACGGCATTTTCTATGATGCCTTCTCGCAAGATTTCTTTATGGGGCACCTGCCTGAGAACAGTAGTTTTGATCCTGGTCCCGCCTATTCCGGCTTCGGTCCTAATCCAATCTCGACAGCGCAAGCAAACCCGAGTCCGCTTAATTCTGATCCCGCTTTCCCGGTTTACGGCTTCCCCAGTGTCATGAATGATGCGTTTGGCGTGGACCAGCATATCCGCACGCCTTATATGCAGAATTTTAATTTGAATTTTCAGCAGGAGCTCTCGCGAAGGACAGTTCTGCAGATCGGTTACGTTGGGTCTAACGGGCACAAATTACTTCGCTTCCGTGACATCAATCAGCCGAGCCAAGCGGAAATCACTGCTGCGGATCTCGCTTGTGCATGCATTAACGACGGTACCGTGCCGCGAAGGTACTCGGGCGCGCCCGGATTTTCTCCGTTTCTGTTCATCAACTACCAGGAATCTTCTGCCAATTCGAATTACAACGCGCTGCAAACCAGCTTGCGCGTAAACGATTGGCATGGATTTACTTCCACCCTGAATTACGTGTGGTCGCATTCCATCGATGACGCCAGCGACGGCGAAGACTTCGTGCCCAATGCCTCGCAGCCCAACGACAGCCGGGCGCCCATCGGCCAGAATCGCGGAAATTCAAACTTTGATGTGCGCAACCGCCTCACCTGGAACTTCGTCTATCAATTTCCCAATCGCAAAGGGGAGTGGCAGCGCCTCACCGATGGCTGGGGTGTCAACGGCATCGTCACCGTACAGTCCGGCCAACCGTTCAGCGTGAATTATTTTTTCACGCAAGATTTTGACGGCAGCGGCGAGTTTTTTGGGCGCCCCGACGTCGTCGCCCCGATTACCTACCATCCAAATGACCCAACTCACTATCTCGACGTTACCTCCTTTGCGGCTCCCTGTAGTTTTCCTGCGGGAGGCGGCGACGGTACCGCCGCCACTTGCATTCCAGGCACTCGTCATTTCGGAAATGAAGGCCGCAACTCCTTAATCGGGCCGCATTTCCGTCAGTTTGACTTTTCGATCTTTAAAGACACCGCGATCACCGAACATGTCAAGCTGGAGCTGCGTTTCGAGGCTTACAACCTCCTGAACCACCCCAACTTCATCAGCCCGATAATGCCGGCATTCTTTGCTGACGCGGCGCCTAAGGGCGTGGCACCGAATGGCAGGTCCATTGGCGCCCTGGGCCTCGCCGCCACCGGCGACGTCGGCATCGGTTATCCGTTTCTGGGCAGCGGCGGCCCCCGGGGCCTCCAAATCGCGGCCAAGATCAGTTTCTAGCGCCGAAACAGCCTGTTAAAACCGTCGAAGAGTCTGGCATTTCGCCAGACTCTGCTCTTTTCTGATAGATTGCTGCGTGTTTAGTACCTCCGTCATCCAAGGGGCGGTATTCGTACGCCCCTGCTCCACCGTGTAAGTTTTGCAACTCGGCTGCGTATTACCTTATGGAAGCTCTGAGACCAGGACGGATGAGTTCGCCGGGAATAGCGGAACCGACGGAGGCCATCGCCCGAGCCAAGGCAGGGGACGCTCAGGCCTGGGGCCAGCTTTACCACGACTATGCTCCGGCGATTTTCCGTTTTTGCCGGCGTGCGCTGCCGACTCGAGAAGATGCGGAAGACGCCACCATGGACGTTTTTATGAAGCTGAAAGGGAAGATCAACCAATACGACACATCCCGGCCGTTCTCGGCCTGGCTTTATAAGGTAGCGGCCAATCATTGCTGGGACACGCTGCGCCGTCGCAAGATCCGCCAGGACAAGGAAACTGAAGATAGCGATGAGCTTCCTCTCGAGCATCCCGATCCCAGCCAGCTCGACCGCTTGATCGAGCAACGTAGTAGTGCGGAAGTACGCAAGGCGCTCGCCTGCCTGGGCAAGCGGGCCCGCATGGCGCTGGTGATGCGCTATTACTCGGATATGAGTTATGACGAAATTGCCGACGAGCTGGGCGTGCGGCGCGCTTTTGTAGGCGTCGTTTTGTTGCGCGCGCGTCACGAATTGCGAAACGCGCTGGAAGGCAACGCGGCTCTGGCGGCGGGAGGTAAAGCATGAACGATTCGTCGAATGTTCCAGACGAGCGTCGGGACCAACATCTCGATGATCATCTGGATGACCATCTGGATGAAATGACCGGCATGCTCTATGTGGAAGGCCAACTGGAGCGCAGTCGTGCCCAGCAAGTCTCAACGCATGCCCAGGACTGCTCTTCTTGCCGCACATTATTGCGCGCGCTGGAGCGCGAATCCCGCCTTCTGACTCGCGCCATGCTTGAAGAAGACGAACCACTCCCGTCGCGATTGGCCGCTTTTCAGCAGGGCGCGCAAAAATCAATGCAATGGATTTGGGGCGCGGTCATGGGACTCGCCGCTACCGGTGCGTACGCTTTATACACCAGTTACGTCGAGCCTATGCAGCAGCGTTTCGAGCAAGCCGGTTTTGGCGGCAGCAGTGTTCTCAATCTAATGATTTTTCAGGGCGCCTTCTGGAAAGGATGGCAATCGATGCTCACTCTACTTGAGGTCTTGGCTCTATTGACGATCGCCGGATCGGCCGTGGTGTTCCTGCGCAGGCGCATGCGCCGCAGCTCAGTCTTCGCCATGATGGTCGCCGGCATTTGCGCTGCCGCGTCGATGTCTTCGGCGGCGATGGCAACGGAGTTTCGGGGCCGCGGCGACACCGTTGAAGTGGAAAAGTACGAAACCATCAAAGGCGATTTTTTTGGGCATGGCCATAAGGTCAAAATCGAAGGCACTGTCGATGGCGATGTCTATGTGTTCTGCCAAAGCGCCGATATTGAAGGCCATGTCACCGGAGACGTGATCGCGTTCGCTCAAATACTGCGCGTCACCGGCAAAGTGGATGGTAATGTCCGCTCCTTTACGAATACCACTTTGGTGACCGGGGAGGTCGCCAAGAATTTGCTTACATTTGCTGAGACCATCACCATCGACCCCGCAGGTAAGGTGGGCGGAAGTGTTACAGCCTTCGTTAATACTCTAACCATCGACGGCACAGTTGGACGTGATATTTTGGCTTTCGTCAACGCGACTAACATTTCGGGAAAAGTTGCCGGAGGCGTACAAGCCCAGGGCGATACTTTAAAATTTAACTCCGGAGCCCAGGTTGATGGCCCGGTCAAATTCAAGGGAAACAAGCGGCCCGAGGTTTCTTCCGGCGCAAAACTGGCGGTACCTCTGGCGTTCACCCAGCTTGAACATCACAAGCGATACCAGGATAGCGGTTTTTACATCTGGCGCGTCATTTGGACCGCCGCGGTTGTTTTATTTGGTCTCGTGCTTTTCCTGCTCCTTCCGAACTTCGCTCGGGCTTCGGTGGACTCTGCGGAGCGTTACGGGGCCTCGTTCGGTCTCGGTGTGCTGGTTCTGTTCGGCGTGCCGATCGCTGCCTTCATCGCGTGTATCACCGTGGTGGGCATGATGATTGGAATTTCCACTTTTATCCTGTGGATGACCACNGTGTTCTGCGCGCAAATCGTAGTTGGCACAATTGTCGGTCAATGGCTGATGGGCCATACCAGAGAGACTTGGCAGTTGATNGGGCGCATGGTNGTGGGCGTCATGGTTGTGCGCGTCGTGGAAATGATTCCTTTCCTGGGCGGCTGGATCAGGTTTGCCGTACTGCTCTGGGGCATGGGCGCCATTTCGCTGGCGATATACCGCCATTTCACTTCGGCGCGCACCGCACCTGTGTCCGCATCACCGGTTATGCCCGGNCCGCTGCCGCCTAACACCACCATTGGAAGCCCGCAGCCNGCCTGACCGGGAAATGGAGCGGGAATGGAATCCGACAATCTCACGTCGATCTTCTGAACGGGTCCCACCCGTGAGGCTTCAGAACGCGTGGCCGGCCATTGCCATCCGTTAACATAACTTCGCGCGCCTTAGTAATTTCCCCAATCCGCGTGATCGCCAGTCCGCCCACCGAACGCGGTAACCGCTCAGCTTTGCTCTCCGGCACCGTAAACAATAATTCGTAATCATCCCCACCGTGAAGCGCCAACCGCAACGGATCAATGCCGCGATTTCGCTCCAGCTTTGTCACGCCAACGACGGGCAGCAGGCCAGATCTAATTAACGCCCCAACCCTGCTGACTTCGCACAACCTCCGCAAATCGCTCGACAGTCCGTCCGACACGTCCATCATTGCGCTTGCCACCCGTTTTTCGCTCAACCAGCGCCCCAACTCCAATCGCGGCTCAGGATACAAATGCTTTCGCAGCCTGTGTTCCCGCACGCCCAACCCTCGCTTTCGTTCGCGAAGCAATCGCAATCCCAACTCCGCCTCTCCCAGCCGCCCGCTGACATATATAATGTCGCCCGGCCGTGCCCCTGAGCGCCGCACCTCCCGCCCGGGCCGCACCTCTCCAAGGACTGTGACATTAATTAACACCTCCCGCCGCTCGGTCGTATCTCCTCCCGCCAGCGAGCACCCAAACCGC
>JGI12053J15887_10000412_pt1 | contig 17271 bp, 15 predicted proteins | sample MedBloCAOM1_O3_FD_15887 | JGI IMG/M metagenome (IMG submission 15887)
GTGTCGAGTTGCCGCTCATGAAGGAGACGAACAGGCCGCCGAGATGCAGGAAGCCGATGCCATCGACATAGCCGGCCAGCGCGCTCAGCGCACAGGCCAGGGCAATGTCGCGGTGTGAATCAAGCATGGCATTGAGCCGCCAGGCGGTGGATGCAGTGCCGCTGTGTCGATCGGCGGAAGCAACCAGGACGCTTCAGGCGCTCCATTCGTAGACTTCTTTTTCGTACACTTCCTGAAAGCCGGCGCGCTGCAGATTGCGGTAGGAATGCTCGAGCATATACAGCGTTTCGGACACCATGATCGAACAGCCGATCTGTTCGGCCCGCTCGACTCTCTTCGCAATCAGGGCCTGTTGGGCGCCGCGCTTGCGATGACTTTCGGCGGTCGCTGCCCCCATCAGATATCCAAGGTCCTCAAACACGCAGAGGGCCGCGATGGCCACAGCACGTCCGCCGTCGAAGGCCATGTAATGGAAGAAGTCCTTTGTCCCCGCAGACCTCGCATATTCAGGCCACAGGGTATCGCCCAGTTGATCGCGCGCTGCTTCCACGTCATCCACGCTCACCTCGCGTACGTCGAGATCGGTTCTGAATTGGACCGGCGAACGGTCGCTGCGGCACAGGGTCGGATAGCCGGTGCGTCGTATACGGGAAAGCCCGCTGCCCTGCAGCCAGCGGCGCACCACATCCATGTTGGGGCCGGGGCTGAGCCAGACGAAGAACCGCTTGACCCCTTCGGTCGCGAACAGGTCGATCAAACGCTCGACACTGTCGAAGTCCATTCCGGCTTCTGTTCCGCACAGATAGACGCGATTGAGATTCGCGGACGCAAACGGGCCCTGGCGGTCGGGATCGATGGTGATGTAACAACTGCCGAAGGGAGCGCCATGGAATCGCTTTCGAATGAGGCTGTCAGGCTGGCATCTGCTATCCAGCCAGGCGGCGAGCCGCCTCATTTTCAACGACAAGTCGATCTCGTTCATTACGCTCCTCGCCAGCTGCGATGCCCGTGCAGCAAAATACCGCGACGCGGCCCCTCGTCGCAGTCACAGTGTTCATGATGGCGAGCGATTTGGGAAGTAACGACCGCGCCAAAACGCGATCACGCGCGGGGCCCACTTGCGGCGTTCGCCGACGGGTCCTGCAGAATTGCAATCAAAAATGACGTATTTCGGCGCAAACTTGACGCACAAAGCGTCAAGTTTGTCGCGAATTCGCGGCCGGCAAGGGCGGCATGCAAAATCAGGCGGCGACTCGATGGGCGGCGATGATCTGATCGGCGGCGCGGCCGGTGACCTCGGCCATGCGGTCGAACTGCCGGGTGAAGCTGCCGGCGCCGGCGGTCGCCGACCGCAACTCCACGATCAGCTCGCCGATTTCGGCCTCCGGCATCATGGCGCGGACACGGTCCCATCCCGGCCAGCCGTCACGGGTGTCGAAACCGAGAATCTGCCCTCGCCGCCCCGACAGGATCGCGTTTATCTTCGCGGTGGCATCGGTCGGACAGACGATCTCCACCACGTGTATGGGCTCCAGCAATACCGGCTGGCATTGCGGCAGTCCCTCGCTGACGCCGATCCGCGCCGCGGTGCGGAATGCGAGATCGGAAGAATCGACGGTGTGATATGAGCCATCGGTCAGCGTCACCTGCACATCGACGACGGGAAAGCCGAGCGGCCCGCGCGTTAGTCCATCGACCACGCCCTCTTCCACCGCGCCGATATAATTTCGCGGCACCGCGCCGCCGACGACCTTTTCGTGAAACTCGAAGCCGGTACCGCGCGGCAACGGCTGGATGTCCAGCACCACGTCGCCGAACTGGCCGTGACCGCCGGATTGCTTCTTGTGCCGGCCACGCTGGGTGATCGATTTGCGGATGGTCTCCTGATATCCGATCGCCGGCGCCTGCGATTTGACGTTGACGCCGAAGCGGTCATGCAGGCGCTCCAGCGCGACCCGCAGATGCATCTCGCCCTGTCCCCACAGCACAATGTCGTGGGTCCGGGGGTTCTGGATCATGGTCAGCGAGGGATCCTCCTCGTTCAGCCGCAACAGGGCCTGGCCGAGTTTGACGTCGTCCTTGCGGTCGGTAGCCGCGATCGCGATCGCAAGNGCCGGCGAANTCGCTTCGACCTTGACCAGCGCNGGCGGGGCGGTCTTGCCGTTCGACANNGTATCGCCGGTCTTGATGNTGTCGAGCTTGCCGAGCGCGACNGTGTCGCCGGCTTCGGCGGAGGGACGCTTGGTGTCATGCGCGCAATTCACCGCCGATATCCCGGACACCCGGGCCGCCTCGCCCGATGAGNATTGCANNGTNGCGCCGTCNTCGAGNCGCGCGGTAAGCACGCGGGCGAGCGANAGCTTGCCGCCATGNTGCANATGAACGGTCTTGAACACATAGGCCAGCGCATCCTTGGGNGANGACGCNCCGAGACGCTTTGCGGTCTCNGNNACACCGGGCGATTCATGGCGCAGCGCCTTCATCAGGCGCAGCACGCCGTTCTCGCGCATCGCGGAGCCGAGCAGCACCGGACAGATCAGTCCTTCACGCAATTCGCGGGCGAGATCGTCGAACACCGCGTCGCGCGGCGGCGGAATATCCTCGAGCAATTGCTCCATCAGCGCGTCGTCGTGATCGGCGAGCTTTTCCAGCATCGAAAAGCGGGCCTCCTTCTCGCGGTCGAGATCGCCGCCTTCGAGGGTTACGACTTCGGACGCCTTGTGTTCGCGATAGACGAAGGCGCGCTCCAGCGCCAGATCGACGAAGCCCGCGATCAGCTCGCCGTTCCAGATCGGAATCTGCCGCAGCACCAGCGGAATCCGCGACGCCGGCTGCAATGTCGCGAGCGTCTCGCGGATGCGCTTGTTGGCGCGGTCGATCTTGTTGAGAAACAGAAAGCGCGGGATCGCCAGATCTTCGAGTTCGCGCAGGATAAGCTGAAGCTGCGGCAGCTTGCGTTCGTCGGCTTCGCATACCACCACCGCGGCATCGACCGCCGGGATCGCGGCGCGCATGTCGTGCGCGAACTCCACCGAGCCGGGGCAATCGATAAAAGTGTAGCTTTCGCCCATGAAACTTGTCGTGGCGGCGGTGAGGCCGACGCCCATCTTGTGACGGCGGGCCTCGGGGCTGGCGTCGCCGACCGAGGTTCCGGCGTCAACGCTGCCGGCGCGGGGGATCGCGCCCGTGCGCGCCAATATCGCTTCAAGAAGTGTGGTTTTACCGCTTTGGAAGGGGCCCACCAGCGCAATGCACCGCGGGCCGCGGGGACTTCTGACGTCCTGTCCCATTGCCGCCTCCTCATTTGGAGCTCGGCCCTTGATTGGGTCGGCAGGCCGGATGCTCCCCCTACATCGACGATTTGGCAAGCCGGAAAAACGTCGCTGCGGTGCGAGTTGAAACCAACAGATCGGCATGAAATTGCCGGGCGCCTGCCACCGGCAGGCCGCTGACGCGATCAAACCGCTGGCGGGTCGATCATAATCCGCAGAGCGGCCGCAAAACTCCCGATATCGATGTTGTCGTCCCAGGCCAATTGCAGGGAGATGCCTTGGAGAATTGCGATCATGACACGGGCCGCCGATTCCGGATTGAGATGCCCGGGCCATCGCCCCTCGCGCTGAGCCTTTCCAATCATCGGCGAAAGCACCTTGATCGCCTGCGTAACGCCTCCCAATGCTTCCCGTTTCAATCGTGGGTTAGACAGACTCTCCGCCCAGAGCTGCACCGCGAGCCGGCGCCATCTCTTTTCCTGTGGATCCCGCAAGCCAAGGACGAAGCCTTCGACCAGGCGAACCAAACTGGTGTCGAGGTCTGCCGCAGCCAGCGCGTGCTNCATGCGCCGCCGCTCCATGGCGTGCCGCTCAGAGGCGATCGCCATCACTACATCGGTTTTGCCTTTGAAGTATCCGTAGATGGCGCCCGGACTGAGAGCGGATTCGGCGACAATGTCTTGCATCGTGGCAGCGTGAAATCCCTCCCGCGCAAAGCATGTCAGTGCGGCATCGAGGATTCGTTCGCGCTGAGCGCTGGCCCGTGCCGCCGTTATCCTAGGCAACCGGCACTTCCGCGAGAACGGTATGATAGAAGCTGTAGCCCTGCATGCGACGGCTTTCCGCTCCCATCACTCTTGCGCGATATTCATCGGCGCCGAGATCGCTCAGCAGCGAAAGTCCTCGCTCGCGCAAGAACGCAGGCAACTCCTCAGGCAGCAGGCCAAATCGCCAAGGTTCGCCCGATCCATCCACCTTGGCGATGGTTTTATCCGCGCCCACGAAGGCGACGGAGCCGTTCAGCACCCCTTCGTGGATATAGGTGAAGATAAACCGGCTTCCCGGTGCAAGCCGGCCGACCCAGCGCATCACGCCACAGACCGCGTCGCCGGTAAGGTATTGGCTCACGCCCTCCCAAACCACGATTGCCGGACGCGTGACATCGAAGCCGGCGGCCCGAAGCAACCCATCGAAGTCATCGGTTTCGAAATCGACTTTGACGAAGGTCACTTTTCTCAGATCGACATGCGCCGAGCGCAACCGGTCCTGCTTCACCGTGGCCGTATTGGGATGGTCCACCTCAAAGATTCTAGCCGACGCGAGTGCATTCAAACGCCACGCGCGCGTATCGAACCCGGCCCCGAGCAGCACGACCTGATCAATCTCGCAAGCCGCCTGCCCGACCCAATCGTCGATCAACTTTGTACGCGCGATGCCCGACGTTCGAGCGCCAGGCCAGCGGCGGTCGATGTAGGCGTTCAACAGCGCCGCCGCCGGTCGCAGACCGAAAAGCCTTGCAGCCAGCGAAGCTCGCCGCGAAGCAATGCCGCCGCCAGGGGATCGGCAAATGCGCGCGAGGTAGGCGTTTTCGCGTGTTCTGACGCACGAAAGACCGCCATAAATTCGGCCGTCCGGCTGACTTCATGACCGCGCATTCGGCATCCCTTAAAAAGAACGATCATTCTTTTTACGGGAAACAGTATCCGCTTGTCAACGTGGGTTTCCACCAACTCTGCACTTGCAACTACCTTCCCGGCCGAAGTTCCAGGCTTTCCAGCCCGGCCGCGACATTGAGGCCGACCTGCCCCTGTATGCTGAGCGGCTGCAGCGCGATCGAATTCGCCGATCCCCCCACCAGCGCGTTGCCGCCGATCCCGACGCCGACCGACGCGCTGCCCTGCGCGCCGGCGTAGTTGCCGGAGAGATCGCCGGGCCCGAGCCGCTCCACCGGCGCGTACACGCCCCAGGCCAGCGCCGATTCCTGGGTGATGCCGAGATCGAGACCGACCTTGCGGATGGTCGCGACGTAGCGGTCCTCCGGCACGCCCTCGACGCGCAGCACGCAACCGAGATTGGTCACCGAGCCGACGATAAAGCCGATGCTTGCACCGCCGCGGCATTCGAGCACGCCGACCTGTACGCGCTGCATCGGCTGCTGCGCATGGGCCGCGGCGAACAGCCCAACCAGCATGGTGAGGGTAATGGCGACCCCGGCAAGAATGAATGAACGGCGCATAAAGAAATCTCCGGCTGAAAAGATGTGATGCGGGTAGAGAATCAGAAGGAGCGCCGATAGGCGCGGCGCTTGCTTTTCTATGCCACAACATCCGCGGCCGTGCCAGATTTGGCCACGTTTTGATTCCTGTTTGCCACACATTCGAACGTCATTCCGGGGCGCGCGAAAGCGCGAACCCGGAATCTCGAGATTCCGGGTCTGGTCCTTCGGACCATCCCGGAATGACCGGTCCAAAAAAAGGCCCGCTTTCGCGAGCCTCTTTCGTAGCTTTAGGGTTTGTTAACCGTGGCGGTGATGCCGGCGAGTGTGCCCGCGAGGACCACCGTGCTCAAACCGGACCGGCTGCAGTTCGAGATCGGCAACCCCGGCGGCGACGTTCAACCCGGTCTGGCCTTGCACACTGAGGGGTTGCAGCGCGTAGGAATTTTGCGGGCCGCCGACCAGAAAATTGCCACCGCCGCCGACCCCGACCGACGCATTGGCGCCGACGCCACCGTAATTGCCCGCGAGATCGCCGCGTCCCACCCGGCCGGTCGGCGCATTGACCGACCAGGAAAATTTGGTCTGCTCGGTGAAGCCGATATCCAGGCCATAGCGGCGGACGGTTGCGATATAGGGTTCGGGACGGCCGCCTTCGCTCTGGAATACACATTCGAGGCTGGTCACCGAGCCGACGACGAAGCCGACATTCTGGCCACCTTGGCATTGCAGGATACCGGCGCGAACCGGCGGCAGCGCATTGGCGCCTGCGATCGGCGCAACCAGCGCAACGATGGCAATACCAAGTGTCGAGAGTCGCATGAGTCATTTCCCCGCATGATGAGTTGAATTCGCGGAGCGGACAGGAAGCAAGCGCCGTGTCCAAAACAAGGCGCAAAACCCGCCGTCAAAATATCAAATAAGCAATAGCGAAATGATTTGACTATCGCAAATTACCGCAAAATCGCTGAATGCGTTTGCAGGCATCTTCGAGATCGGAGGTCTTGGCCGCGTAGGAGATCCGAAACGCCGGGCCGAGCCCGAACGCCGAACCCTGCACCACCGCGACGCCTTCGGTCTCCAGGAGTTCGGTGACAAAGGCCTCGTCATTGGCGATGACCTTGCCCGACGGCGACGACTTGCCGATGGTGCCGGCGCAGGACGGGTAGACATAGAACGCACCCTGCGGCCGCGGACAATCGATACCCCTGGCCTGATTGAGCATCGACACCACGAGATCGCGGCGTTCCTTGAACATCTTGTTGTTGACGGGGATGAAATCCTGCGGACCGTTGAGCGCTTCGACCGCCGCCCATTGCGAGATCGACGATGGGTTCGAGGTCGATTGCGACTGGATGGTCGCCATAGCCTTGATCAGCTCAGCGGGTCCGCCGGCGTAACCGATCCGCCAGCCGGTCATGCAATAGGCTTTCGACACGCCGTTCACCGTCAGCGTGCGGTCGTACAGTTTCGGTTCGACCTGCGCCGGCGTCGTGAAGACGAAGTCGTCGTAGACCAGATGCTCGTACATGTCGTCGGTCATGACCCAGACGTCGGGATGCTTCACCAGCACGTCGGTGATTGCCTTCAACTCGGCGCGCGTATAGGCGGCCCCGGTCGGGTTCGACGGCGAACAAAGAATGATCCACTTGGTCTTCGCTGTGATCGCCTTCGCGAGCGCGTCGGGCTGCAGCTTGAAACCCTGCTCCGCCGTGCACACCACCGGCACCGGTTCGCCGCCGGCGAGCGCCACCATTTCCGGATAACTTACCCAATAGGGCGCGGGAATGATGACCTCGTCACCCGGATTGATGGTAGCCATCAGCGCGTTGTAAAGCACCTGCTTGCCGCCGGTCCCGACGATGATCTGGTTCGGCTTGAAGGCGAGACCGTTCTCGCGGGCAAACTTGGCGATGATCGCCTGCTTCAGCTCGGGAATGCCATCCACCGCGGTGTATTTGGTCTTGCCGGCCTCGATGGCGCGAATCGCCGCCAGCTTGATGTTGGCGGGGGTGTCGAAGTCGGGCTCGCCGGCGCCAAGGCCGATGACGTTGCGGCCTGCCGCCTTGAGCTCACGTGCTTTATCCGTGACCGCGATGGTCGCGGACGGCTTCACACGGTCGAGCGCTGCGGACAGAAACGCCATCATCATCTCCTTGCAACCGTCGTGAACTGGCCGGTAGCGGGGATCAACTTCCGAACCGCCACACCGATCCACGACTCGTCTTGTTGGGATCGCCGCACCCTAAGGCGCGTCACGCCGCATCGCAAGAAGGTTGGTCCGGTGCAGCCAAACTTTAGGGAACGTTAAAAGGGGCCGGTTAGCGTGGCGCAATATTCATAACATTTCGCGGCGAAATGGCTCATTTCTGGCAAGGCGTGCGATCAGGCGAATGGCTGACACCTGCGCGGGCGCGGGCCTACAGCCTGATCCTGCTCGGCATCTGCACCCTCGCGATCGCCGGCTGGATCGCGGTTTCGGACGGCCTGATCGATCGCAATGGCAAGCCGCTCGGCACCGATTTCTCCAATGTCTACGCCGCGGGTTCACTGACCTGGCAGGGCCGACCCGCGGAAGCCTATCAACCGGCGCTGCAGCATGCCGAAGAGCAAGCCGTATTTAGCGGCCGCGAGGTGCCGTTCTACGGCTGGCTCTACCCTCCGTTCTTTTTTTCCGTCGCGTTTCTGGTGGCATCCCTTCCGTATGCGTGGGGTCTCGCGATCTGGCTTGCGGCAAGTCTTGCGGCCTATCTGGCGGCGATGCGCGCCATCCTGCCCCGTCCGGAAACGCTGCTGATCGCGGCTGCCTTCCCTGCGGTGTTCATCAACATCGGCCATGGCCAGAATGGATTTCTGACCGCGGCGCTGCTCGGCGGCGCGCTGCATTGGCTGGATCGCCGGCCCTGGCTCGCGGGCGTGCTGATCGGCCTGCTCTCCTACAAGCCGCAATTCGGCGTTTTGATTCCGGTGGCACTTTTGGCCGGCGGACGATGGAGCACCATCGGCGCTGCCGTCGCCACCATTGCGGCACTGCTCGCGGTCAGCTTCGTCACACTCGGCGGCGGCGTCTGGCATGCTTTCGCGGACTCCATGACCTTCACGCAGACAGTGGTGCTCGAGCAGGGCGGCATCGGCTGGGAGAAAATTCAATCGGTATTTTCGGCGATGCGGATGTGGGGCGCAGGCGTTCACTTGGCCTACGCCATGCAGATCGCACTGGCGCTGATGCTGGCCGCGAGTCTTGCGTGGTTGTGGCAGAGCAATGCCGAATTCGAACTGAAGGCCTCGGCTTTGGCGACGGCAAGCTTGCTCGCAACGCCCTATGTGCTCGACTATGATCTCGTCGCGCTGGCGGTTGGAATCGTATTTTTTGTGCGCCACGGACTGAGCCGCGGCTTCCGTACTTTCGAGATCAGCCTCTTGGCCGCGGCCTGGATCGCGCCGCTGCTGTCGCGCGGCGTCGCCGGCGCCACGGGCGTACCGCTTGGCCTGGTGGTGTTGCTGGCCTTCTACGTTTTCACATTGCGGCGCGCCTTGATCGAGCGCGCGACCATTGTTGATGAAATCGCGCAAGCGTGAACGGATTTGTTCCGCGCGTGGTGAAATCTACTGCGCGGTTGCAGTGCGGTAGAGGTTTTCATCTTTTTCAACTTTGCAAGCTCATTGACTTTTTATGGCCTCTAAAGATCTTGGGCCTTGCGACGCATCATTATCGGCATCATTGTTTAGCCGCGTTGCGCAGCGACAAGACGTCCTCACTTACCAGATACAGCGCGCCACCGATCGGACGAAATCCGGAATGTACAAGCTCTATTCGATGCAGCGCTCCGGCAACAGCTACAAGGTCCGCCTTGCGCTGGCACTGCTCAACGCGCCCTATCGCGCGATCGAGATCGACATTCTGCGCGGCGAAAGCCGTACGCCGGATTTTCTCGCGAGGAATCCCAGCGGACAGGTGCCGCTGCTTGAAGTCGCGGAGGGACGCTACCTCGCCGAGTCCAATGCCATCCTCTGGTATGTCGCCGGCGGCACCTCGCTGGCGCCGGAATCGCGGATCGAACGCGCCGAGGCGCTGCAGTGGATGTTCTTCGAGCAACACGCGCTGGAGCCGAACATCGGCGCGGCCTATTTCTGGCTGGCGCTCGTCAAGGGTGGCCGCGACCTGCAGACCCACGCGCTGGAAGACTGGATGGAGCGCGGCTATGCGGCGTTGCAGGTGATGGAAAATCACCTCAAGACCCACGCCTATTTTGCCACGGGCCAGCTCACGGTCGCGGATATCGCGCTCTACGGCTATACCCATGTCGCCGACCGCTGCGACTACGACCTCGCGACCTTCCCCGCGATCCGCGCCTGGTTGCGGCGGATCGAGCAGACCCCGGGATTCGTGTCCATGGACCAGCAACCCTGCGCCGAAGTCGACGACACGCCCGGCATCGCGGCCGACGCATAAGCAATAAAAATAACGGATACCGCCGCCCCACCACGACGCCAGCCGCGTCGCCATTTCGCCATTTTCAAGGCAGTTCTGCCCCAATGTTGCCCGCGATTGCTGCAAGATTCCTGGGTGCCGCAGGTGATTCGCCTGCGCATTCAAGGATTTCGGCCCATGATATGGTCGTCCGGTGCTGCCGGCTTTGATAGCCGCGCGGCCCCAGTTGCATCGTCCAGATTGACCCAAGCCGTCGCGGCCTCGCTCGCGATCGGCGCGTTGTCGCTGTGTCTGATCGTCACCCTCACAGTGTTTTCGACCAAGGTCACGTTGGCGATGTCGATTCCGTTGTAACTCAATTATTTCCCTGACCGTTCGCAATTTTGCGAACCAACGCGGTGATCGGCATCGCCATCGGGTAACGATGAAAACACCTGCCGCCCTTGTTGCCGCGGCGCTGACCGCGGCGATCTTGCTGACAGCGTCATTCCTGATCGCCACGGGAACCCGCGGCGAAAGCTGCACGCTACAGACAACCCTGCGGGACGAATTGTGCTGACGCCGCCGGCTGCGAAGTGAAGACTGCGGATCCGCCCGCACCCGGCAACGTCGTCACCCGCGAAAGCGGGTGATCCAGTATTCCATGGCGCTGGATTGAATCGCGAGACTGCTGCGTACTGGATACCCGCTTCCCGCGGGTATGACGACCAGGTGTGGCGCGGCGCTTACCCACCTCACGACCACTTATGAAAAATAAAAAACGCGCCGGCGACTGTTCGCCTCCAATGTCTGCATGACGTTCGCGTGGTATGGCCATTTGAAGTTCAAGGAGAGCTGGCTGGCATCAGAACCGGCAAAACCGACGGCGAAATTATAGGCATGGACATCCTTTCGAAATTTTCAGCGCTAACCCATCAGCGTAGAACCCGGCTCCGCCCGCAATCGATAGCATTTGATCCAACAAATCGGAAAGCCGCGCTGGTTCGGTCAACCGCCTTTTAAGCATCGCGCCAGAAAACCCCGCCGCGATCGCCACCATCGGTCAAGCTGGGTCACTTCTTCTCGCAGGCGACGAGAACAGGCATGCAGTTCGACTGGCGCGCAATCTGCGGTCCGGCTCTGACGACAGTGACGGCGTTGATCGCCATCTCTGTCGACGCTCATTCTGTCGCTATTCCCAACCCCGCGTCGTTGTTTGTCTGCATCGTCGCTTTCGCAGGCTCGTTGAGCGGCCTTGCCTCGGGCATGATCAGCGCCGCCATCGCGCTCGCGGCTTCGGCGCTGTTTTTTCTCAACCACCGCGCGGCGCCTGGCTATGACGCAACGGATCTGGTTCGGCTGGCGATGCTGGCGATAATTGCGACCGGCACCGCGGGGATCACCGGCCTGGTGCGGAGAAACTTGACAAACGCGTTCGCGTGGCAGCGCAAGCGTGATGGGACCGCGGAGCGTTTGTCGGCGGCGCTGGACCAGGTCGACATCGGCATCGTGCTGCTCGATTCCGACACCCGCGCGGAATTCATCAACCGCGCCTTCCGCGATTATTTTTCGCTGCCGGACGAGAAGGCCGACAGCAGGCCGCCATTCATCGCGCTGATGTATCACGGCCGCGACACCGGCGCCTATGAACTGCCGGAGGAAGAGTTAAGCGCCTTCATCGCGCGGCATACCGAGATGATGCGATCGGGGGATTCGACCCCGATCAATATCGATCTCGCCGACGGACAGGTGCTGCGCTTCAGTTGCACGGCGCTGCCCGACGGCGGACGAATGCTGAGTTACACGCCGGTGACCGACCTCGTCCGCCACAGCGACGACCCCTGCAACGCCGATTACTGCCAGTCGCGGCGCCGCGGAATAGCGGCGGCATAGCCTCGAACGCGAACCAGATTGATCCTTCTCGGCTGTGTCTCCAATAAGGGGACGAGATCACCCGCCTGCGGACCGAGGCTGGACCGGCCTGTGGATAAGTCCGGCTGTCACTGGCGCGTAACAAAGCACAGCTAGGTTGCCCTGGCGTCTGATCAGGCCCCCCGTCATGGATCACACGCCCCAAAGCGGTCCCCGTCAGTCGCCGCGTCTGACCGGGGCCGCACTTTTTTGTCACCACACTGGTTGCATCACGTATAACGGTTACGCGACAGCCTCCGCTGTCTCGCTGCGCAGGCAGCCACGTTCAACGAACCGCTTTCATGATCCGCATCGTATTAATCGTGCTGGCCATTGTTGCACTCACGCTCGTGCTGCTGCCGTTCCAGCTGATCGGCATCGCTTTCAACCTGTGGCTGCAGCGAACCATTCCCCATCTGTATCATCGCATTCTCTGCGCGCTGATCGGGATAAGAATTAGCGAGGTCGGCCGGCGATCGACTGCTACCCCCGCACTCATCCTGTCCAATCATGTGTCCTGGCTGGACATCTGCGTCATCACCGCGCTGGCGCCGGTGGTTTTCGTCGCCAAGAGCGAGGTCGCGGGATGGCCGGTGTTCGGCTGGCTCGCAAAACTGCAGCGAACGATCTTCATCAACCGGCAGGCGCGGCATCAGACCGGCGCCGCGACCCGGGAAATCGCAGCCCGGCTGCTCGGCGGCGATGCGGTGGTGCTGTTTGCCGAGGGAACGTCGAGCGATGGCATCCGCGTGCTGCCGTTTCGCTCCTCGCTGGTCGGCGCGGTCCATCACGCGCTCGGCAACACCACGCGTCACACCCACATCACGGTGCAGCCGATGTCGCTGGCCTATGTCGGGTTCGGCGGCGTGTCGATGGGCCGGGGCCTGCGCGAGCGCGTGGCATGGTACGGCGACGCCGATCTGATCCCTCATCTGCTTCACGTGCTGTCGTCGGGAGCCGTCGACGTCACCGTGAGCTGGGGTGAAGCCACGGCCTACGACATGAGCGCCGATCGCAAGGCAATTGCGCGCGCCGCCGAAAAATCGGTGCGGCGCATGACCGCGGCGGCGCTGCGCGCTGCGCCGGCTCTGCAAACTCCGGCCGCGCCGGTCCCCGGACTGCGGCAACCGCATCCCCGACCGGCCTGACGCGCACTGTGCGATGGCACCCCGCACCTTGCGGCCTCGAAGCGCACGCGTCACAATACGATCCCACCTCGTGCCCGCACCTTACAGGACAGTCCATGCAAATTCGCAATCTCGGCGGCTCCGGCCTGCGCGTTTCCGCCGTCGGCCTCGGCTGCAACAATTTCGGCCAGCGCACCAACCTCGAAACTTCGCGCAAGGTGATTCACAAGGCGATCGACCTCGGCGTCACGCTGTTCGATACCGCCGACATCTATGCCGGGATGGGCGGCTCCGAGACCGTGCTCGGCCAGGTGCTCGGCGACCGGCGCAAGGACATCGTGCTGGCGACCAAATACTCCAAGCCGATGAGCAATGACGGCACCAGGCAGGGCGCGTCCCGGCGCTACATCATGTCCGCCGTCGAAGCCAGCCTGACGCGGCTGAAGACCGATTACATCGATCTCTACCAGCAGCACGATTTTGATTCCCTGACCCCGATCGAGGAAACCCTGCGGGCGCTCGACGACCTGATCCGGCAGGGCAAGGTCCGCTATATCGGCAATTCGAACTTTCCGGCCTGGCGGATCGCCGAGGCTGAACTCACCGCGCGCCACATGAACGTCAATAAGTTCGTGTCGTGCCAGGACGAATACAGCCTGGTGGTGCGCGACATCGAAAAAGATCTGTTACCGGCGGCGCAGGAATACAAACTCGGCCTGCTGCCGTTCTTCCCGCTGGCGAGCGGATTGTTGACCGGCAAATACCGGCGCGGCGCCGCGGCGCCCGAAGACACGCGTTTCGGCAAAGTCCCCATGCTGCGCGACCGCTATGTCACGCCACGCAACGAGGACATCGTCGAAAAGCTGCAGGCTTTCGCGCAAGCGCGCGGACACACCATGCTGGAGCTGGCGTTCTCATGGCTGGCATCGCGGCCGCAGGTTTCAAGCGTCATCGCCGGCGCCACCCGCGTCGAACAGGTCGAGCAGAACGTCAAGGCGATCGACTGGGCGCTGAGCGCCGAGGACATCGCGGAGATCGATGGGATTACGAAGGGGTAGTTAGATCGCGCAACATGCAGCGTCGTCCCGGCGAACGCCGGGACGACGCATTGTTGGAGATGCGTGCAAGGAACTCATCACCCCATCAATCCCTTCATCGGCTTCACCGGCGCGCTATCCGGAAACACCGTCTCGGCCAGCACGCGCTCGGCAAGGCCGAGATGATCGTGCAGCACGCCCTTGATCACGGCGCGCAGATCGGTGGTCGGCGCGAGATCGCGGCCCTCATAGAGGCGAGCGGGTTTCAGGCCCGGCCAGTCGGAAATCACCCGGCCCCCCTTCACCGCTCCGCCGGCGAGCAGCGCAATCGTGCCGGTGCCGTGATCGGTGCCCTCGGTGCCGTTGATGCGCGCGGTGCGGCCGAATTCGGTGGCGACCACCACCACGGTGTCGCGCCAGCGCTCGCCCAATCCGCTTTCGAATTCCGCCAGCGCGCCGTCGAGGCCCGAGAGCAGTTGCGCCAGACGACCCACCGGGCCGCCTTCATTGGCGTGGGTATCCCAGCCGTCGAAGGCGAGCGCCGCGATCCGCGGGCCATCATCCGCCGCCATCAGTTTGGCGGCGCCGCGCGCCACCAGCCGCATCGCGCCGGCAGCATTGGTGCCCGGCTTCGGTTTCATGTCATCGCCCTGGGCGACCTTGTCGAGCTGCAGGCCTTGCGACAGCGCCGACGCCAGCGCTGGATCGCGGTGACTGTAAAGCTCGACGAGACGCATCGCGGTATCGTCGGCGGCCTGCGGCAACGTCACCGGCGCCCAGCCCACCGTCGGCGCAGCACCCCGCAGCACCAGCGGCGTGGTCGGACCGACGGCAAGGGCGCTGATCACGCGCTCGCCGCGCGGCAAACCTTCCAGCGCGCGGTTGAGCCAGCCGGATTGCACCCGGCCCGGACCGGCAAAGCCGCTTTCGAGCACGTCCTGACCGTCGAAATGCGAACGGTCGCGATAGGACGTTGCCACCGCATGGATGACGGCGGCATGTTTTTCTCTATACATCCGCGCGAATTCCGGCATCGCCGGATGCAGCGCGAAAAAGGAATCCAGCATCGACGCCGCGTGCGGACCATGCGGCGTCAGCGCGATCGAACCGTGCAGGCCGGCATAATCGGGGTCGCCTGTCGGGGCGACGGTGGCGAGGCCGTCGAGCGCGCCGCGCAGGATCACGACGATCAGCCGCGGATCGCGCCCGTCCGCGGCGCGCGCGAATGTCGGCAAGTAGGCCCAGGCGGCGAACGACGCGCCACCGAGCAGCAGCGAACGGCGCGTCGCCACGGGCGATGTCCGGCTTTCGCAGCAATCCATCGTCATCTCCTCTGGAATTCCGGTGACATCAACAACAGCGCCAGCGCCTGCTGCCGCGATTCGGCGCGTTCGATGGTCCGCCGCGTTTCCTCCGACGCCGCGTCCGCGGCGACAAGCTCGAGGAGATCGCGGGGATCGATCTTGTCGGCGACGCGCGAAGCGAGTTGCGCCGAGATATCGAGGCGCAACTTCATCCCCTCGGGCGCGGCCCACGCGGCATTGGTGTCGGGAAATCCGTTCGGCCCGGACGGAGACCATAGCGGCTGGCCCAACAGATTGAGGCCGCCGATATAGTTGCCGGGATCGTCCGGGATTCGCGCCAGCAGCCGGCCGGTCGCCNCCAGGAATTCGTACGGATTGCGCAGCTTTGTCAAAGGTGCCTGCCACGCTTCATCGGAATCAACCAGTGCGAGCGTCAATGCCTTGAGGTCGCCGTCGGACTTGCGGAACACCTCCTGCAGCCGCGCCACCAAAGCCTGTGGCGGATCGTCGGCCACGAAGTGACGCGCGAATTTGGTGGCGATGAATTTCGCGGTGGAGGGATGGCGCGCGATATCCGCCAGCGCCGCTTCGCCCTGCGCGACGCCGTTGTTCTCGTAGGTTTTGCCGAGCAAAGGCTGCGCCCCCGGCTGGTGCGCATTGGCGTTAAAGACAAAACTGCCGGGCGTGCCGAGTTGTCCCTGCCGTCCGGCAAAGCTCCAGCCGGTGATGATGCGCGCCAGCGACGTCACGTCGTCCTGGGAGTAGCCGCCGCCGACGCCGAGCGTATGCAGCTCCATGATTTCGCGCGCGAGATTTTCGTTCAGGCCACGCTTGCGATTTTGCCCGGCGCGGGAGTCCGGGCCGAGCGATTGCTGATTGTCGAGAAAGAACAGCATTGCCGGATGTTGCTCGACCGCCTTCAGCATGTCGCCGAAACGCCCGAGCACATGAGGGCGGATCGCTTCGCGCTCGAACGAGCCGGCCCACATTCGCGCCAGTTCACCCTTGTTGGCCGAGATGCAGAAATGGTTGGACCAGAATGCCACCAGCCGCTCGGTGAACCCGCAATCGGCGATCGTGGCGCGCTGCAGCCGCGCCAGCGCCTCGGCGCGATATGTTTTTTGAATGATGTTGAGCGGCTGGGCCGGCTGCTTCGCTGCGTTCGGCTGCATCGCGTCAGTCGGCGCCATCGCTGCGCTGGTGTTGCCATTCTCCGGCGCCTTCATCGCCGAGTCAGTTGTCGCCAAGCCCTTTGCCGCCGGATCCTTCGCTGCGATGTCCATGGCGATGCTGTTGAGCGAAAGGTTTCGCCGCGGCGCCTTGGGATCCGCTGCCGGTTGCGCCGGCGCGGCCTCGGACACCGGCGCGCCCGATTTCGCGACCGCCTCCCGCGCCTGCTTGACCTCTGCCTGATACGCGAATACCGCCTGTCCATAGGCCGGAGTCGACAACAGTCCGGGTACCTCAAGCAGTACGCCATTGGGGCGGTTCAATTCGGCTTTGACAAAGCCGCGTGGATCGGAGGCGGCGTTGACAAAATCACCCGACGCGCCGCCGCGCGCGCCAAATCCGAAGCGATTGAGCGCGACCAGAGCAGCTTGCGAATCGCGGGCCATCGGATTTCCCTCGCACGGTCGCGGGCCTATATGGATGGCGGATCATACCGCCGCCCGGCATGAACCCGACATGAAAAACACGGCCAAGGTTTGGTTCGATTCATGACAAATCGGTTAGAAACTCCGATGTCCCGCCGCCTCGCTTGTTCCAGATGCGGAACGGAATTCACCTGCAGGCCGGAAGGCCCGTGCTGGTGCACCGAGGAAACCGCCCGGCTGCCTATGCCGATCGAGGGCGAGGATTGCCTGTGCCGGGATTGTTTGCGGAGGGTGGCGAACGCGCACTCCGTCGAATAGCAGCAGGACGTTTCCACGTCATGCCCGGGCTTGTCCCGGGCATCCACGTCTTACTTGCCTTGTTGAGTTGAAGACGTGGAT
>JGI12053J15887_10000413_pt1 | contig 17258 bp, 18 predicted proteins | sample MedBloCAOM1_O3_FD_15887 | JGI IMG/M metagenome (IMG submission 15887)
GGGTGCGACGGACCTGGGCCCGAATCCGGACTCGCTGCCGGCCTACTACGGCATCGCGCCGGGAGCGTACGCTCACTGGGCGCGGGTGTGGAACGTCGACCTGAATTGGTTGCAAGGACAGTTCGCCTCGCCCGCGATGATGACCAAGTCGGGCATCACGGTGTCGCGCTGGATCGACGGCGTGCTCGAGAAGAACGAGAACATCGACCAGGACCCGAATATCCGCGCCATGTTCTTCTGGGGCCACGCGCCGAACAGCCAGACGCGCGGAATCGAGATGCAGGCGGCGATGCACGCGCTCGACCTGCTGGTCGTGATCGATCCGTATCCGTCGGCGACGGCGGCGATGGCGGCAATGCCGCTCGACGAACAGGGCAAGAAGGTGCTCAAGGACGCCGGCAAGGAACCGAAAGCGAACCGCGCCGTGTACCTGCTGCCGGCTGCGACCCAGATGGAGACCCTGGGTTCGGTGACCGCATCGAACCGTTCGGTGCAGTGGCGCGAGAAAGTGATCGAGCCGCTGTTCGAGTCGAAGACCGACCAGACCATCATGTATCTGTTCGCCAAGAAGCTCGGTTTTGCCGACCAGCTCGTCGGCAAGAAAGACGGCAAGCAGAATATCAAGGTGAAGAACGACGAGCCGGACGTCGAGGACATCACCCGCGAATTCAATAACGGCAGCTGGACGATCGGCTACACCGGCCAGTCGCCCGAGCGGCTGCAGGCGCACATGCGCAACATGCGGGTCTTCGACGTCAAGACCCTGCGTGCCAAGGGCGGCAAGGACGCCAAGACCGGCTACGTGCTCGATGGCGATTACTTTGGATTGCCCTGGCCGTGCTACGGCAACGCAGCGCTCAAGCACCCGGGTTCGCCGAACCTCTACGACACGTCCAAGCACGTCATGGACGGCGGTGGAAACTTCCGCGCCAACTTCGGTGTGGAGAAGGACGGCGTCAACCTGCTCGCCGAGGATGGGTCATACTCGAAAGGCGCCGACATTACCACCGGCTATCCCGAGTTCGATCACGTGCTCCTGAAGAAGCTCGGCTGGTGGGATGAGCTGACCGACGCCGAGAAGGCCGAAGCCGAAGGCAAGAACTGGAAGACCGATCTCTCAGGCGGCATCCAGCGCGTCGTGATGAAGAACCACGGTTGCCACCCGTTCGGCAACGCCAAGGCGCGCGCCGTCGTGTGGAACTTCCCCGACGGCGTTCCCAAGCACCGCGAGCCTCTGTACGGCATCCGTCCGGATCTGATCGCCGACTACCCGACCCACGACGACAAGAAGGGGTTCTGGCGCCTGCCGACCCTCTATAAGTCGGTGCAGGAGAAGAACAAGGATATCGGCAAGCAGTTCCCGATCATCCTCACGTCGGGCCGGCTGGTCGAGTACGAGGGCGGCGGCGAGGAGACCCGGTCCAACCCGTGGCTGGCCGAGCTGCAGCAGGACAACTTCGTCGAGATCAATCCCAGGTCGGCCAACGACCGCGGCATCCGCGACGGCGAATACGTCTGGGTGAAGACTCCGACCGGCGCGCGGCTCAAGGTAAAGGCGCTTGTGACCGAGCGGGTCGGCCCGGACCACGCTTTCATCCCGTTCCACTTCTCCGGCTGGTGGCAGGGCAAGGACATGCTGCCCTGGTATCCGGAAGGCGCCGCGCCGATCGTGCGCGGGGAAGCAGTGAACACCGCCACCACGTACGGCTACGACTCGGTCACGATGATGCAGGAGACCAAAACCACCGTCTGCCAGATCGAGCGGGCATAACGGGAAGAGGAAAAGGAGAAAACCATGGCCAGAATGAAATTCCTCTGCGACGCCGAGCGCTGCATCGAGTGCAACGGTTGCGTGACCGCCTGCAAGCAGGAGAACGAGGTTCCCTGGGGAGTTAACCGTCGCCGCGTGGTGACCATCAACGACGGTGTCGTGGGCGCCGAGAAGTCGATCTCGGTCGCGTGCATGCACTGTTCGGACGCGCCCTGCATGGCGGTGTGCCCGGTCGACTGCTTCTACCGCACCGATGAAGGCGTCGTGCTGCACGACAAGGACCTATGCATCGGCTGCGGCTACTGCTTCTACGCCTGCCCGTTCGGCGCGCCGCAGTTCCCGCAGGCGGGAGCTTTCGGCCTGCGCGGCAAGATGGACAAGTGCACTTTCTGCGCGGGCGGCCCGGAGAAGGACCTGTCGAAGGAAGAGTTCAGCAAGTACGGCTCCAACCGACTCGCCCAGGGCAAGCTTCCGGCCTGTGCCGAAATGTGCTCGACCAAGGCGTTGCTCGCCGGCGACTCCGACGTGATCTCCGATATCTATCGCCAGCGAGTGACCCTGCGCGGCAAAGGCTCGGAAGTCTGGGGTTGGGGCACGGCCTACGGCAAGCCCGACCAGCCCAAGGCGGCTCGCGCGGGAGCGAAGTCATGATAACAGCGCGCAGGCTCATGCTCGCGGGCGCCGCCGTCCTGTTTGCCGTCGGTCTCGGCGCCTGCGGCGAGCGGGACCAGGTGACCGTCTACAAGCAGGGCAAGTACCAGGGAAAGCCCGACGCCAGGCCCTGGGAAAGCGATCCGGCCGCAAGCCTTTACACCACTTCAAAGTGGGACAAGGGCGACAAGACGAGCTGGGAATCCGCCGTCAAGACCCGCAATCTGTACCAGAACGAGGCCACTCGGGCGAATTAGGAGCGCAGCGATGAAACCGATAGTGGTTCTGGGGCGTTTTTTCGCCTTGGCGTTTGCCCTTGTTCTCCCCTTGAGCGGCACATCGCTTGCGCAGCAGGGTGAAACCCAGCAGCAACGTGCACAGTCGCAGCCGGGCAACAACGCTCCCGTCTGGCGCGACGTGCGCTCCGGCAAGGAAGAGTACACCTCCGTCAAAGGCCGCGAGACCGGGGTGCTGGTACAGACCTACGGGGAGACCTGGAGGCAGTTGCGCAACGCCTGGATCACGCCACTCGCCGGCTGGCTGATCGCCGCAGTCGTGGTCGCAATCGGGGTGTTCTACAGGTGGCGCGGCAGCATCAAGGTCCACGGCGCGCCCACCGGCCGGCTGATCGAGCGCTTTACCCCGTTCGAGCGCTATACGCATGGGGTGGTCGCGATAAGCTTCGTCATCCTCGGTGTGAGCGGCCTCATCATGATGGTGGGCAAATACGTGCTGCTGCCGGTGATCGGCTACACGCTGTTCGCCTGGCTCGCGCAGCTTTCGAAACATTCGCACAATTTCGTCGGGCCTGTGTTCATCGTGAGCCTGCTCATGTTCATCGTCATGTTCGCAAAGGACAACCTCCCGCGCCTTTACGATATCAAATGGTTCGTGAAGCTGGGCGGGATGATCTCCGGCGAGCACGTTCCTTCCGGCAGATTCAACGCAGGCGAGAAAGTCTGGTTCTGGACCGGCGTCGTGGTGTTGAGCCTGATCGTGAGCGCCTCGGGTCTGGTGCTGCTGTTCCCCAATTTCGACCAGGTTCGCGCGGTCATGATCGAGGCCAACGTGTTGCACATGGTTTCGGCCGGTACGGTCATGGCCATGTCTCTGGGCCATATGTACCTGGGTACGATCGGCCTGGAGGGGGCGTACGGGGCGATGCGCACTGGATACGTGGACGAGACTTGGGCGAAGGAGCACCACGAATACTGGTACAACGACATCAAATCCGGAAAGATCAAGGCCGGGACGGCAATGGGACAGCCGGACGCGCCGCAGGCCCAGCATTGAGGAGGACCCATGAATTTTCGCATTCTGNTGATGAGCGTCGCGATGGCAGCGACCGCGGGCGCGGTCTGGGCGAAGTTGCCCGCTGCTCCGGCCGATCCGGCCAAGGCCGCGGAAGCCAAGGCGAAAGCCGACGAAGCGGCGAAGAAGGACGCGGATCTGCTCGGCAAATACCAGGACAAGGCAGTGGCGAACTATCGCAAGAACAAGGGTATCAAAGGGCCGGTGCCCAAGAAGTAGTGGTGTAGTGGCGCGCGCTCCAACTACACCGCCTGGAGCGAAATGAGATTCGCGATTGCCGCAGCGGCCGCCATGCTCGCCGGGTGCGGAATGATGGAATCAATGACGGGCGCCACCCCGACCGCAAAGGCGACCTTGCAGCCGANCAAGNACAGCGGCGTAAAAGGCGCGGCGACNTTCGCCCAGAAGGGCGACAAAGTCCAGCTCGTGGCGAATATCAACGGCCTCAAGCCCGGGCAGGAGCACGGCTTTCACATCCACGAGAAGGGCGATTGCAGCTCGGGCGACGGCATGAGCGCGGGAGGGCATTTCAACCCGCTCGGAAAGCCGCACGCGCACCCGTCCACGCCTGACCGGCACGCCGGGGACCTGTTCGCGCTCAAGGCCGACGACTACGGCAACGCGACGCTCTCGACCCAGCTCGACGTCATTACCGTGACCGAAGGTCCGACCGGCATCATCGGCCGGGGCCTCATCGTGCATGCACAGCCCGACGACTACAACACCCAGCCGACCGGCAATGCCGGAGCGCGCGTCGCCTGCGGTGTGATCGAGAAGGGCTAGCCGGCCTCCGGCAGAAGGGAAAAGGGGGCCACGGCTTTTTTTTGGTTCTGCTACGGCGCTCGAGCTCAGCCCGCGATCAACCGGTAGATCAGTCCGGACGCGCCGCAGCCGAGGATGACCGGAATCATCCCGCTCTTGTAGCGCCACAGCGCAATGACCGCCGCGAGACCGACGAGCAGCGAGAACCACTCGAACCGGCCCGAAAACCCTTCCGGCCAGAACACGTGCCAGGCGAAGAACACGGCGAGGTTGAGAATCACTCCGACCACCGCTGCGGTGATCCCCGTGAGCGGGGCGGTGAACTGCAGATTTCCGTGCGTCGATTCCACCAGCGGGCCGCCGAGGAGAATGAACAGGAACGACGGCAGAAAGGTGAAGAACGTCGCTACCGTCGCGCCCGCGCAACCCGCGAGCGCCAGCGCCTCCGGCCCGAACGCCGCCTTGGTCCACGCGCCAACGAAGCCGACAAAGGCGACCACCATGATCAGCGGCCCGGGCGTCGTTTCTCCCAGCGCGAGCCCGTCGATCATTTGCGTTGCGGTCAGCCACTGGTAGTGCTCGACCGCGCCCTGGTAGACATAGGGCAGCACCGCATACGCGCCGCCGAAAGTGAGCAGCGCCGCCTTGGTAAAAAACCAGCCCATTTGCGCGAGCTCGCTTTCCCACCCGAATAGCGCAAGGAGCGCACCGAGGGCGGCGCCCCAGACAGCGAGAAACACCGCAAGAACGAGGACGAAACGCGACCAGCTGAACAGCGCGTGCGAGGGCGTGGGCGTGGCATCGTCGATCAATGCCGGTCCGTAGCTCTTCCCGGCGCCCTCGTGGCCCCCGGTGGAGAACTTCTCCGGAGCGATGCGTGCCCCGAGGTAGCCGACAATGCCGGCGCCGAGGACGATGTAGGGAAACGGCACGTGGAACGCAAAGATCGCCACGAACGCCGCCAGGCTGATGGCCCACAGCACGGCATTCTTGAGTGCGCGCGAGCCGATGCGGTACGCCGCGAACAGTACGATGGCCGTGACCGCCGGCTTGATTCCGTAGAACAGCCCGGCCACGAGCGGCACGTTGCCGTACGCCAGGTAGATCCACGTCAGCGCAATGAGGATGAACAGCGACGGCAGCACGAAAAGCCCGCCCGATATCACCCCACCCCAGGTCCGGTGCATCATCCAGCCGATATAGGTGGCGAGCTGCTGAGCCTCCGGTCCCGGCAGCACCATGCAGTAGTTGAGCGCGTGCAGAAATCGCTTCTCGGAGATCCAGCGTTTCCGCTCGACGAGATCCTGGTGCATGATCGCGATCTGCCCGGTCGGGCCGCCGAAGCTGATGAAGCCGAGCTTCAACCAGTAGCGAAACGCCTCGCCGAGGCTGACCGGCGCGGGAGAGTGATTCGAATTCGCGGATTGGTCGGTGTCCAAGGATTGTCCTCGAAGCAAGTGGCTTGCGCAGCGCTTGGACGGGACACCGTCTGGCAGGGGAGTCTGCAATCCCCGAGGGTTGAACTATACTGGGACTCCGTTTCTTGAGCAAACGGTGTTGATTTTTTCAACCTCAAATGTCCCGATCGCTCGTCCCGAAAATCCGCATTCTCATCGGTGCAGTCGTAGCGATCGGTCCCGGGAGGGCCGACTTGCTCGGTGCCATCGCCCGCACCGGATCGATCTCGGCGGCTGCGCGCGAGATGAAAATGTCGTACCGCCGCGCCTGGCTGCTTGTCGAGGCGATGAACGCCGCTTTCCGGCGGCCCCTGGTCGAAACTCTGACCGGCGGACGCAGCGGCGGAGGCGCCAGCGTTACGGAGCTCGGCGCCGAAGTCCTACGCCGGTACCGCGCCATGGAATCGAGAGCGGCGCGCTCGGTTGCGCCGGAGCTCAAGCGGCTCTCCCGGCTCATTGCGCCGGCCCGTCGCGCCCAATAGCTTTGCGTTCGATACGGGTCTCGATTAGAATTCGCGACAGCGTTATATACCATTGAATATCACGAGATTGGGAGGCGTATCGTGCCTGGATCGGCCTCACGTCAAGAGCCGGTATTAGTCAGTACCCGCCCCGCGATCCGCTTCGATCGCAATGAGCTGTCTGGTGCGTTCGGTGACATGGGTACGGACGTGCCGCTCATTATCGGGGTTGCCCTCGCATCCCATCTCGACGGCGCAAGCGTGCTCATCATGTTCGGCGCCATGCAGATCCTGACTGGGCTCGCGTACCGAATGCCGATGCCGGTCCAGCCCCTCAAGGCCATGGCCGCCATTGTTATCGCTCAACAGACTGCCCCGGAGATTCTGTACGGAGCGGGAATCGCAATAGGCCTCACGATGCTGATACTCGCGCTATCCGGTGCGCTCAACTGGCTGGCGCGCGTCGTTCCCAAAAGCGTGGTGCGCGGCATCCAGTTCGGGCTGGGTCTGCAGCTCGCTTCGATCTCCTTGCAGAACTATGTCCGTGCGGAGAGCACAACGGGTTACTTCCTGGCCGGCCTCGCGTTTGTTATCGTCGTGTTCCTCTTGGGGAATCGCCGGCTACCGGCTGCTTTGCCGGTGGTTGCCCTTGGGCTCGCAATCGCGGCGTATAGACTCGACCCAAGCTCACTTGCAGCAAGCGTGGGGTTGCACCTGCCTTCTCCTCATGTACCGCAACTGTCGGACATAGCTACCGGGTTTGTGCTGCTCGCACTGCCGCAGATCCCCCTGTCACTGGGCAATTCTGTTCTTGCCACGCGCCAGCTGGCGCACGATCTCTTTCCCGAGCGCAATCTGACTATCCGCAAAATTGGTATCACGTACGCCGCTATGAATCTGATCAGTCCATGGCTGGGCGGCGTACCGACATGCCATGGCTCCGGTGGCATGGCCGGCCACTACGCATTTGGCGGCCGTACCGGCGGGTCGGTCATCATTTACGGTCTAGTTTTCCTCGCGCTGGGGTTTGTCTTCGGATCAGGCTTCGATTACGTCGTGCGGGCGTTTCCATTGCCCATACTTGGCGTTCTGCTCCTCTTTGAGGCTCTCTCCCTAGTCTGGCTCGTCCGTGATACGGCAGACTCGCGCTTGGACTTCCCCATCGCTGTGCTCGTAGGATTAATAGCGGTCGGACTGCCGTATGGCTATTTGGTAGGCATGGTAGTGGGCACCATACTCGTGTGGTTGGGTGCGCGGGTAAACCTTGTAAACATCGATAAGCCCTGATAGCGATCCATTCATGAGCCGAGCATGTCGGAAGCCCTGAGCGCTGCGCTCGCGCTGCTGATAGGGTTCGACTCCAAGCTGGTCGAGATCGTCCTCCTCAGCCTGCGCGTGAGCCTTTCGGCGGTCGCGATCGCGGCGTTACTGGGCCTGCCGCTAGGCGCGGCGATCGCAGTAGGCCGCTTTCCCGGCCGGCAGACGGTGATCGTGGTGCTGAACGCCCTCATGGGCCTGCCGCCCGTCGTGGTGGGATTGCTCGTATACCTTTTGCTCTCGCGTGCCGGACCGTTGGGCGCGCTCGGAATTCTGTTCACGCCCTCGGCGATGGTCGTCGCGCAGGCGATCCTGATCCTGCCGATCATCGCCGCGCTTTCGCGCCAGGCGATCGAGGACGCCTGGCGCGAATACGAGGAGCAACTGCGCTCGCTCGGCGCGGGGCGAATGAATGCGGCTCTGACGCTGCTCTGGGATACGCGGTTTTCGCTGCTGACCACGATCCTCGCCGGATTCGGGCGTGCCGCGGCCGAAGTCGGCGCGGTGATGATCGTCGGCGGAAACATCGATGGGGTGACACGGGTGATGACCACCACCATCGCGCTGGAAACGAGCAAGGGCGATCTGCCGCTTGCGCTCGGATTGGGGATCATTCTGATCGCCATCGTCATTGCAGTGAACGCCACCGCCTATCTCACCAAGGAACTCGCGCAGCGGCGCTACGGATGAGCAACGGCGTAATCCTGCCGCTGCGTCTTGCCGAAGTGTCGTTCGCGGCCGGCGGGCGAACCATCATCGACCGGGTGTCGCTCGAGATCGGGTCGGGGCCGAGCACGATCATCCTGGGGGCCAATGGCGCNGGAAAGAGCGTCCTGATGCGTTTGATGCACGGCTTGCTGAGTCCTTCTTCGGGCCGCATCGACTGGAACTCGCCCGAGCGTNCGGGCGCCCCGAGGAAGCAGGCCATGGTGTTCCAGCGCCCGGTGATGCTGCGCCGTTCCGCCTACGCCAACGTCGCCTACGCGCTGAAGATCGCGGGAATCCCGGAGCCGCAACGCGGGGCGCTGGTGCGCGAATCCCTCGAAAGCGTAGGCCTTTCGCACCTCGCGCGCAGGTCGGCTCGCGTGCTTTCCGGGGGCGAGCAGCAGCGCCTGGCGCTCGCGCGGGCCTGGGCGCTGCATCCGGAGGTGCTGTTCCTCGACGAGCCTACGGCAAGCCTCGACCCGAGCGCGACGCGCGAGATCGAGTCCGTCATTAAGGCTTTCGACGCGGCCGGCACGAAGGTGGTGATGGCGACGCACAACCTCGGGCAGGCGCGCCGGCTCGGCGACGAGATCCTATTCATCGACAAGGGGCGGCTCGTCGAGCGCGCGCCGGTAGAGCAATTCTTTTCCAAGCCGCAGTCGACGCAAGCCGCCGCATTCATCAGGGGAGAGTTGCCCTGGACATGATCCGAAGGCTGTTGCTGCTCGTTGTGCTGCTTGCCGCCCTGCCCATCGGCGCGCAGGAAAAATTCATCGTCGTCGCTTCGACGACCTCGACCGAGCAGTCGGGACTGTTCGGCTACCTGCTGCCGGTTTTCCAGAAAAAGACCGGGATCCAGGTGCGCGTGGTCGCGCTCGGCACGGGGCAGGCGCTCGATCTCGCGCGCCGCGGCGATGCCGACGTGGTGTTCGTCCATGCCCGGTCCGCCGAGGAGAAATTCCTCGCCGAGGGCCACGGCGTTCGGCGCTTCGACGTCATGTACAACGATTTTGTCCTGATCGGCCCGAAAACGGATTCGGCGAAAATCTCCGGCGGCAGGGACATCCTCGACGCACTGAAAAAGATCAAGGCGGCGAGCGCGCCCTTCGTATCGCGGGGTGACAAGAGCGGCACGCACATGGCCGAGCTCGACCTGTGGAAGCTGGCGGGGATCGACATCACCAATGAGAAAGGGCCGTGGTACCGCGATACGGGTCAGGGAATGGGCCCGGCGCTCAACACCGCAGCGGCGATGAACGCCTACATTCTCGCCGACCGCGGCACCTGGATCTCGTTCAAGAATCGCGGGGAGCTCGCCATCGCGGTCGAAGGCGATAAACGCCTGTTCAACCAGTACGGGGTGATGCTGGTGAATCCCGCCAAGCATCCCAACGTGAAAAAAGATCTCGGCCAGGCGTTCGTCGATTGGGTGATCTCGCCCGAGGGACAGAAGACGATCGCCGAGTACAAGATCGGCGGGGAACAGCTGTTCTTTCCGAACGCGAAGTGAGCGGCCCGCTCGCTATATCCGTCCGGGAATGACGCCCTGATACAATGACGCGCATGAAGATCTTCGGCTTCGCCGGATGGTCGGGAAGCGGCAAGACCACCTTGATCGAGCAGCTCATCCCGCGGTTCGTCAAGCGCGGCCTCAGGGTGTCGATGATCAAGCACGCGCATCACAGCTTCGACGTTGACCAACCGGGCAAGGATTCTTACCGCCACCGCCAGGCCGGCTGCAGCGAGGTCATGGTCGTGTCCGACAGGCGCTGGGTCATCATGCACGAGCTGCGCGGCGAGCCTGAGCNTTCTCTGGAGGAGCAGATCAAGCGCGTCTCGCCCTGCGACCTGCTGCTCGTTGAAGGCCACAAGCATCATCCCTTGCCGAAGCTCGAAGTCTGGCGCAAGGACAACGGCAAACCGCTGCTGCATCCCGACGACGCTCACATCGTGGCAATCGCCTCGGACGCACCGCTTGAAACGAAACTGCCTCGCTTCGATCTCAATGATCACAGGAGTATTGAAGATTTCATCCTGAGCTACAACGGATTCAGATGAACAAGGGCTTGCTCAACGTAGACGAGGCACTCCGGCAACTTCTCGCCGGCGCGCGCCCTGTTGCCGAGACCGAAACGGTAACGACCTTGTCTGCGACCGGCCGGGTGCTCGCTGCGGCGCAGCGCTCGACCATGAACGTGCCGCCCATGGACAACAGCGCGATGGACGGTTACGCGGTGCGTCTCGCCGATTTGAAAGGGTCCGAACCTCGCCTCAAAGTCGCGCAGAAGATCCCTGCCGGCTCGACGGGCAAGCCGCTCGCCCCCGGGACCGCGGCGCGCATCTTCACCGGCGCACCGATTCCCGCCGGCGCCGACGCCATCGTGATGCAGGAACACTGCGTTGCCGAAGGCGACGTGGTCGTCGTCAAAAAAATCCCTGAGCGCGGAGAATGGATCCGCCTCACCGGCAGCGATATTCGTACGGGCGGGGAGGTCCTTCCCGCGGGGATCCGGTTGCGGCCGCAAGACACCGGGCTCGTCGCATCCGTCGGCATCGCTTCGCTTTCCGTCTACCGGAAAGTCCGTCTCGGGCTGTTTTTCACGGGCGATGAGCTGGTGATGCCCGGCGACCCGCTACCGCCGGGACGGATCTACAACTCGAATCGCTTCACCCTCAATGGCCTCGCGGGGATTTTCGGATGCGAGACCCGCGACTATGGGATCGTCCCCGATTCTCTGGCCGCGACGCGGGAAGTGCTGCGACGCGCCGCAGCCGAGTGCGATGTGATCGTGACGAGCGGCGGTGTCTCGGTGGGCGAAGCGGATTTCGTCAAGCCCGCCGTCGAGGCCGAAGGCGAGCTCCTCATGTGGAAGATCGCCATGAAACCCGGGCGGCCGCTCGCGTTCGGGCGGGTGGGCAAGGCGAATTTCATCGGGCTGCCGGGAAATCCGGTTTCGAGCTTCGTGACTTTCCTCGTGTTCGTCCGCCCGTTTCTGCTGAGAACACAGGGAATCACCGACGTGCAAGCCCACGCGATCCCCGTGCGCGCCGATTTCGACTGGCCCGAACCCGATCCCCGGCGCGAATTTCTGCGCGTAAAATGGAACGCGCGCGGCGGGCTCGATCTGTATCCCACGCAAGACTCCGCGGTGCTGATGTCCACGGCGTGGGCGGACGGCCTGGTCGACAATCCTGCCGAGCATCGCATCCGCGCCGGAGACATGGTGAAGTTCATGCCGTATTCGGAGCTGTATCGATGAAGATCAAGGTCCTGTACCTGGCGAGTTTGCGCGAACAGCTGGGCAAACCCGGCGAAGACCTCGAAATCCCGCCCGCGNCATCCACTGTCGCGGGCCTGCGCACGCTGCTTATGGCCCGTGGTGGTCCTTGGCAGACCGCGCTTGCGCAAGGGAAGGCCCTGCGGGTCGCCGTCAACCAGGAAATGGCGCAGCCGACGACGCCGGTGAAGCCGGGCGACGAAGTCGCGTTCTTCCCGCCTGTGACGGGAGGCTGAGATGCCGGTGCGCATCCAGACGAGGGACTTCGACGCGGGCGCCGAGATCGCGGCGCTGCGGCGGGACAATCCCAAGGTCGGAGCGGTGGCGAGCTTTATCGGCGTGTGCCGCGACGCCAACGATGGCACCGCGGTGACGAAGATGACGCTCGAGCACTATCCCGGCATGACCGAGAAGGCCCTCGAAAAGATCATCGCCGAGGCGAAAGCTCGCTGGGACGTGATGGAGGTGCTCGTCGTTCACCGCGTCGGCGAACTGAAGCCCACCGACCAGATCGTGCTCGTCGTGGTCACTGGAGCGCACCGCGGCGAGGCCTTCGCGGCCTGCGAATTCATCATGGACTACCTCAAGACCCGCGCGCCGTTCTGGAAGAAAGAGGAAACTCCTCAGGGCGCGCGTTGGGTGGAAGCACGCGTTTCCGACGACGAAGCCGCGCAGCGCTGGGAGCCTCCGAAGTCCAGCGCCGCCTGAACGCCGGCACTGCGCACGCGTGCCGCCCAACCCGGGCGACGAGCTGGAATCGTCAGCCGCGACCGGCAAGCCGCAGGTTCGCCTGGGTCAGGCGATCGACCAGCACGCGCATGAAAGCCTTGTTGAATCCGACCTGGCAAGCGTCGGTTGCCGCGCGCAGGGCATCGGCCTTGATCTCGATCACGGTGATCTCGCCTGCCGCGGTGATCGTCGTCGTGCGGCGCCCCATGCGCCCGGCAAAATAGAGTATCTCGCCGAAGCAGCCTCCCGGCTTGATGGTGTTGAGCTGCTTCCCGAGGAGCGTCACGCTCACCTCGCCGCCGACCAGGAAATAAAAGCTGTCTCCCTGGTCGGCCTCCCGGATGATGACGGTTCGCGCGGCCAGTGTCTTCCAGCTGCCGATGCGCACGACCTCCCACAAGGCGACGTCGTCGAAGTCCTCGAAAAACGGCATGTCGCGCAGATCGTTGAACTTCTCCGAATCGGAAACCGACGCGCCCGAAAGGCGCAGCGTGGTGAAAGCCTGGCTGAGCTCCTTGCCGAACTCGAGCCAGGTCTTGTGACGGGCGGCGGGATCTTTCTCGATGGCTTTCATCACGATCTGGTCGAGCAGCGGCGAAAGGTCCGGACGCAAAGTCACCGGCCGGGCCGGAACCGTGTTGAGAATGGCGTAGGTGAGTCCCGCCTGGGTGTTGGCCTCGTAGGGCAACCGCCCGGTGAGCATGCGGTACATCACCACGCCCAGCGAATAGATATCGGTCTGGTGCGTGATGTCTTCCATCCGGATCTGTTCGGGAGACATGTAGGCGGGCGAGCCCACGCCGGTGATCTGGGTCGTCTCCTGGCCGTGGCGCTGCTGAAACGAAGCCCCGAAATCGCTGACCTTGGTATCGCCGGACTGCGAGAGCAGGATGTTTCCCGGTTTGATGTCGCGGTGGATCACCCCGTGCTGGAACGCGTACTCGAGCGCGCGTATGCATTTGAAGATGATCTCGATGACTTTGCTGAGGGGCAGCAGATTGGTGACGTCCGAGTGCGCGTCGAGCGTGGCGCCGGGCACGTACTCCATGACCAGGTAGCTGTGCTCGGGCTCGACTACCGCGTCGAGGATCTCGACGATATGCGGATGGCTGAGCTTGCCGGCGAGCGCGGCCTCGGCGAGGAACGCCTTGTGCATCATCCGCTCGGTCTGCGGATTGATGTTCTCGTCGAACAGGAACACCTTGATGGCGACGTCGCGGTCGGCGAACGGGTCGCGCGCGAGGTACACCCGGCTGGTCGCGCCGCTGCCGATCTGCTTAACGATCGGGTATTTGCCCAGGTGCTCCTGGAGCTCGAACTTCATCGCCATCGGCCGCGTCGATATGAGTTAGATAGTTGATATTAGATCGGATCTTGACGCGTTGCAGTAGGGACTTGAAAACCGGCGTAATCTCCCCACTTGCATCTCAATTAAGGGATTTCAGGATCGCAGGGAAATGCGTATCGACAAGCTCACCACCAAGTTCCAGGAAGCGCTGGGCGATGCCCAGAGCATCGCCGTCGGGCAGGACAACCCGTTCATCGAACCGCTGCACCTGCTGGCCGCCTTGCTCGACCAGGAAGACGGCGGGAGCGCGTCCCTGCTGTCCCGCGCGGGCGTCAATGTTCCGCGGCTGCGGGAGGCGACCAAGCAGGCGATCTCGCGCCTGCCGAAGGTCGAAGGCCAAGGCGGGGAGGTGCAGATCTCGCGCGAGCTGAACGGCCTGCTGAATCTGACCGACAAGGAAGCGCAGAAGCGCGGCGACCAGTTCATCGCCTCGGAGCTCTTTCTGCTCGCGCTCGCCGAGGACAAGGGCGAGGCCGGCCGCTTGTTGAAGGAAAACGGCGGCAGCAAGAAGGCGATCGACCAGGCGATCAAGGCGGTGCGCGGCGGCGAGTCTGTCGGCAGCCAGGAAGCCGAGGGGAGCCGCGAGGCGCTGAAGAAATACACGCTCGATCTGACCGAGCGAGCGCGCTCGGGCAAGCTCGACCCGGTGATCGGGCGCGACGACGAGATCCGCCGCGTGATCCAGATCCTGCAGCGCCGCACCAAGAACAACCCGGTCCTGATCGGCGAGCCGGGCGTGGGCAAGACCGCGATCGTCGAGGGACTCGCCCAGCGCATCGTGAACGAGGAAGTACCCGAAACGCTCAAGGGGAAGCGCGTGCTCTCGCTCGACATGGCCGCGCTGCTCGCCGGCGCCAAGTACCGCGGCGAGTTCGAGGAGCGCCTGAAGGCCGTGCTGAAGGATCTCGCGAAGGACGAGGGCCGCACCATCGTCTTCATCGACGAGCTGCACACCATGGTCGGGGCGGGCAAGGCGGAAGGCGCGATCGACGCCGGCAATATGCTCAAGCCCGCGCTTGCGAGAGGCGAGCTGCACTGCGTGGGCGCGACGACCCTGGACGAATACCGCAAGTACATCGAGAAGGACGCGGCGCTGGAGCGCCGCTTCCAGAAAGTGATGGTGAACGAGCCTTCGGTCGAGGCGACCATCGCCATCCTGCGCGGCCTGCAGGAGAAGTACGAAGTGCACCACGGCGTGGATATCACCGACCCGGCGATCGTCGCCGCGGCCGAGCTGTCGCAACGCTATATCACCGACCGCTTCCTCCCCGACAAGGCGATCGATCTTATCGACGAAGCGGCCGCCCGCGTCAAGATGGAGATCGACTCCAAGCCGGAAGTCATGGACAGGCTGGACCGGCGTCTCATTCAGCTCAAGATCGAGCGCGAAGCGGTAAAGAAGGAAAAAGACGAAGCGTCGCAGAGGCGACTCGGGTTGATCGAGGCGGAAATCAAGAAACTCGAGCGCGAGTACGCGGACCTTGACGAGGTGTGGAAAGCCGAGAAATCCCAGGTCGCGGGCTCGCAGCAGATCAAGGAAGAGCTGGAGAAGCTCAAGCTCGAGATGGAGGCCGCGAAGCGCAAGGGCGACTGGCAGAAAGTCTCCGAGCTCCAGTACGGCCGCATGCCGCAGCTCGAAGCACAGCTGAAGAAGGCTGAGAAGACGCCTTCCGCGCAAGCGAAGCCCAGGCTCCTGCGCACCCAGGTCGGGGCGGAGGAAATCGCCGAAGTCGTGTCGCGCGCGACCGGCATCCCCGTCTCGAAAATGATGCAGGGCGAGCGCGACAAGCTGCTCGCGATGGAAGAAAAGCTCCACGAGCGCGTCGTCGGCCAGGACGAGGCGGTGCACCTCGTCGCCGACGCGATCAGGCGCTCGCGCGCGGGACTCTCCGACCCCAACAAGCCCTACGGCTCCTTCCTGTTCCTCGGTCCCACCGGCGTGGGCAAAACCGAGTTGTGCAAGGCGCTCGCCGCGTTCCTGTTCGACTCGGAAGACCATCTCATCCGCGTCGACATGTCCGAATTCATGGAGAAGCATTCGGTCGCGCGCCTCATCGGGGCGCCGCCCGGCTACGTCGGCTACGAGGAAGGCGGGCACCTGACCGAGACCGTGAGGCGCAAGCCCTACAGCGTGATCCTGCTCGACGAGATCGAAAAGGCCCACCAAGACGTGTTCAACGTGCTCCTGCAGGTGCTCGATGACGGGCGCATGACCGACGGCCAGGGCCGCACCGTGGATTTCAAGAACACGGTAATCGTGATGACCTCCAACCTCGGCTCGCACATGATCCAGCAGATGCAGGGAGACGATCCCGGCCTCATCAAGACCGCGGTCATGGCCGAGGTGAAGACCCAGTTCCGCCCCGAGTTCGTCAACCGCATCGACGAGATCGTCGTGTTCCACGCCCTGGACGAGAAGCACATCCGGGACATCGCCAAGATCCAGCTGCGTTACCTCGAGCAGAGGCTGGCGAAGCTCGAGATGGGGCTCGAAGTCGCCGACAGCGCCCTCGCGCAGCTCGCCAAAGCCGGTTTCGACCCGGTCTACGGCGCTCGGCCGCTCAAGCGCGCGATCCAGCAGAGCATCGAGAACCCGCTCGCGAAACAGATCCTCGAAGGCAGGTTCGCCGCGAAGGACATCATCCGGGTCGAATACCGCGGCGGCGCGATGCAGTTCGAGAACACCAGCGCGAGATCATCCCAGAAGGCGGCGGCGCGCTAGAATCCGGATTCGATGTATGTCGCCGACTCAAAACGCCTCACGCACGCCGGGGCCAAGAAGATAGCCGACACCGCCGTCGCGAAGGCGAAGCAGGCCGGGATCGCGATATCGGTCGCGGTCGCCGATTCGGGCGGACATCTGATCGCGCTCGAGCGCATGGACGGCGGCCGCTTCCACTCGTTGCACTCGGCCACCACCAAGGCGGTGTGCGCGGCGTCGAACAAGCGTCCGACCTCTTCGCACGGCGCTCAAGGACAAGCCCTCGACCTCGCGCATGCGCTGGGACTCGCGCTCGCTGCAGGACCGGAGCGCTGGACCGCGATGGAGGGCGGCTGCCCGGTCATCGTCGCCGGGGAGTGCATCGGCGGCGTCGGCGTGAGCGGTGGCGACTGGGCGACCGACGAGCGCATCGCTCGAGAATCCGTGGAATCCATCGGGGCGACCTCGAAGTAGATGGAGCCCCTGCGCGTCGCCTGCATCGGCATGGGCTGGTGGTCTGATGTGCTCGCCGACGCCATACAAAGATCGAAGAAACTGAAGATCGTCGCCTGCTACACGCGCTCCGAGGAGAAGCGCCGCGCCTTCGCCGCGAAATACAGCTGCAGCGCGGCGCCCAGCTACGAGGCTGTCCTGAAGGATCGCGCGATCGAGGCGATCGTCAACACCACGCCGAACGACGCGCATCTCGAGACCACGCGCGCGGCCGCGCTGGCGGGCAAGCATGTGTTTCTCGACAAGCCGATCGC
>JGI12053J15887_10000414_pt1 | contig 17257 bp, 13 predicted proteins | sample MedBloCAOM1_O3_FD_15887 | JGI IMG/M metagenome (IMG submission 15887)
GCGATCAAGCGCGGCGCCTACGACTTTATCGAAAAGCCCTTCAAGTCCGACCGGTTGATTCTGGTGGCGACGCGGGCGCTGGAGACCTCGCGCCTGAAGCGCGAAGTAAAGGAGCTCAAGCAACTCGCGCCGGCGGCCAGCGTTTTGACCGGCCGCTCGGCCTGCATGAATCAACTGCGCCAGACCATTGAGCGGGCCGCCAAGGCCAATAGCCGCATCCTGATCGTCGGGCCGTCCGGTGCGGGAAAGGAATTGGCGGCGCGCACGCTGCATAACGCGTCGAATCGAGCCGAAGGACCTTTCGTCGTCATCAACGCCGCGGCGATTACGCCGGAGCGAATGGAAGTCGAGCTGTTCGGTATCGAGCAGTCCAATGGCGAACAGCCACGCAAGGCCGGTGCACTGGAGGAGGCGCATGGCGGCACGTTGTTTATCGATGAAATCGGCGACATGCCGCGCGAAACCCAGAACAAGATTCTGCGGGTGCTGGTCGATCAGACGTTCCAGCGGTCGGGGGGTACCAGCAAGGTCAATGTCGACGTTCGCATCATTTCCTCGACGGCGCGCAATCTGGAAGAAGAGATCGCGGAGGGTCGGTTCCGCGAAGATCTCTATCATCGGTTGTCGGTGGTGCCGATCCGCGTGCCCCCATTATCGGAGCGCCGCGAGGATATCCCCGAGCTGATCGACTATTTCATGGATCAGATCTCGGTCGCTACGGGGCTACCGAAGCGCCAGATCGGCCAAGACGCGATGGCGGTATTGCAATCGCACGTCTGGCCCGGAAATGTCCGGCAGCTTCGCAACAACGTCGAGCGGGTCATGATCCTGGCCGGCGGCGGTCCGGAAGTCATCATTACGGCCGATATGCTGCCGCAGGACGTGGGCTCAATGGTCCCGGCCATGCCGACCAGCAATAATGGCGAGCACATCATGGGCTTGCCGCTGCGTGAGGCGCGGGAAGTGTTCGAACGAGACTATTTGATCGCCCAGATCAGCCGATTCTCCGGTAATATCTCTCGCACGGCGGAGTTTGTCGGCATGGAGCGTTCAGCCCTGCATCGCAAGCTCAAGGCCCTCGGTGTCGGCTGAATGCCGATCTGAGAGTTCGCAAATCCGAAATGCGGCCGTTCGCCGGTCGTAGAACACCACGTAGACGCATTCATTCCATGCATTTTCTTGAGAAATTTCATCTATTTCCGTATTCTTACGGAGAATTGCGGCTGTGGCCAATGCGTGAACCGGCTTGCCTAAAAACCACGCCTGCCTTCTAATCGTCCTGCCGTACCTCCCGGAGGGGGATCTCAGAGGGAAGCCGGCAACCGGGTCACGCTCCCGTGAGAGGGCTAGCGTCCGGTTTAATAAAAAGAAGCACAAAACTGCGGGACAAAAACAATGGCGGCAGACCGCGCACAAAATCTACAAGACACCTTCCTTAATCACGTTCGCAAAACCAAGACGCCACTGACGATCTTTCTGGTCAACGGAGTAAAGCTGCAGGGGATTGTCACCTGGTTCGACAATTTTTGCCTGTTGCTGCGGCGCGACGGTCATTCGCAGCTTGTCTACAAGCACGCGATCTCCACCATCATGCCGGGCGCACCGATCCAGCTGTTCGAAGGCGGCGAGGATGCTCCGGCTTGAGAGTGATCTGATTGGAACCCCGTAATCCCGAAGCGGGCGTCGACCGTCCGCGGTCGGCAGCGGGCAAAGAGACCGGGCGGGTGATCGTCATCGGCCCATACTTGCGCATGCGCCGCGGCGATCCCGAGGCGCAAACGGATCATCATGTCATACGCGGTTCGGAGGCGCGGCTTGAGGAAGCCGTGGGTCTCGCCCAGGCTATCGATCTGACGATCGCGGAGGCGCTGATCGCGCCGGTCAGTCAGATCCGGCCTGCGACGTATCTCGGCAAGGGCAAGGTCGAGGAGATCGTTGGACTGATCACCGGCCAGGAGATCGAACTGGTGGTGATGGATTGCGCGTTGTCGCCGATCCAGCAGCGCAATCTTGAGAAGGCCTGGAACACCAAGGTACTCGACCGCACCGGGCTGATTCTGGAAATCTTCGGCCGCCGCGCCAAGACCAGGGAAGGCGCGCTGCAGGTCGAACTCGCGCATTTGAACTACCAACGAAGTCGCCTGGTGCGGTCATGGACCCATCTCGAGCGCCAGCGCGGCGGTTTCGGGTTCATGGGCGGTCCCGGCGAAACGCAAATTGAAGCGGACCGCCGCCTGATCGGCGACCGCATCGCGCGCCTCGAAAACGAGATCAAGAAAGTTCAGGCGACGCGGCGGCTGCATCGCGCCGGCCGGCAGCGGGTGCCGTATCGGGTGGTGGCGCTGGTCGGCTATACCAATGCCGGCAAGTCGACCCTGTTCAATCGCCTGACCCGCGCCGACGTGCAGGCCGCCGACATGCTGTTCGCCACGCTGGACCCAACCTTGCGTGCGCTCGGTCTGCCGCATGGCGGCAAGGCGATGCTGTCGGATACCGTGGGCTTCATTTCCAACCTGCCGACGCAACTGGTTGCGGCGTTTCGTGCGACGCTGGAGGAAGTGCTGGAAGCCGATGTCATTCTCCACGTCCGCGACATCTCGCACGAGGACGCGGACGCGCAGCAGCGCGACGTCGATACGGTGCTGCGTCAGCTCGGCATTGATCCGGATGCCGGTCAGCGCATTCTCGAGGTCTGGAACAAGATCGATCGCTTCGATCCACAGATGCGGGAGAACCTGCGGAATATCGCTGCCCGCCGCCCGCCGGAGCGTCCGTGTTTCCTGGTCTCGGCCGAAACCGGCGAGGGCATCGACACGCTATTGACCGCGATCGAAGACCGGCTTGCCGCTGCGCGCATGACGCTGGATCTTACGATCGACGCCGCCGACGGCGCCGGCATCAGCTGGCTGCATCGCAATTCCGAAGTGCTCACCAAGGAGCTTCACGACGGACGGTTCGACATGACCGTGCGCGTTGATGAAACCAAGCGCGATATCGTGGTCAACCGGTTCGATGCGGTACCGCACGCGGTTTGATTGTCGTCCCGCTTTCACGGGGACGACGCTAATGGGTTTCACTAACTCGCGCGCGCCAGGGCGACGCCGTAGAAGACCTTACTCTTCACCCTTCGCCGCGTTCCACAACGCGTCCATCTCGGCGAGCGAGGCGCTTTCGAGCGAGCGGCCCTGTGCCACGAGCGCGCGTTCGATATAGCCGAAGCGCCGCTCGAATTTGGCGTTGGTGCCGCGCAACGCCAAATCGGGATCGGCGCCGACATGCCGCGCCAGATTGACCAGCGCGAACAGGAGATCGCCGGTTTCCTCGGCGAGTTCGTCGGCATCGCCGCGGTCGAGCGCGGCCTCGATCTCGTCGGCTTCTTCGCGGATCTTGTGGAGTACGGCGCGCGGATCGTTCCAGTCGAAGCCGACGCTTGACGCCTTGCGCTGCAATTCCATCGCACGCTTCAACGCTGGCTGTCCCGCCTTGACGCCCGACAGCAGCGATTTGTGCACGGTTTCTTCCCGAGGCCGCCGCGCCGCGCGTTCGGCCTTCTCCTCGGCCTTGATGCGGTCCCACGCGCCCTTCACGTCGGACGGGGTCAATCGCCCATCCCTGTCGGCGAAGACATGCGGATGCCTTCGGATCATCTTGGTGGAGATCGCCTCGACCACGTCGCCGAATGAAAACGCATTCTGCTCCTCGGCCATGCGGGCATGAAACACCACCTGCAGCAGGAGATCGCCGAGTTCGTCGCGCAGATCGTCGAGATCACCGCGCGCGATCGCCTCGGCAACTTCATAGGCCTCCTCGATTGTGTAGGGTGCGATGGTCGCGAAATTCTGTTCGAGGTCCCACGGGCAACCGCTGCCGGGGGTTCGCAGCGTCGCCATGATCTCGAGCAGGCATAAGATATCGCGGGTAGGGGGCATGGTGCACCGAAGCTTGCGGAACCCGGGCTTTGTATGCCGCAAGACGTGCTGCCCGCCCAGCGAAAACGAGTGAATGGGTCCGCTGTTTCCACCGATTGGCGCGAGCGCCTGACAGTGCTAAGGGCAGCCGATGAGCGATCAATTGCCATCCGAGACCGCGCTGGTGCTATTTTCAGGCGGACAGGATTCCGCCACCTGTCTCGCCTGGGCGCTGCAGCGCTTTGCGCGCGTGGAAATGCTCGGGTTTAATTACGGCCAGCGACACGCCATCGAGCTTGAATGCCGCGGCCGCCTGCTCGATGGCATGAAATTGTTGCGCGCGGACTGGGCGGCTAAACTCGGCGAGAGCCACACCCTGGACATTCCCACATTGGCCACGATTTCCGATACCGCGCTGACGCGCGACGTCGCGATTGCGATGGGCGAGGACGGCCTGCCCAACACCTTCGTGCCCGGCCGCAACCTGGTGTTCCTGACGTTTGCGGCTGCGCTGGCCTACCGGCGCGGCATCACGCACATTATCGGCGGAATGTGCGAGACCGATTATTCCGGCTATCCGGATTGCCGCGACGAGACCATCAGGGCGTTGCAGACCGCGCTCAATCTCGGCATGGCCAGGCCGTTCGAATTGCATACGCCGCTGATGTGGCTCGACAAGGCCAGCACCTGGAAACTGGCGCATGAGCTTGGCGGGGCGGGGCTGGTCGATGTGATCCGCGAACATTCCCACACCTGCTATCTCGGCGAGCGCGGCGCGCAACACGCGTGGGGCTATGGTTGCGGCGAATGCCCGGCCTGCGCGTTGCGCGCGAGGGGCTGGCGGGAATATGCGGGACGGGCAGTGTCCTCGTAAGTTACGCGGCGCTGAGTCGAGAGGCGCAGTGCCTCACTCTCACGCCAAGCTAACTTGTAAAATCCTCAGGCTTCAGTTCGATCGGCGAACCATGTGGCGTGCGGTCGGCGGCGCGGTCCCAGGCCTCGCGGTAGCGGTGCAGGGTTTCGGACGTTGCAACGCCTTTCGCGGCGACGAGTTTCTCCAGGGTCGCGAGCCAATGCCGGTAGTAGGTCTGGCCAGTGTCGGCATCGCCTGATCCCTGGGCACGCTTGATTTCCTTGGCAAGCATTTGCGCCCATTCGGTCCAGGCGAACAGCCCACGCGCGTGCAGGGCGAGTGCCATCGCAAAAGCCTGTGCTTCCCAGGGTTCGCGAAACACCGGGCCATCCTGGTCGCGCGGAATATCCGGCAAAGCGCTGGTGGCGTGCCATGCGGCCTGCGGATCGATCGACATCAGGCCGGCTCCAGATAGGATTCCCAGGCGTCGACCGACGTCTTCACGGATGCATCGCCGTCCGGCCCCCACAATTCGCGGCCGTCGAAGGTCACGGTGTAGAGCCACTGCGGATTCTCGTTCCCCAAGGAGTTGCTGTCCGGAAACACATGAACGCCGTGCAGCATCTCGACGGTCCCGACATGACCGCGCACATAGCGTGGCAACCTGGTGTGGGTCGGCGGATGGATCGTCTTGGCACGGACGCGGTCGCCGACGGCAAATCGCGCCGGGTTTTTGGCCTCGCGTTGGGTCGGTCCGCCCCGGTGCAGCATGGCGGCGACGCCCTCGGACGTGAGCGTTTTCGTCACCGGCCTGGTCTGGTGCAGCGGCTTGCCGGCTTCAATCTCGTCAGACGCGATCAGGCCGCGCTCCAGCATCAGCCGCTCAAGGCCCGCGAGCCAGATCTGGTAATAGCTCTTGCCAAGGTACTCCTCGGGCGGGCGATCCTCGCGGGCGAAGCGCGACATGTCGATGTTCCAGCCGCCGGGCATTGCCATCGCCAGCGTAATCGCGAACGCCCGCCGCTCCCATTCGGCGTGAAACATCGGCTCATCAGGTTCTGGAAGCACCGGGTCGGACCACGGCACCCCGCCCATATCGTGTGCGCCGTCCATCAGGCGATCTCGTGCGGCTGTTTCGGCAACCCCGTGCCGATCATGCTGTCGCGGCTGACCAGAGCCTCGAGGCGCTCCTCGCTCCAGCCATCGGTGCCGGCGGGGCGTATCGGCAGCACCAGATAGCGAATTTCCGCGGTCGAATCCCAGACCCGAACGTCGGTGCCGGTGGGCAGCTCGAAACCGAAATCGCGCAAGACACCGCGCGGGTCTTTTACCGCCTTGGAACGATAGGGCGCGGATTTGTACCAGATCGGCGGCAGCCCAAGTACCGGCCACGGATAACAGGAGCACAGCGTGCACACGACCATGTTGTGCAGGGTGGGGGTATTTTCGAGCGCCACGATGTGTTCGCCCTGACGTCCGGCATAGCCGAGCTCGGCAATCGCCGGCGTGGCATCCTTGAGCAGGCGGGCGCGATAAGCGGGATCGGTCCAGGCGCGCGCCACCACGCGGGCGCCGTTGCGCGGTCCGACCTTGGTCTCGTAGGTTTCGATCAAGAGATCGAGGGCTGCCGGATCGACATAGCCTTTTTCGCTCAGGATGGTTTCCAGCGCGCGCACCCGCAGTTCGGTCTCGGACAATTCCGAGTGCTCAGGGTCGTGGTGATGATGATCGTGGTCGTGGCCTGTCATGGGCTGAGGATAGACGCAATATTCTGTCCATGTCGAGGCACAGACTCGGTTAGCCTTTCCGAATGGGGTTTTGGGGGCTACGCACAGCATTCGCCGTGACGGCGGCCGTTTCGGCGTGGCTCACGGCCGGCGACGCGCGGGCGGCCAACGGCGCCTTCGCGGTGGATGCCGCCGACATTTCCGAAGTCGGATCGTGCAAGGTCGAGAGCTGGATGTCGAGCGCGACCAACACCGATTTTTCGGCGGTGGCCAATCCCTCCTGCGTGGCCAATCTCTTCAAGCCGGTGGAACTGAGCCTGCTGACCAACCGCTTCCGCAGCGACGGCGACTGGAGCGCCAGTATCGCTCCCAAGGCGAAGTGGAATATCGTTCCGACCGGAATCGGAAAATTCGGATTTTCGTTCTATGCGGGCGGCGCGTTCGACGCGCTGACCGGCGAAAATCTCACGGCCTTCGCGGTGGTGCCTGCGACCTACAGGCTTTCCGAAACCATGCGGATCAACGTCAATGCCGGCTGGCTGTGGGACCGCACCGTCGATCGGCATTACCTGACCTACGGCCTTGGCTTCGACTGGAAATTCACCGATGTGTTGCAGCTGACGCTGGAAACCTTCGGCCAGGCCGGCGCATCGGATCTCCCAAGCGTGGTTCAGCCGCGGTTTCAGGCCGGTGTCCGTTACCGGCCCAACGAGATTTTTTCGGTCGATGTCATCTACGGCCGCAACATAACCGGCGAGAATGCCAACTGGATCACGGTCGGGACCACGGTCCGGTTTCCGGCGCCGGAAGCCAAGCCGGCGCGCCAGCGTACCGGGCATTTGTGAGCCGTTCCCAAGTGCCTGCTTGCCCAAGTGCTTGCTTAAGCCGCCAGAAGCCGTTCACGAGACCGCAGGGGGAGAGGCGGAAAGACAAGCGCCACCGCCATCGCACCAAGGCCGACGCTCAGCGAGCCGATATAGAGCCAACGATAGTCGTTGAAACTATCGAATATGATACCGCCGGCCCAGGGTCCAAAGGCCATGCCCAAACTGGACACCATCGTGGCCGCACCGAACACCGTTCCCATGATGCGGGGGCCAAAATACTCACGCGCGAGTACCGCGTAGAGCGGCATCACGCCGCCATAGGCCGTCCCGAACACGATCGAGAGCGCATAAAATTCGCCGAGCCTGTTGACGGCGAGATAAGCCCCGATCGCGAACGCCTGTACCAAAAGACCGCCGATCAGAACCGGTTTTGCACCCAACCGGTCGGCAAGCACGCCGAGCAGAAGGCGTCCGCCCAGACCCGACAGCCCTTCGACGCTGTAGATACTGACGGCGGTCATGGCAGGGATACCGCAGATCATGGCGTAGCTGACCATATGGAAAATCGGCCCGGAGTGCGCCGCACAGCAGCAGAAGAACGTCAGCGCCAGGACCAGGAATTGCGGCGAGCGGAACGCGTGCGCGACGGACATGCCGGCGCCCAAATCGATGGCGCCGTCCGCTTCGGGCTGGCCGGAGCTCGCCGTTTCAGGAGGCCGCCTGACCAGCAGCGCGGCCGGTATCAACAGCGCCCAGGCGATGATCCCGACCGTCATCATGGCCGTGCGCCAGTCGTAGGTGGAAATCAGCCAGCGCGCCAACGGCGAGATCGTCATGGGCGCAATGCCCATGCCCGCGGAGACCAGCGAAACCGCCAGACTGCGGTTATTGTCGAACCACCGTGTCGCGGCCGCGATCATCGGCGCGAAGAATGCGCCCGCGGCCAGGCCAACCAGAATGCCGTAGGTGAGCTGAAATTCGATCAGCGATGCCGAACGGCTGGCGAGAAACAGCCCCAGCCCGAGCAGCACGGCGCCGCTCAACACGACCGGGCGGGTGCCAAACCTGTCGCTGGCCGCGCCCCAGCCGAAGCCCGCAATCCCCATCGTCAGGAAGTCGATGGTCATGGCACTTGAAATGCCCGCGCGCGACCATCCCGTCTCCGTCGACATCGGCTGTAGATAGACGGCCAGCGAGAACATCGCCCCGATACCGACGCAGGTCATCAGCGCGCCGGCGCCGACGATCACCCAGCGATACGACAGACCCATGCTCCTATGCTCCTTGTTCAGACCTCACGATGTTCCGGAATAAGACGAACGGCGACCTGCGAAAGAGACACAATCGCCAATATTTTTTTGGAGGGCGCCGGCTCGGCGATCGCCAGGCGCTGGAATGGCGTGCGATCGGACCCACGATCCGGTTCCGCCCGCGACGTTCGATCCAGGGATGTATGAGGTCTCGGTAATTTTTCTTCCCGACAAGTGATAAACCGCATTTGTGAGGTATCGTTGCAGGAAAACAGCGGGCAGGGAGCGCAGACGTTGGCGGAGTTCGTAATCATCGAAAAGGGCCTCGGGCCCGAGGGCCGCATCGCCGTGGTGCGCTTCGACCGCGGCGACGGCATCAACGCGCTGTCGCCGGAAGCGCTGCGTCAGCTCACCGATGCGGCGCGCAGTTTTGAGGACGACAGCGGCACGTCCGTCGTCGTGCTCACCGGTAGCGCCAAGGCGTTCAGCGCCGGCTTCGACCTGAAAGACGCCGAGGGCCGGTCGCGCAGCGCCATGGATCTCGGGTCGTTACGCCGGCACTTAAAGCTCGGACCGCGCCTGACCCGCGCCTGGCAGGAGATGGAGCAGATCACCATCGGCGCGATCGAAGGTTTTTGCATCGGCGGCGGCGTGGCGCTGGCGGTGGCGCTGGACTTTCGCATCATGGCCCGCGACGCCCACATGCGGGTGCCTGAAATCGGCCTCGGCATGAACATGAGCTGGCAGAGCATCCCGCGCATGCTGCATCTGATCGGACCGGCGCGCACCAAGCAGGCGGTGATCCTGGCCGACCAGCGCATCTCGGCCGCTGAGGCCTATGAATGGGGCCTGGTGGAGGAGGTGGCTGATCCCGGCAAAGCCTTCGATACCGCGATGGCGCTGGCCGCGAAGGTCGCGGCACAGCCGCCGCTGTCGGTCGCCATGACAAAGCTCACCGTCAATCGGCTGGCGCATGCGCTGGACGATCTTGCCGGCCATATGGACGTCGACCAGTTCGCGCTGGCGAGTTTTACGGAGGACCATAAAGAGGGCGTGGCCGCGTTCCTGGGCCGGCGCAAGCCGCGGTTTAGGGGACGCTAGGAGCTGATCCGGAAACCGCCGGTGTGACCATATCAACGAGAACACCAGGATTTCGTCAGGAAGCACTCGGGGCGGCGAAGATTCAACCGCCTGCATCCGACGTTGCCGGCTTGTCGTTCTTAGTTCGCATTCTCCTGCATTGACCGGAAATAGTGTTCGGCGTGCTGGAAGTAATTCTCCGCTGCGATCCGATCCCCGGTGAGTGCCTCGGCGCGAGCCAGGTTCAGATAGCGCTGATAATTTCCTTGGGCGCTTTGAGAGTTCCTCGCTTGCGAGCGGGGAAATCCGGAAGATTCGGCTCTGTGGGATTGGGCTGTTCGCGGCATTGCATTGCTCAAGTGTTTCGAATTTCGGCGCAGCTGTGCCGCTGAGGGATTACGTTCAGAAGTGTTTTTCATATTGGTCCATATGGCCGCCCGGGGAAGCCGTGCGACGTCGATTGGAGGAATTGTCGGGCCGCAGCACAATCGGCGGGAGCGATGCCGCAAGGGCGGCGATCAAACTTCGACGGGGGTGCGAGGAGGTTGGGCGCGGCGCTCGATCAAATGAACAGAGCTGGCCGAACGGATCACGACCGACCAAGGTTATATGGGATGGCAAAGTGGCATTTTCAAGCCGCCGCGAGGCAAGGGCCAGTCTCGCGAGTTTTATTGACAAATACAACCGAAACGAGCAGCTTTGACGACGGCCGCTTCACAACAACCGAACGAGACTTTTCATGTTGAGATTGGTCTTCGCGCTCAATTGCTTATTCTGCCTCCTTGGTCCGACCGCCGCGTCGGCCTGGGGCTACCAGGGCCACAAGGTGGTCGGCTCGATCGCCGATCATCTGCTGAACGCGAACGCCAAACAACAGGTCAAGCAAATCCTCGGCTTCGATCTGCGCACCGCTGCACCATGGCCCGATTGCGTGAAGAGCGTCGTCCGGCATGACGACGGCACCTTCCATTACGAAGTGGACCCAAATCATCTGGAATACGAAGTGCCATGCGTGCCCTTCAATTCCATGGAGGAGAGGGCACGGATGGTGGATTACGTCAAACGAAACTGGTTTACGTGCTCGTACACGCCGGACGGATTCGAACGCGGCTGCCACAATACGTTCCATTTCGAAGACATCGCGATCCAGCGAGACAGCTTCGACCGAAACTTTCAGGGGACCAACGATCACGACCTGGTCGCGGCGATCGGCGCCACGATCGCCGTGTTGTCCAACAAGCGCGCGCCTTCATGCTTCTCGATCAAGGACAAGAAGGAGGCGCTGTTCATTCTCGCTCATTTTATCGGTGATCTGCATCAGCCCTTGCATGTCGGTTCCGTCTATCTGGACGCGGACGGCAAACTCGTCGATCCCGACGCCGCGCACAAGGTCGATGCCGCGACCGAGACCATCGGTGGCAACGCCATCGACGACCAGAACATCAACTTGCACCACGAATGGGATGACATCCCGACGGATATCGGCGAGGCCGCCACCAGAGAGTTGCTGCAGGATGCCAGGGGCGTACCGGCGAGCCAGGGTGGCATCGAAGACTGGCCGGCCGGCTGGGCTTCGGACAGCCTCCGCGTCGCGCATGAGGCCTTCGCTGGCTTGACTTTCAAACTGACCCAGAGCCACCCCAGCAGCAGATGGACCGTCGCGTTCGACGATCACACCGCCTACTTGCGCACGCAGGATGAGATCAAACGCAAGCAACTGGCCAAGGCCGGCGCCCGACTGGCCGAACTCCTCAACGCCCTTTGGCCCTAGCCTTGAGCCTCGGGCCTCGGGCCGCACAGAGACAGCCAACCTGTACGAAATCCAAAGTTCCGAAAGGCTCTATGTCATTGGAGGGGTTAATTGATTCCTGATGCTCTGAATCCAGTTCAACAGTGACGTCGCATCTTACGTTCGGAACTGAGCGCGGACACCCCGCCAGATGCAATTAGCGAATACGTTTTGCAGGTATCTGGAGTTGGCGACGGCTTTATGATGTGCTTACGGCTTCGGCGGGTACCGATTCGCAGGCCCGTACGTAGCGGTTTGCACCCGACTAGCAAAAATGCGGCCCAAGGGAACGGTTGGCCTTAGTGAGAGTGGACAGCCGTAACCTGTCGTTCTAGCCTGAACGGAAAGGGAACGATCTCGGGAGGGAGGCTGACAGCTCGGATCAGGCAAAGTTCCGCTCGTAGGGAGAGCAGGTCGTTTGTTATTTCGATATCTTCATGATGACGCGTTCCTGGCGTTTTCGCGGGAACACAAACATTTATACGCGGCCTGCCTGTTGGACCTGCACGAGCGCTTCTTCACGGGCGCTCCCGCGTTTCCGACGCCGCAAGTGGTCACGCATGCCATATACGACGTGATGCGGGCTAATCCTTCCCTCTGGAATGAGAGCGATGACTTTGGCGAGCCGCTGCCCGAGGTAATTTCGGCCGGACGCCGCCGCATCAAACGCGCTGCGGCAAGCAAAACGGAGTCGTCAGACAAAGCGTTGCTGATCGCACGGCAGATCTATGGACGGTTGACCGGATGGGGTTGGCTCGAGGAGGAAGAGTACGGCCTCCGGGTCACCGTCGACATGTCGATGGGACCGCTGTTGGTCATTCAGCGATTGGCGAGCCTGAACAAGGACGTCTCTCAGCGGTTTGGCGGCTTGATCGTTACGGTTCGCCTCAACCTGGAGGCGGTGGAGAAGCTTACTCCACAGATCGTCGATCGGAAGCAACGGGAGGTGGCGCTTGCCCTCCGCGAAGCACGCAACCAGGTCGATCAATTTACCAAGAGCCTCAGGGCCATTCTCTCCGACCTCAAGCGGATCCGCCGCACGGTCATGGAGTCCAAGACGGTCGGGGATCGTCTGGAGGCGTTCTTCGAGGAGTTCGTCAAACAGTTACTTTTAAAGGATTTCGAGTCCATCCTTACTTTCAATCACCCGTACCGTTTCAGGGATGCGATCGTCGATTTGGCCAGGAGAATCGTGCATACTCCGGCGACGATGCAGGTCCTGTCGGAGGAGTACGTCGCCGCAAGCATTTCACCGTCCATGGCCGAAGCGGCCCTCGACGTCGAGGGCGATCTTTTGGCGATCGAAAGTACTTTTGGTCAGATCGGCGAGATGTTCGAGAGGATCGAATCCTTCCGGCGTCAGTTGGAAGCGAGAGTCCGGAATACGATCAAGTATGCCGAACGTGGCGCACACGGACTGGTCGGCCGCGCTGGGGATCTCGTGCGTCGGCTCGACGGGTTGCTGGGACGCGGACAACATCGGAACGCAACCATCGAGTGGAGCATCGAGCCGTTGCGGGCTCCATGGTCCGAATTTCATCATGCGCCGAGCCGCGAGCCGAGAAAGCCGCTGGAGACCCAGCCGCTGGGAGAGCGTCCGACCGACCCACTCTACGAAATCCGCAAGCAGCTTCGTCTCCAGTACATCTCAAGGATTGCGCCAGGACCGGCCGAGGTGCGCAGCTTTCTGGAGAAGCAAGTGCCGGCGGCCGGCAGCAAGGAAGCCCGCTTCATCCCACTCGAGACCGTGGATGACTTTCTGGCTTTCGACGCCGCCCGTCGGTTTGCGTTGACGAAAGAGGTGCCTGCTGAAATCGCACGATATTTCGACCTCGAGTTCGCGCCGGATCTGCCTCCGCACGACAGCGAGTGGCTGCGATGCGGGAATTTCATCGTGAAGCGACACCCCGCAACCTCGCGAAGGTCGTCGCATGCTCAGTGAATTCGAAACCATCGAACGTACGCTCGGGGCGGAAAAGGCAGGCGATCTACGGAAGGCTCTGCATTTTCTCTTGAGACGGCAGTTCGTGTTCGCCGGAGATCCAAGGACGGGTACGGTCTACAACGTCCTGATGGACGGTCGCTTCAGAGCCGTCATCGACGGTTTCTTCGATAGCTGCGGATACCGGGTCCACCGCGATACGGAGGCGCAGTGGGCGGGCATCACGGCCTTGAGCGAGGACGTGCCACTGCCAAAAATGAAGTTGGACGAAACTATTGTAACCCTTGTCCTCGCCGCGCATTGGCAGGACGAGGTCAACGTCGGCGCGGTCGAGGATCGCGCTGTCGTCGTCACCACATTGAATACGTTGTTCGACCGCTACAAGGAGATGGTGCAATCGAATGGGTCGAGTTCGATATCTCTAGCCAGGTTTCGCGAAATCCTGAAGGAAGCATCCCAGCGCAGCCTCGTGGACGTCGGAGATTTCGACGCCGAGGTTCAGGACGTCGAAGTGGCGATTCGGCCGATGATCAAACTGATCAGCGGCGCCGATGCCTTGCAGAGGATCGAGCGTTTCGTCCGATCGCAGGAAGTGGGGCTTTCGGTGCCGAGTGGAGAGGACGCATGATGGAGTTGCGTCACATCGCCATGGTCAATTGGCACCTGTTCGATGTCGAGGACATCGAGATAACCGGCCACACCGGTGTATTCGGCGAGAACCGTTCGGGCAAATCGACGATTCTGGACATGGCTCAGGTCGTCTTGACGGGCGGAAACCGCAACGTGCAACGTTTGAATGCCGTTGCGGGCGATAAGGGACGAAGCCGCAGCGCGTCGAAGAGGAGTGTGGTGGATTACTGCCTTGGAGCACTGGGAGAAGACCAACGCAAACGGGAGCAAGCTCGAACCTACATTTGTCTCGGATTTGCCGATACCGAGGGAAAGCGTCCCGCGGTGTCGATCGGCATGGCGATCGAAGCACGTCGGTCAGAAAGCAACGAAACCATCCTCGGTCGCTTCGTCGTGACGGGAAAGATCCTCACGGCTGATGATTTCATCCAGAAGCATGACGGCAAGCGGTTTTCGGGCGAATGGGACGACGTACGCAGCCGTATCATCTCCGCCGTCGGCCAGGAAAATTTCGTCAACCATCGCGACAAGGCGATCGATTACGTGCGCGAATACATGCGCCGACTTGTTCCCCACGCATCGGTCGTCGGAGAGCAGAACGCTAATTCGCTGCAAAAGGCGGTGGTCAACGCGATGACGCTCGACCACGACCAGACGGCGACGGAATTCGTCCGTAACTATATTCTCGAAAAGAACAATATGAAGCTCGCGGAGTTGCGGGAATCGATCCGTACCTACCGTAACATCAACGAGACTATCAAAACGATGCGCGAGAAGCTGGACACGCTCCTCGCGTTGCGAATTATCGTAGAAGAACTGGCCGCGGCCCACGAAAGAAAGGCTTGCGAGCAGTGGATCGCAAAGCGAGGCTCCTGGTTGGCGGCGCGCGCGGCATACGCTGCTCAGCTTGCGCGGTTTACCGACGAGACCGCCAAACGGGATGCGGCCAAGGCCGAACTCGACTTTCTCGACGAGGAATTGGAGGGGGTCGACGCCGAGATTTTGAGGTTGGAGAGGGCGATCGCCGAGCATGACGCGAGAACCGGCAGAAGTCCTCTCGTTCAATCGCTTACTTCGGCAGCGCAGGCCGCTCAACGTTCCACAACCGCTTTCGAGCAGAGGTTGGACCAGGTTCGGGCGCTCCAACCGCTTTGCGCGATGAAGGCTTTCGGTTTCGACGCATTCATCCCCGCCATTTCCGGACTAACGCGGGCTGCCAAGGATGCCGCGATCGACCGATCGACCATTACCCTGCTGGATTTAGAATCAAGGCTTCTGGCGTTCGATCGATCCCTGCTGGACCGGGTGGACGAGGCCCGCCGAGGTCTTATCCGGGAGGCGGAAGACGAAAAGACCAAGTCGCAGCAATTGAGAGATCGCCTCCAGCAGCATTCCAGCGGCGGCGGGGCCGTGCATTTGGAACCAGCTACCGTTCACCTGTGTCGAGCGTTGCGACAAGCTGGGATGTCGCCCCGCGTCCTCTGCGATTTGGTCGAGATCGCTGACGTGGCCTGGATCGCGGCGGCCGAGGGCCTCCTCGGCCGAGATCGGGAGGCTGTTTTCGTCGACCGGTCCGACATCGGCCGCGCTACGGCACTTTTCAAAGACGGACGACGCGAGTTCCGAGGGGCTTCCCTGGTCAGTTTGAACAAGCTCGACGTGCTTCGGGGACCCCCCCAGTCGGGCACGTTTCCCTCGCTTTTCAAAACCGATGATGCAGATGCGCTGGCTTTCATCGTCAGAAGGCACGGATCTGTCCGGTTGGCTGAAACCATGGCTGAGTTCAACGACCCTGGCCGCGCCCTCATGAAAGATGGTCTGTACGACGATGGGTTGGTTCGGACACATCGGGCCGCGGATCCATCGAAATTCAAGATCGGGAAGTCCGCCCAAAACCAGGCGTTGCGCGATATGGCGGAAGAGGCCGAGCGGCTTTTCGAGACGTCCGCACGAACCGAGGCCGCGGCGAAGCTGGCGGACACCGCGCACGTCGAACTCCGCCGCTTCTTCGACGATAAGACACCGACTTTTAAGGCAATCGTGGCGGAGTTCGAGACATCGACCCGGGAAAGGAAGGAGGTCGAGCAGCGCATTGCGTCTTTGGATGGGGAGGGCGATGGCGGATTGCGCGTCAAGCTGAAGGTTCAGCGCAGTCTTCGGAGCGATCGCGTCGAACAACGCAAAACGCAGGAGAAGGTATTCACTCCACACTTGGTGGAGGCCGAAACGGCGAAGCGCGTGATCGAGGGAGGCGAGGAGATTCCCGGATCACGGCTTGGCGCACGCGTGGCTTGGTCTTTGTACAGGAAGGCGCTGCCTCTCTATGACCGGCTCTCCGGCCGCGCCACCTATCGCGGCCGATTCGACGGTCTTTCGAAGAGATCGGATGCCGATCGGCATCGGTCTATTTCGGACGCGGCCGCGAAGGCGGCTGACGGCGCAGAGGCCGATCGCATCAGGATTGAACGACAGGTTCGGCAGGCCCTGGGCGAATATTTCGACAAGTTCGGAGTCGTTTCGCAAGTGGGGACGGAAAGCGAGCCGCTGCGGGAGGTGAAACCGTGGATGGACTTGCTTATCGAGGAAATGGAAACCAACGAATTGCGGCGGTACGAACGGCAGGCTCGCGAAGCGGCCGATAAGGCCGCGACGCTGCTTCGGGGCGAATTCATCAATGCCTTGACCTCGAGGATCAGCAAGATGGAGCGCGAACTGGGAGCAATGAACCGTGGCTTGGCGGATCATCCGTTTCACAACGAGAAATATTCGTTCCACCATACCAGATTGGTTGAATTTCAGCCGATCCTGAAGATCATCGAAATCAGTAAAACCTCCCCCGAAGCGCTCGAGATGTTGTTCAGGGGCAACGAGGTGCCCGAGGATTTTCCTCATCGCGACACCTTGCGGGAGATCGAGGCCTTGCTCGAGGATCCCGCGAAGGACTTCGGCGTATTCGAGGATTATCGTAACTTCTTCACTTTCGAAATTCACATGCAGGACATCGTCACCGGCCGAACGACGAGGTGGGAAACCCGTCGTGGGACGGGCTCGGGCGCGGAGCAGCAAGTTCCTATTTATGTTGCGATCGGAGCGTCACTGGCTTCGGTATATGGCAACGCAAACGCCGTCGCTGGGCGTCCTTCGGGAATGGCCCTTGCCATTTTCGATGAGGCCTTTTCAAAAATGGACGGCAAAAACCAGCGTCAGATGATGAGTTTCTACAAAAAGCTCGGGTTGCAGATCATCATCGC